>Ga0116171_10000617_pt1 | contig 37577 bp, 33 predicted proteins | sample AD_JPNHW2_MetaG_FD_89798 | JGI IMG/M metagenome (GOLD analysis project Ga0116171, IMG submission 89798) | Active sludge microbial communities of municipal wastewater-treating anaerobic digesters from Japan - AD_JPNHW2_MetaG | ecosystem: Engineered > Bioreactor > Anaerobic > Digestate | place... | reverse complement strand
GCCCGGGCGTCCAGGCTCTCATCAAGCCCTTTTTTGAGCCGGAACAGCATAGCGCCGTAGCAGATGAGTCCGGCTATTGCGCCTATGATGATGGCCGATTCAACCCCGACATAACCAGCTGCAGGGGTGATTGCAACAAGCCCTGCAATTGCACCGCTTACCGTGCCGAGTGAGCTAGGTTTGCCCCGGTACCAGGATGCTCCAAGCCATGCAAGGGCTCCCGCTGCTGCCGATATGTTTGTAACAAGAAACGCGTTTGCGGCAACTCCGTTGGCTGCAAGAGCGCTCCCCGCATTGAATCCGAACCAGCCGAACCAGAGTAATGCAGCTCCGAGCAACGTCATCGGGATGTTGTGGGGTTCCATGCTGTACTGACCGAATCCGGCCCGCTTACCAATCACCCAGGCTACAGCCAGTGCGGCAAACCCGGAACTGATGTGAACAACGGTTCCTCCGGCAAAGTCCAGCGAACCAAACTGGGATGCCCAGCCGCCTCCCCATGCCCAGTGTGCAAGCGGGTCATAGACCAGGGTTGTCCAGAGGAGGGCAAACAGGATGAAGGCTGAAAGTTTTACCCGTTCAGCAAATCCCGATACCACGATAGCCATTGCTATCGCGGCAAACATCCCCTGGAATGCAACGAACAGAAGGGGTGGATACCCTCCGGATCCGGCCTCCATGCCAATGCCTTCAAGACCAATATACTGGAGATTTCCAATAAATCCCCCAATATCCTGCCCAAATGAGAGGGAGTACCCGAAGAGCACCCATTGGATGCTTACCAGGGCAAAGACGATAAATGAAAGGGCGACCATTGAGATGAAGTTTTTCCGCCGGACAAGTCCCCCATAGAAGAACCCTACGCCGGGAGTCATCAGCATGACAAGGGCAGTTGCTGCCAGAAGCCATGCGGTTGTTCCTGTGTCAAGTGTCATACAATCACTTTTCTGAGTTGATATTTTATGGTTTCACGATACTTTCCATAGGGTAGTACCCATTGATTCTCATGTCCTTTACGGAAGCTCATTCCCGATATGCCAGGATGTCGGATCTACCGCTTGAAGGGGATCCAGTTTCCCTGCATTCCTCCTTTCAAAAGTCAACTGATTATCACCGACCAACTGGATGAAACAGATCATCCAGATAGATAGAAGTATCCTTCCATGCTATTTGATTCTTTCTCTTTGATGTGCAGGAAATGTATCAGAACAATAAGGGGATGGATGTTTCAAGAAGAGATCAGAGGATTGACAGGAATCCTCTGATCGTTTGAGCATGCACAGCGATTATGATGCTGTGCGGAGAGAATTTGATTGCGGGAAAATCTGATGTTACATATCAGACCTCCACTTCGCCAGTTCGGATCCTGTGTGATTCATTGACAGGAATGATGAATATTTTTCCATCTCCTTCTTTACCGGTTTTTGCTGAAGAGAGTATCTGGTGTATCACCATCTCTTCATGATCATCCGGAATAATTATTTCCATCATGACTTTCGGGAGCATATCGATATTCAAGACACCCCCACGGAATTGAAGGTGAACCCCTCCCTGGTTGCCTCGCCCCATTGCAGGCAAGATTGTCATCCCATAAATATTTTTATCAGCAAGCGCTTTCTTTACGAAAGGAACCCGTTCCTCCCTGATTATTGCCTTGACCATTTTCATTGCTAGGGCTCCATGATTAATTTCTTTTATCGCTCATTTTACGGGAACATGCCACATCTAGATCTAATTTACCTTCCATGATAGGTAACCATCCCATAAGAGCTCCGCTCACTTTGTCCCTGACAAGGAATACTGCCGATCGGCCACTTTCCTGCACGAGTTGCCCAGTGTGAGGAAGCACAATAGAAGGAAATTTCCTATACAAAAATATAAAACTATCTGAACAAATTTTTAAAAAAATTAATAGGTTGCCAGATACCGCTCCAGTTCCCAGGGATGAACCGCCAGCCTGAAAAGGTCTGATTCCACGGTGGCTATCGAAGTGAGTCCATCCATGATGTGCGTGCCCATTGCTTTGCTTATGACAGTATCTTTTTCAAGCTCGGCCTGAGCTTCTATCAAGCTTGCAGGAAGCATCTCTATGCCCATCTTCTTTCGCTGTTCAGTGTTTAGGTGATAGATGTTGGTATCGATGCTTTCAGGGGGTTCAATCTTGTTTCGGATACCATCAAGGCCTGCTGCAAGCATTGCCGCGAATGTCAGGTAGGGATTGCACATGGGATCAGGGCTGCGGAATTCAGCTCGGGTACTGTTTCCTCTCGCTGCAGGAACTCTGACAAGAGCGGAACGATTTGCGGCACTCCATGATATGTAACAAGGGGCTTCATATCCGGGAACCAGCCGTTTATAGGAATTTATTGTCGGGTTGGCAATCCTGGTCACCGCCTTTGCATGCTTGAGCAGCCCCCCGATATAATAATAGGCTGTCTTAGAAAGCTCCCTAGAACCGTCCGCGTCATAGAATGCATTCTTACCGTCTTTACTGAGTGAACCGTGGGTGTGCATCCCGCTTCCATTGATGCCCGAGATCGGTTTTGCCATGAAGGTTGCATGAAGGTTTTTCTGGAGGGCCAGAGTCTTTGTGGCAAATTTGAAGGTGATGACCCGGTCAGCCGTATCAAGAGCATTGCTGTACTTGAAATCTATCTCATGCTGGCTTTCTGCAACCTCATGATGGGATGCCTCAATCTCAAAGCCCATCTGGGTCAGGGCAAATACAATATCCCGCCTCACATCTTCAGCCAGATCCGTAGGGGCGAGGTCAAAATATCCCCCATAATCCTGGAACTGGGTCGATGGTCTCCCGTCAACCATCTTGAAGAGGAAAAATTCGAGTTCAGGACCGGTATTGAATGTAAATCCCATCTTTTTTGCTTCTGCAAGACTTCTTTTCAGAACATACCGCGGATCACCTTCAAAAGGTTTATTCCCATACGTATAGACATCACAGATAAATCGGGCCACCCTTGCATCAGCCGGGCGCCAGGGAAGGATAGCATAGGTCGAAGGATCCGGTTTGAGCAGCATATCTGACTCTTCGATCCGGGTAAATCCCTCGATAGATGATCCATCAAACCAAATCCCTTCCGTCAACGCTTTTTCTGCCTGCTGAACAGGAATGGCCACATTTTTCGGCTGCCCCCCTATATCGGTGAACTGGAGACGCAGGAATTTCACAAGATCTGCGTCGATACGTTCCAGCATCCCGGAGACGACATCTCTGGTCATATGGAAAATAGCTTCTACCCAATTATATTTATACTTAATTATGCATATGTTAAAAGAACATTTTCTGACACTTGAGTCAGTGCCTGTGGTAGTATGTGTGGAATCATCGGTGTGATTGATCGTTCCCGTCAGCGGATGGACGGGACAGGGATACGGTCTGCTCTCTCAAGAATGGACGAACGCGGGAGTGGTGAAGGGGCAGGGTACGCAGCATACGGCGCATTCCCGGACTATAAGGAGTATTATGCCCTCCATGTTTTTTTTGACAATCCGCACGAGACAAAACCCCTCGTTGAGGATGAACTCTCTAAATGGGGGACCGTTGAATACCAGGAAGCAATTCCCACCTTCGAACAGGCAAATATCCGGAAGCTGCATATCCCATGGAGATTTTTCTTTAAACCGGACATCCATCTTATGCCCCGGAGTATCACCCCTGCAGATGATATTGTCACCCATCTCGTGATGAAAATAAATTCAAGTATCCCTGGGGCGCTGGTCTACTCTTCAGGAAAAGATCTTGCTGTCTTTAAAGCATCCGGATGGCCTGAGGAGGTTGCCGACTTTTACCGGATCCAGGATTACAAAGGATACCTCTGGCTTGGGCACAATCGCTATCCTACCAATACCCCTGGATGGTGGGGAGGGGCACATCCCTTCAATCTTCTTCACTGGAGTGTTGTCCATAACGGCGAGATAACATCTTATGGAACTAACCGGAGATATATCGAAAGTTACGGGTATCGCTGTTCCATGTTTACCGATACTGAAGTCGTCGCATATCTCTTCGATCTCCTGATCCGGCGGCATGGCCTCACAATCGAGACTGCCGTGAAAGCCCTTGCCCCGCCATTCTGGGATGAGATCGACCGGATGCCCAATCGTGAACAGGAGATCATGCGTGCAATCCGGCTCACCTATGGTCCGGCTCTCATGAACGGCCCTTTTGCTATTGTTGTAGCCAACCATGACAGTATGGTAGGATTTACCGACCGGATCAAACTCCGGCCCCTTGTGTCCGGGGAATCAGGTGCACGGCTCTACATATCCAGCGAAGAAGCGGCGATACGGACCTTGGATCCCGGGGTGGGTGACATCACCATGCCGCGGGCCGGAGAACCGATCATTGGGAGGGCACAGTAATGAGCATCGGGAGCGTCCCGCTCCGATACCGCATCAGCGTGGACCGTGACCAGTGCATGCTTTGCGGACGTTGTGTTGATAGTTGTCCATACGGGGTGTTCCGGAAGGAAGGTGAACAGATCCATGTGAATTCAAGGGTGTGCGTTGCCTGCCACCGGTGTATCTCGATGTGCCCCAGGGATGCAATCAGCCTTGTTGAACGTCCGGTGGATTACCGGAGCCATCCCATCTGGACCCCGCAGGTAAGGGAGGCAATTTACAATCAGGCTCGGACCGGGAAGATCATACTCTCCGGAATGGGAAATGCACAGGATTACCCTGTCATCTTCGATCGGCTGGTCCTTGATGCCTGCCAGGTAACTAACCCCAGTATTGATCCGCTTCGCGAGCCGATGGAACTGAGGACCTATCTCGGGAAGAAGCCATCACACCTGAATTTCAAAACTGTAGAGGGAGACACGGTACTCCAGACGATACTCTCTCCGAACCTGATGCTCGAGACGCCCATCATGATCGGTCACATGAGCTATGGTGCTATCAGTCTCAATGCCCAGCAGTCACTGGCCCGTGCTGTGACTGAGTGTGGAACCTTCATGGGTACTGGTGAAGGGGGTCTGCACGAATCACTCTACCCATTCCAGGATCACATGATCGTACAGGTTGCTTCCGGCCGCTTTGGTGTGGACATCAATTACCTTGAGAGGGGTGCGGCAATCGAGATCAAAATAGGCCAGGGGGCAAAACCGGGCATCGGAGGACATCTTCCAGGCGAGAAGGTCTGTGCAGACGTCTCATGCACGAGGATGATCCCGGAGGGAAGTGATGCGATTAGCCCGGCACCTCACCATGATATTTACAGTATTGAAGATCTGAAGCAGCTCGTCCGGAGCCTGAAGGAAGCGACCGAATGGAAAAAACCGGTTTTTGTAAAGATTGCCGCCGTTCATAATTCTGCTGCTATCGCAGCAGGGATAGCCCGGTCCTCAGCTGATGCCGTTGTGATTGATGGTTTCAGGGGGGGAACTGGTGCCGCACCCCGTGTTTTCCGGGACCACGTTGGCATCCCCATCGAGGCAGCGGTTGCAAGTGTTGATGCCAAGCTCCGCTCGCAGGGCATCCGTAACGAAGTCTCCATCATTGCAAGCGGCGGAATCCGTGAAAGTGCGGACGTAGCCAAGGTGATCGCCCTTGGTGCCGATGCCGTATACATAGGGACTGCAGCTCTTGTCGCGATGGGATGCAGGGTATGCGGGACCTGTTACAAAGGACTCTGCCCATGGGGAATAGCAACCCAACGGCCGGATCTCGTTGCACGGCTCGATCCCGATTATGCCTCGGTAAATGTGGCAAACCTTATTCATGCCTGGACTCTTGAACTGTCAGAACTGATGGGGGCAGCAGGTATCAACAGTATCGAATCATTGCGGGGTAACCGTGATCGACTGCGAGGATACCTGCTTGATGAAAACATCATGAAAGTCCTCGATATCAAGACCGTGGGGGCATGACCGAATTGCAGGATGCCATCAGGATCGATACATCAGGTATGCATTACACCCCGCTCAACAGAGCTATCCGTGCTGCTGTTACCTCCGGTGTCCGCAGGATCCATCTGGATAATATCATGGGGCAGCGGTTTATAGCAGACGGGCTCCGCGGCAATGTTGAGATTGTTATCAACGGTGTGCCTGGGGGGGATCTCGGGATGTTCATGAGCGGCCCGACCTGCATTGTATACGGGAACTGCGAACATGCACCTGGAAACACGATGGATGCGGGGACAATTGTGATCCATGGGAATGCTGGGGATGCGGTGGCCCATTCAATGCGGGGCGGGATGATTTTTGTGCGTGATGACATCGGGTACCGGGGCGGGATCCACATGAAACAATATCAGGAGAAACGTCCCCTCCTTATCGTTGGTGGGTCGGCAAGGGCATTTCTCGGGGAATACATGGCCGGCGGACTCATCCTGGTTCTTGGCAGGAAAGGGAGATCCCCCCTCCTTGAAAGGGGAATTGGTTCGGGCATCCATGGCGGGAAGATCATCATCCGGGGGGATGTCCCGGATTGGAATCTCGGCGTTGGTGCCAGGGTCGATAAGATGACGGAAGAAGAGAGGGGCGAGATTAACCCGCTGATAGAAAAATTCGCCTGTTATTTCGGCCTGGATCCCCAACCTTTCCTGACCGACCCTTATTCCATCATCACCCCTTCCAGTGCCCGTCCCTTTGCTAATAAATACACCTGGGAGGTATGATGCGGATGAGAACAAGGAAGAGCTATCGTGATCTCAAATCTGAAGTCTGGGATCGCAATATCTGTGCAGGGTGCGGAGCTTGTGTAGCGGTCTGCCCTGCAGATGCTATCTGCTTTGGAGAGGAGGGAATAACCTCCTGTCCCTCAAACATCGGGTACTGCAAAGAGGCACATGACGAGGTCCCCTGTGGTGCCTGTTATGCAGCCTGCCCCAGGAAAGAGGAGCCTGGTGAAAAAGGTCTTGGTTCCTATCAGTCGATCATGACCGCAAAGGCGGCGTTTGATGTCCCGAAAAAACAGAGCGGGGGTGCGGTAACAGCCTTGCTCGTAAATGCCCTTGATGAGGGGCTGATCGATGCAGTTGTTACCGTGAGTGAAGACCGGTGGACCCTGAAGCCCTCATCGGTCGTCATCACCTCAAGCGAAGAGATCATTCACCAGGCAGGAAGCAGATACAACTGGTGGGTTCCCCTTGTCGCAGCCTTAAAGACAGCAGTGATCGAGAGGAAGTTCAGAAAGATTGCGGTGATTGGAGTCCCCTGCGTAGTCCAGGCACTTCATGCGATCAGGACCAGTGATAATGACCTTCTCAGGCCATATGGCAGATCTATCCGACTCGTCATCGGGTTATTCTGTACCGAGTCGTTCGATTACACAGAGCTTGTCGAGAGAAAATTAAAAAGAGAGTATCAGGTTGATACCTGGAAGGTGGAACGGCTTGACGTACGGAAGGGAAACCTTGAGGTCACTATGAAGGACCAGCCCTCTCTCCTCCTTCCCATGAGCGAACTGGAAACCACGGTCAGACAGGGATGCCACTCATGCCTGGATCTCACGGGAGTCTGTTCTGATATCTCTGCCGGTGCGGTGGGATCTGGGCCTGGATACACCACCCTCATTATAAGAAACGACGTAGGAAGGATGTTTCAGGAAAGCGCGGTGAAAAATAAAAAACTGGTAATCGGGCCCCAAGCTGACATTGCCGCGATAGATAGGCTCGCTTCTTTCAAGGTCCGGAAAAACAGGCAAAAAAAAGAGCCTCAAAAAACAGTTTAATTTAGAAATAAATGAAAATTATTTGAGATTACACCGGAGAGTTCAATGATTTATCCAATTGGTTATATTAATAATATCCCATATTATACAAAATGCAAATTTGCATAAATTATCCCTCCATACCCCCAATCATCCCCATTTTCTCAACATTTTACCAAAAAATGTGAATAACTTTTATATAGTATTATTTCATACGGTGTTTTATCCCCTTTCGGACAAGGGAGCACTGCATACCCTGTGATCGAAAAAAGGGAACAGCAGAGAGAAAATGTCCGAGTTCTCGCCAGAACTGGTGGGATACCAGAAAAACTGCAGATTATTCGTGACAGCACGGTGAACCGGTCTCTACAACTGCCAGCAGTGATGGTGCTGCCGGCAGGAGCGTGGTGGCTATAGGGCCGGTAGGCTGGGATGTCATCAGAAAGGAGGATAGATATGACAAGGTGGCCATGTATTGGTAAATCACGCGTAGCAACAGCCGTACTGGTTGTGCTCTGCTGCATGCTTCTTTTCCAGGCCTGTTCAGCAGCAGATTGTGGTACAGATCCTGACATCAAGGATGTCAAACTGTACGTCGATTGCGATTATGAATTCTACATCTCATTCCATTCAGACGCAGGGCTCCAGGCAGATACCAACGGGTTCTGGGTCTTTTTTGACAAAGCGATCGAGATAGACCCGACCCTCGCAGAAGAATGTGTGCAGATCAAATGGGAAGGACATTCAAACAAACCCGCAGCTGATGTTGCGGTATACGGTACAGATGAACTGCCCGTGTTTGCACCAGCAAATGCGTCACAAGCAGTAAAGATCTGGATATCAGAGAGCATCCCGATGAACAAGGATGTCACGATCTGGTTCAAATGCGGTCTTTCTGCTCCCTGTGACGAACCGGATTGTCCTTTTGGGGACTGCATTACCTGCGATGAGCTGATGTGCTATGACTTCACCGTCTGGGTTGCAAACGACCTCCAGCGGTGCCCGCAGATAAGCACGAGGTATGTGAAGATCATTGCATCCTCCGGCCCAGGTGGACATGTAACCTATCCCCCGACGGGAGAGAGTGCTGCCCCTGATTTTGAGAAGATGTTCAAAGTCGGGTCAACCCCAACATACCTGATCACTGGAGAGAGTCACATCATTGACAAGATTGTAATCGAGCCGCTCTGTGAAGGCGTACCGGATCCGGAAGACATTATCTATAAGGATTGTGAAGATTGCACCATTATCGACAAGCACGGTAGTGTCCAGGCAACCTACACCTTTGATGAGCTCCACTGCTCCTACAAGATCACCGCGACGTTCATAAAGAAGCCGGTATATGGGTACCTCAAATACCAGCTCCCGCTGAGTGAATGCGGGGATATCGTCAAGGTCAAGGTATGGGGAACCGATAAGCTCCAGCCTATGCTCGACTTTGCCGATGACCTCTATATTGGAGGCAATTCCGCAGTCTTCAACTTGGAAGCTTGGGATGATCCTTCTACCGTTCTCTGGGAGTATGGAGGAAGCGGCGATGTTGATACAGCATCCGGAGTTATTCCTGAAGTTGTGGTGAAATCAGTACCGGTTAAAAACCCCGAGACCTTCATGGTCACGTATGAGGATACCAATCCCCAGACTCCAACCCAGCATGCAACAGTAACGATCCTGCCAAATGGCCAGTGGGTGTGGGCACCATCCATGCCTGATGATGTCAAGGACATCATCAACGTTGAGGCACAGGAACCTGCATGGGACCTCGTTACCCAGAATTACCTTGACTGCAACCCAGAATACGAAGGGCTTATCGGCATGGTTATCGAAGCTGATGACAGCAAGGTATACACCGAGACAATCGAGATCGATACCCCCGGCGTCCTCCTGAAGAACAAGGAAGGAACAGCGCCGGTTATCGATGCGAAGGGACTGACCCCGAAGAAAGCTGATTGTGACGATTCTGACAAGTCCGGTGCCGTATACCTCTCATCAGGCAGCACAGGAATTGAAGGATTCACTATCAAGAACTCCAAGACAAACGGGGTATTGGTGTGGCTCTGTAGCGAGAAATGCGAAAAAGCCACAATTCTCGACAGTATAAAAGGGCCCGGCTGTAATGAGAAAACGGGTTGCAAGGAAGTAGATTGTGATAATATTGAGGTCCCATGCTGCCAGGGCAGGATCAATATCGTCAAGAACGATATAGTCAACAACTGCGAGAATGGTATCTACGTCAACGACGCAGTCGTTCTCATCTCCGAGAACAAGATCCATGGCAACATCGATGACGGTATCGATGCCGGCTGCCTCTTCTGCGGCGTTGAAACCATCGATCCCGCAGCGATCACCCACAGCCCGGCATGCAGCGAGATCATATTAAATGAGATTTACCATAACGGACACTTCCCAGAAACCGGGGTAGCTCCCAAGGGTGAATGGGTAGTTGAAAAGGCCGGGACAAAGTACTTCACCAGCGATCCAACTGCCTGCGGTAAGTACCCAGGGTGGACTGATGCCGGTATCCAGATCCGGTGTGTTGGAGACGTCTGCGGAGAACCATGCTCTGAATGCCAGCCCAACAGTGACGAACCAATCAACCAGGAGGATCTGCAACCCTGTGGACCGGGACCATGTGCATTAGGTGCATGTTGCTCAGGCACATGCCCGGCAATACTTGAGCCGGAATGGAGAGAGAATGGCTGTGGCGGGTGCAACATGACCCTCTATATCGTTCACAACAACGTGACCGATAACTTCCATGCCGGAGTCTACCTTATGGAAGGCGCCACCCAGGGAGGCCAGATCATCATTCAGGCCAACCAGATCCATGAAAATGGGGTCTTTGGTCTTCTGACTGAAGCAGCAATACCCAGCAGAATCGACTTCAAGTGGAACGACATCTGGTGCAACAAGTACTGGGGTGTCAAGAACCTTGCCTGCTGTGACCTGGTTGCCAAGGAGAACTACTGGGGCAGCCCCGGCGGCCCGAGTGCCGGACCCGCACCGATCGTTGACTGCATCGACTGTCGCTGCCACGAACTGGATCAGCGGAGCAATGCACTCGGCAATGGTGACGAAGTGAGCCACCGTGTCCACTACGACCCATGGCTCTACCGCTCGGCAATGTGTATGCTTGACGGGTCCTGCACAAACATCCGGATATATGGTTCACAGCTCCCGCTCCAGTGTGGCTGGAACACCCTGTCGGTACCGGTAACCCTGGCTGATGAAGCAAACACCATACCTAAGATTGCAACCCTCGGAAAGTTCATCACCCGAGAAAATATCGTAGTGGTCTACAAGTGGGATGCAGAAGATGACGTATGGGTGAACGTTGGAGCCAGCGGCGAAGAAATCATCCCGGGACAGGGATACTACATCAAGATGAAATCCGAGTCAATGTTCCCGGTGCTCTACAATGCCGGACCCTCACCAGGACTCTCGGCAATCTCCCTTGAATCGGGCTGGAACCTGATCGGTGCCCCGTGGGGTATCGACCGTGAGGACGGCTGCTGTGATCTCGGCGACCAGGGCCGGTGGGGAGTCGCTGTGGCAGACCTTGAGGACGATGAAGCCTTCAAGCAGGTGACAGATGCCCTCGAATCGATCAAGGAGGGCAACGGTGGCACCAAGGGAGTTGCTATCATCGTAAGTCCCTCGGTACCCGGCCAGTACGAGGCATGGAGTGCATCGGTGACCAGCGGGTTCTGGGACCCGGTCAAGAACACCCAGGAAATGGCTACCGGGGATGCATACTGGGTATTCATGGCAAACCCTGCAACCTATGCAGGATTTGAGATTACCCCGTTCTACTTCCCGGCCGAGACCATCCACACAATCCATGCATAGGAAAAAGGATAGACGTTGCTCATCGAGAGAGGGGTAAAAACCTCCCCCTCTTTCCGGGCAGGAGGATTGATCAATGAAATCTCATAGAAAGACGGGGTGGTTCTCTCTGCTCGGTCTGCTGCTGATCCTTGCAATCGTTACGATATCACCAGCAGTGGCAGCTCCGATACTTCCACATACGTTTTATGGGAATGTTACGATCGGATCGCAACCGGCCCCTGTCAACACTCACATCACTGCAAGTGTAACAGGCGGTGGGGGAGATTTGGTCACTACGATAGTTGGGGAATACGGAATTCACGATTTCAATACCCTTGAGGTACAACCCTCCGGGGAGGATGCCGCGATCACGGGAGGAGCCCCCATATCGTTCTTCATCAACGGTGTCAGGGCTGAGGTACGGGAAGGGGGGAAATCCACCTGGTCGGCCAGCTATCCATTTGCGAGCGGTGTGGATACCAACCTCGATCTCCGTGTAGGAGGAACAGCCCCGACAACCGTTCCAACAACCGTCCCGACTACCGTACCTACCACAGTCCCAACAACGGTACCTTCAACCGTCCCGACTACCGTACCTACCACAGTCCCAACAACGGTACCTTCAACCGTCCCGACTACTGTGCCTACTACTGTGCCAACAACCGTCCCGACTACCGTACCAACCACTGTGCCAACCACAGTTCCAACTACCGAAATACCGGCCTTCCCCTATTACATCAGTGCTACCGCAGGACCAAATGGTGCCATCACCCCGTCAGGCTCTGTTTCCGTGATCAGTGGTGCTGATCAGTCCTTCACGATCGTACCGGCAACCGGATACACCATCGATCAGATCCTTGTCGATGGAACCCCGGTTGCGAAAACCCCGGTTTACACCTTCAATGATGTAGCGGCGGACCATACCATTGTGGCCTCCTTCAGGGAAGGGTCGCCTGAATACTTTACCGCAGAACTCGGAAACGGGTGGAATCTCTTCTCAACGCCTATCCTGCTCGGATCAGGTTACCAGTACCTTGAGAATATATTCCCCTCCAGTTCACTCGGGAACATCGATGTGATCCTCGGGTGGAATGGATCCGCATGGTTCATCCCTGGTTACCACTATGAGCTGGCGCCCCTCCACGCCCTCTATGTCAAAGTCGACGATTCGGCTACCGCATATCTCTCTCCCTCCGATGCAATCACGGTGCCTCCCGTCCGCTCCCTTGTGAAAGGATGGAACCTCATCGGGCCCGCACCTGACTATCAGGAGGGTGGATTTTCAGCACGACCCGTAGAAGATACCCTGGTCACCGCTTACGGGGACCAGGAAAATCCCGGCTACCTTATCGTGATCAGCCCGGGTGTTAACCAGCCCGGCTGGTCATATGTGCGCGATGCGATGTCAGTTGACCTCCTTCCTTACAAGGGATACTGGGTATTTATGGAAAATCCGGAAACTCTTGCCGGATTCTCCACTACCCCGATTTTCTGAAGGGAAGATGTGAAAAGAGTAAAATAAAAGAAGGAATTACCCTTTTTTTACAGACTGCCGTGATACCATGAAACCACAGAGAATCAGCATTCTATCAGTCCTGCTCGCAGTATCCATGATCCTGCTCGTGGGCACTGCTGCTTCTGCAGAAGAGACCGCCGTCCAGCCACAACTCCCCCATGCTTTTTATGGATCGGTCGAGGTCGCAGGAAGTCCTGCGAATGCAGGAATTTCTGTTGAAGCGGCTGGCATTGGGGTTCGTTCAAACGTCACAGGAAACCCGGTGGACACGCTGCCGGATGGAACCTATGGGAAGGCGAATTTCACTGCACAGAAACTCATTGTTCAGGGGAACATAGCAGCAGGGACATCCCTCCATTTCTATGTCGGTGGACTCCTGGCCGAGGTTTATGATGTTGCAGCCGGCGGACCATGGAAGGAGACCTTTCCTTTCGAAGCCGGAGGAGAGACGGAGTTAAACATCCGTGTCGCTTCTCAGCCGGGTGCCGGACAGACCAGGGTACCAACACCTACCCAGACTGCGGGAATCGTGACGAATAACCAGGCGGGAGCCTCCTCCTCATTGTCATCAGGCACTACCTCCTCAGGTACTGCCCAGGGAGGGGCTACGCTTCCCCAGGTTCCTTCATCTCCGGGTCAGCAAACAACTGCGGTCACCACCCAGCAGGTCCCTTCAGGAACTATACAACCAGGAACAGCCGGTCCAGGACAGGGTATGCAGGAGGTGCCCACCCTGGTGACAGGGGCTGCCCCTGCACATGATCCCGTCTCACTTGCTCCAACGGGAACTATGCCAATGTATGTTGCCGGAGCGATATTGCTCATCCTGATAATCGCCGGAGGAGCATATTACTTCGTCTCCCTGAACAGAAAAGGCACTGAAGAGACAACATCCGATCAGGCAAAAGAACCCGAAGAGAAGAAAGACTGATACCTTTTTTCCAATGAAAATGCCTCCGGCATTTTCATTCTTTATGTTCGAACGAACAGCCTTTATCAATGGCAAACATGAAAATGTATCCGGTATTTTCATCTGATTTGCTCGGGTGCCTCAGGTGAATCAGGGGACTCTTTTTAAGACTACCCGTAAGCTCCGGGACCCCGGTTTCACCTCGTCTCATCCCCACCAAAAAGTACCCTGGTATCATGGGGACGATGCAAATGCCATGGAGCTTTGTTGTCCTACCGGAACTATCCTATGATTTTATAAACCGGACAGGAATACTCCAATTAAAACGGGCAGGATTGGATCGTAGGAAAACGAGTCCGGATCAGCCCGGTATCAGATCAAAAGATGTATCTCATCGTCATCAAGGGCCCGCATCAGGGTATACACGACCGGAAAAGAGATAACTGACAATAGGGATACTGGTAGTAAAACTAGACACTTTAGTAAAAAGAATATAACCAATTGTCAATTATACATTACAATACCATGGAGATGAAATGAAGAGCCGATATCGATGGCGGGTACCGCTGCTGCTGCTGCTGTTCCTGCTGGTTCTCTCACAACCTGGGACCGGGACCTCTGATGATTCGGCACAAAATGGTGCGGGAGTGTCCCTCTCTCCTATCAATCCTGTATTTACTCAGTATCTCAACGATTTTAGGTCCCGACTGGATCTCTCCTCTTCTTCTGGGAATGCACTTGGTCTTGTCCCTGCCACAGTCGATCTCTCCCACCTGACCGGTACACAGATTTCTGATTTCAGCACCCCGACCTCCACCGATACCAGTAATAGTGCACCTGTCCTCTCGCTACGTGATTCGACATCGTCCACTGAAATCACTTCGTACGCTTTACCGGGCAGCTATGACCTGAGAACCCAGGGCAGGGTGAACGGGGTGCAGGACCAGGGAGAGTGTGGAAGTTGCTGGGCGTTTTCAACATTTGCCTCCCTTGAATCAGGCCTGAAGCCTGAACCATGGGATTTCTCTGAGAATAACATGCGAAATTCGCATGGATATGACCTCTCTTCGTGCCAGGGAGGAAATGCTCAGATGGCAACTGCATACCTGGCACGATGGAGCGGCCCACTAAAGGAATCGAGCGACCCCTATACCGGAATCTCGAAAAGTGCTTCATCCGTCACCGCTCCCAATTCCGCATCGGTGAAACACATTCAGGAAGTCCTCTTCATCCCGGCAAGGAGCGGATCGCTCGATAATCAGAACCTGAAAAAGGCACTCACAGAGAGAGGTGCAGTGTATTCCACCATCCGATGGGAGGAATCCTCTTACCGCCCCGCAACGGCAAGTTATTATTATTCAGGAAAATCCCAGGAGAACCACGCGATAACCATTGTAGGATGGGATGACACCTATGATCGCTCTCACTTTGCCTCGACACCTCCCGGCGATGGGGCTTTTATCGTAAAGAATTCATGGGGGAGCGACTGGGGTATGAACGGGTATTTCTACGTGTCATATTATGATACCGTTATTGGAAGGGATAACGCGTTCTTCAGTGCCGAAGACAAGGGGAACTACGACCAGATCTACCAGTACGATCCGCTTGGGTGGGTGGTCTCCTACGGGGACAACAGCGATACTGCCTACTTTGCCAACGTTTTCACATCACTGTCGGCAGAAGATCTTGCTGCGGTGAGCTTCTATACCCCCTCAGCAAATTCAAAATACCAGGTATCGGTCTATACAGGAATACAGAGCAGTCCAGTCTCGGGTTTATTGGAATATTCACAATCCGGGACTATCGTGATACCAGGCTATCACACCATTGATCTCTCCATTCCAGTCCCGTTGCAGAAGGGAGAACGATTCTCGGTCGTCGTAAAGCTGACGACTCCGGGATACCAGTACCCTGTCGCAATTGAGTATCCCTACGGCGGCTTCTCTTCCGGGGCAAGCGCCTCTTCCGGCCAGAGTTTTGTCAGTACGACCGGAACGCTCTGGACCGATCTCACATCGATATACAAGAATTCAAATGTCTGTCTGAAGGCATTTACCACCAAAGGTCCGGATTCGTCAGTCCCGGTACCGACGTCCAGCCCGACTCCCCAGCCATCCTCAGGTGGGATAGACACAAGGTCGCCATCAATATCCATCACCTCACCCCGGGCATACAGTACAATTGCTCCTGGTTCCTCCGTGCAGGTGGCATGGACTGCAATCGACAACGTGGCAGTTGCAGGAGTTGATATCGGGTACTCCAAGGATAAAGGAAAGACATGGGTGACGGTTGCCCGGAACCTTGTCACATCAGGGACTTATTCTCTGGGTGTTCCCTCGGATGTATCAGGGACCTTCATCATCCGTGTGACGGCGCGGGATACTGCAGGAAACGAGGGATCTTCAACAAAAAGCTGTATGGTAAAATCATCCTCTCAAATGAGAGGATCCGTACTTACTACTGCTCTTGTCCCGGTCGATACGGTTACCACGTGCGTGTCCCCTTCTCCTGCCCTTGCGATGGATACCAGTATTCCGACAATCGCGATCTCATCGCCACCCCCTTACCGCTCAATAATGCCCGGAACTACCCTCCAGGTGATCTGGCATGCAACCGACACGGCCGGTATTGCCGGAGTTGATATTTGGATCTCAAAAGAGTACGGCCGCTCATGGGAGACAGTGGCGAAGAACCTTGCCCCCTCAGGGACATATCCTTTGAATGTTCCTGCTGATGTTTCCGGTACCTTCCTGATTCGTGCGGTGGCATGGGACAATGCCGGGAACGCGGGATCATCGATACGGAACTGTATCGTGAGCACCTCCTCTCCTCATGCGGCTGATCAAGGGATGGAAGGATCAGCTGCCCTGATCCCACCCCTCTCTCCTCTTTCAGATTTCCAGGGGTATCCACGCCTTGCAGAGATGCAATACCGTTAAATTCGTGCGACTCCTCTCTTCTTTCCTCTGTTCCCTCGCGTGAGAACCCCCTGAAAAATCGACAATTCAGCGATCATCAACCCATGAGGCACAATCAGCGCGGGAGTGGGGATGTGAAAGACGGGAGGCAACGAGGTATCTGCCAGGCCATCAGGTTCCGGCAGTGAAAGGTTCAAACTGAACAACGACCAATGATATTCCTGACGAATGGAAACGTTCCCAGCTTCCGGATGCAGGTTCTGCCACGAAGGTGCAAAGATGGTCCTCTTCATCACGGGAGTATGCCATCGCTCCTGCTGGTACTGCCCGCTCTCCCGTGAAAGAAAAGGAAAGGATCAGGTGTATGCCAATGAACACCGTATCTCCAGCCCTGACGAAGCAATCGCCGAAGCAAGGAACATGCGTGCAAAGGGCACCGGCATCACCGGGGGAGAACCCCTCGGGGTTCCTGACCGGGTACTCAGCTATGCCAGACGATTGAAAGAAGAGTTTGGGCCAGGGCACCATATCCACCTGTATACCTCCTATGCACCCTCAGAAAAGGAATTATCGGAGTTCCTGGGTGTGATCGATGAGATCCGGATGCATCCTCCTGTCAGCTGCTGGAAGGAGATTGGAACAAGTGAATACCTCAGGTCAGCGGAGGTGGCATCTGCCATGGGTTTCGAGACAGGATTCGAAGTGCCCGCGCTGCCTGAAATTGACCTGCTGATCCCGGCTCTTTCCCATCTCCACTTCCTGAACATCAATGAGCTGGAATGGGGAGAGACCAACGCCCATGAGATGCGAAGGCAACACCTCGCCCTTGAGGATTCGATCCATAACGCGGTTGAGGGATCCCGCGCCTGGTGCCGGAACATCGTTAAGAATGAAAATGTCTATTTCTGCAGCTCTGCCTTCAAGGATTCGGTTCAGCTCAGGAACCGGCTCATCAGGACAGCGGAGACCACGGCTCGTCCTTTCGATGAGATCAGTGACGATGGGACGATCATCTACGGGAGGATTGAAGGTGCCCTTTCAGTCCCGGAGGCCGTCCGTGAACTCGGGCCTGGAATGTATGAAGAGCAGGAGGGAGCAATTGAGACGGCCTGGTGGATTCTGTTCGAACGAGGGGACGAGATAGAAGGGACAAAGTGTATTATCGAGCGGTACCCGAACCGCGGTATTATCGTCGAGGTGACCCCCCTCAGATGATCAGGGATCTCCTCGAATCGGTGTATGAACGATCCCTGATGGCCCAGATACGGCATATACCCCACCATGTGGCAATCATCCAGGACGGAAACAGGAGGTTTGCGACATCACGCGGACTTATACGGAAGGAAGGGCATCGTGCGGGAGCAGATCGCACCGAGAAGGTGCTTGAATGGTCCCATGACCTGGGGATACAGCACATCACGCTGTATTCGTTCTCGACCGAGAATCTCTCCCGCGACGGGGAAGAGGTAAAAGACCTGTTTGACCTCTTCAAGGACCGGTTCAATCGGGTGGTGACCGATGAAAGAGTTCACCGGGACCGGATCCGGGTAAGGATGGTCGGGGACAGGGCGCTCCTCCCTGATGATCTCATCTCTGTCATCACCCGGGCAGAAGAGGCAACCCGGGAGTACGATTCGTACTATCTCAATGTTGCACTGGCCTATGGCGGCAGGAACGAGATCGTGCGGGCAGCACGGGAGATCCTGGAAAAAGTGACCTGTGGCCATCACACTCCAGAACAGATTGATGCCGCGCTGGTGGAGCGGCACCTCTGTGCAAACCATAACCTCCCCCCCGTCGACCTTGTCATACGTACCGGAAACGAATGCCGCACGTCAAACTTCCTCCCCTGGCTTGCAAACGGCCATGAATCTGCGGTTTATTTCTGCGCCCCCTTCTGGCCGCTGTTCAGGAAGATCGATCTCCTCAGGGCGATCCGGGTATATTCGCAACGGCGTGATGCTCTTGCGGCCTGAACAGAACCCCCTCTGCTATTTTCCAAATTTTCTGACCCTTGCCTGGTAATCGCGGAGTGCACGCAGAAAGTCAATCTTTCGGAAGAGGTCCCAGTTGACATCTGAAAAGAACAGCTCTGAATAGACTGACTGCCAGATCAGGAAGTCAGTCAGGTGAGAGCCCCCGGTCTTTATCACGAGGTCCGGAGCATAGGGGAACGCGAGGTATTTTTCAAATGTCTGTTCCGACACTGATTCCGGGGATTCCCCCACTTCGGCCATCTTCCGGATACACGAGACGATCTCCTCCCTGCCGCTCTTCCCCACCGCCACGCAGACGTCTACACCATCTCCGAGCGTTTCGGTAGTCTCACCGATGTGGAGGTGCAAGCGTGCATGTTCCCCTACCTTTCGTATGAGGGGGAGATAGGGCTCTATCTGCGCGGGATCAGGGGTGCTGATATGGAATGTGAGCCCTTGTATTGCGGGAAAAGGAAGACCTCCATCACCGGTAACGTTCCGCTTATCTCTTACAAAATGGCCGTTGACAAACAGGCACCAGCTCGTGACGTCATTCAGTTTCCCGGGTGAAGCCTGCAGGTCTGATGCAGTTATCATGAAACAGATATGCCCTGGCAGGACCTCTATTCCGCGGAGAAGAATCCATTCGTATATCCGGCGAATCATTCCACCCACTCCAGGAGACCGGATCCATTCAGGGTATTGAGGATGTCCTGCCTCGATGCCCATCCCCTCCGGCAGGTAGTAACGCCGTACTCCATATGCAGCAGTTCAACCTTTTCATGGGCATCGGTACCGATCGCAATCCTGACCCCTTTCTCCACCGCCTCCCGGATATATCCGTCATCAAGATCGATCCGGTACGGAGATGCGTTGCATTCAAGAGCAGTTCCGGTCTCTCTGGCTCTTTCAATCACTCTGCTCATGTCAACCGCATACCCCTGCCGCTTCCCAATGAGGCGTCCGGTCGGGTGCCCGATGATATCCACGTGGTCATGCTCAATGGCGGCGAGAATGCGTCGGGTGATGATATCCTGTGGCTGTGAAAATCCTGAATGAATTGATGCAATCACGATCTCCAGGTCACTAAGGGCCCGGTTTGGCAGCCCCAGGGTGCCATCGGCGAGGATATCGACCTCTACCCCTTGGATGATACGGCAGGAAGAAGAGCGGTTCTGGAGCTCAATCTCGTGAGCCTGCTTCGAGAGAGCCTCCTCATCCAGACCATGGGCTATTCCCAATGTGGAGGAATGGTCGGAACAGATAATATATTCATACCCTCGCTCCTCGCCATATGTTCCAAGGTCCTGGATGGAAAGGCTACCATCGCTCCAGGTACTGTGAACATGGAGATCTCCCCTGATATCTTCCTGCTCTACAAGGGGCGGCAGGGTATGGGAAAACGCCCGTTCCACCTCACCCCAGTCCTCCCGAAGCTCGGGAACAATATAATCAAGACCGAGGAACGACAGCAGTTCTGCCTCAGTGGAGAACTCCCAAAGCGATCCGTCAGACCGATCTTCAATACCGTACTCGTTCAGCTTGTAGCCACGGCTTATTGCGATCTCCCGCAGTTTTATGTTGAATGCTTTCGAGCCGGTCAGGTAGAGGAGCATGGATCCAAACTGTCGCGGCTTTGAGAAACGGACATCCACTCTCTTTCCAAGGATCCGAAGGGAGGTCTTCCGGTCGCCTGCATCGATCACCGCATCCGCAATGGCCCGCAGCCTGGGATTCAGACGATCGGGGGATTCGGTTGTCACCACATCGATGTCCCCCACACTGCTCTTTCCCCTCCGGTAACTGCCGGCAACCTCATACATACCTGGTTCCAGGACGGATCGTAGCTTCCCGGCCACTGCATCGGCCTCCTCACGGTTCATCCTCCCTGACTGGTCACGGTACATCGTTATGGCTCTGAGGAATCCCTCCTCTTTTTTCTCTCCGAATCCCTTGATTGCCCTGATACGATGGCCTTTTGCTGCCCGTTCCAGATCGTCGATACTCTGGATATTCATCTTTTTCCAGAGAGTAGAGACGGTTTTCGGGCCGATTCCCTCAAGATGCAGGAGTTCGATCAGGCTTTCGGGGATCCCGGATTTTGCTTCTTCGAGCTCATCAAAGGTCCCCTTTTCAATAATTTCACGGACCTTCCGCACAATATTTTTCCCGATCCCTTCAATCCCCGAGAGTGCCGTATCATCCATGCCTGTAACCGGCGTTGCAAGTCTCTCGATACTGTCGGAGGCCCGGTAGAAGGCCCGGATTTTAAAGACATTATCCCCTTTTATCTCGAGGATTTGGCCCATGAGGTTCAGCTGCGCCGCAACCTGTTGGTTTGTCACCTCCATCCGACCGGATCACTCCTCCTGCACTTCTTATCCTCTTGGAGTTGATCAGATCCCCTGATATGCATTTCTTCCCTGACGTCGTCAGGGAAGAAACGACCTGATACCGGGAAGAACTGTTGATCAGGAGATGTATCATCCAAATTCATAAGTGCATCCATGTCGAACCATCTTTGCATGGAGACCACCTCCTTACGGGAAGATATTCTTGAAGCTCTCTACAAGATACATTTCGCTGGCAGGGCTGCACCCGTAGTGGAGGACCTGGCAACGATGCTTGGAAAAGGACCCGGGGAACTCCGGCCGGTACTCGATCTTCTTGAGACGGGAGGGGCCCTTGTATCAAACCCGGACGGCACGCTCACCCTCACCCCTGCAGGGTGTGAAATAGGCGGGAGGGTGATGCGGAAGCATAGGATCCTTGAATGTTTCTTTTCAGAGATGCTCGGAATGTCCCCGGACACTGCATCGGAGGAGGCATGTACGCTTGAACATGGCGTCTCTGACGAGGCAATCGAACGTCTTGGGAGATATATAGAGAAACGCCCTGGCAGGGGAGCAGGGTCCCGCAGAACACGGAAGGGGAAGCGGTGGCAGGCGTTAAGCCTGGCCGAGGCAGACGAGGGGGATACCCTTACTGTCGCGGGCGTGCGGTGCGAGGGTCCGGGAACCCGCCTGAACGATCTCGGCCTGTTCCCCGGCACTGAAATCAGCGTGGTCCGGAAGATTCCCGGAAATGGAATCGTGGTGAGGGTCAAGGATTGCAATATTGCTCTGAGCCAGGAAGTTGCAGCTTTTGTCCTTGTGGAGCGGACCGGATGAAGGTCGGGCTGATCGGGAATCCAAACGTCGGCAAATCGGTGATATTCCACCAGCTGACCGGCGTCGGAGTGGAGGTCAGTAATTACCCCGGGACCACCATCAACCGGCAGGCCGGAACCACCTGTTTTCAGAGGGCAATCATCGAATTTATCGATCTCCCCGGCACCTATTCCCTGGAAGGAGATTCTGAAGAGGAAAAGATAGTCAGATCCTTTATTGATTCGGATGAAGCTGAGGTCATCGTTGCGGTGCTCGATGCCGGGCGCCTGGAGCGGAACCTCTACCTCACGCTCCAGATCGCTGAGTACCAAAAACCGATGATTGTCGTCCTCAACATGATGGACGAGGCAGAAAAAGCCGGGATCCACGTGGATACCGAACAACTCTCCTCTATCCTCGGTGTCGAGGTCATCCCCACTGTTGCCACGCAGGGGAAGAATACCGGCAGCATCATCCCTGCCGTGATCAATGCCGCACGGGTACCGGAGGTGAAAGTCCTCTATGATCACCATATCGAGGCCGCAATAAAAACCCTGAGAACCGTCCATGCCCTCACCTGGATCAGGGCTATCCATGCCCTGCAGGGGCATTCAGATGAACCTGATCTCCGGGAAGCGGCATCTGCCCTTTCCGATGAGATCGAGCGTATGCACCGGATGAAGGTTTCCCAGATCATCGCTGGAAACAGGCATCACTGTGCAGAACATATTGCACAGGAAGTCTTGCAGTTCAGGTCTCCGGAGCGGGGTGCGGATATCGACCGGCTGCTGACTTCCCGTATTCCGGGAATTCCCCTCCTTGCTGCAATCCTGATCGGAATTCTGCTCACGGTTTTCATCATCGGTTCGTGGCTTGAGGAGGGGATTGTAACCCTTATCACCAGGTTCGTGATGGAGCCATTTCTTGCAGCAGGATTACCGCCTCTCGCTGAACAGGTCGGTGTCTCTCTCATCCTCGCAATACAGGCAGGATTCGGGATCGCGTTTCCTTTTATCTTCACCTTCTATCTCTTCATCGCACTTCTCGAAGACTCCGGGTATCTGACCCGGGCTGCGTTCCTCGCGGACCGTACTCTGCACCGCTTCGGGATGCATGGAACGGGGATCATCCCGCTGGTGCTCGGATTTGGGTGCAACGTCCCTGCCATCATGAGCATCAAGCTCCTGCGGACAAAGCGAGAGCGGCTCATTGCTTCATTTCTGGTGACCCTGGTCCCCTGTTCGGCACGAACCGTCATCATCGCAGGACTTGTTGCCGCATTCATCGGGCTCGCTGCTGCAATGAGCGTGTATTTCCTCGTTATTGCCATCGTTCTTGCAACCGGGCTTCTCCTCTCCAGAGTGACACCGGGTGACCAGTACGGGATGATCCTCGAGATGAGCCCCCTCCGGTGGCCAACCATGAAAAATGTGCTCCTGAAATCCTGGATGCGCATCAGGGAATTCCTGCTGGTTGCCATGCCCCTTCTGATTATCGCCAGTATCATTCTCGGCCTCTTCCAATATTTCGGTTTCATGGCGGCATTCGAAGCCTTTATTGCGCCCTTCTCGGAAACCGTGCTTGGTCTTCCCGCCTATGCTACCACGGCACTCATTTTCGGTATTCTTAGAAAAGAGATGGCGCTCGAGACCCTGATCATCCTTGCCGGGACCGCTGATCTCGGTTCGGTCCTCAGCATGGCACAGATCTATATCTTTGCAGTGGTCAGCGTGCTGTTTGTCCCCTGCATTGCCACCATCGCCGTGCTGAGAAAGGAGGTAGGAACCAGGATGGCTATCGTGATTGCAGCATACACGCTTGCCCTCGGGCTCCTCGCAGGGGCCGTCCTGAATATCCTGCTCTCATAGCAAGATCCGGGGCATACCTATAAAGATGGACGACCATAATCGATAAGAATTGACCAGTGTTCCAGCGGAGATAAGTGGCATAAAACATGGACGACCAGAACATTTTCAGGAAGGTAATGAGGAAGGGAAAGCAGCATGCTCACGTTCGTGGGATTGGGACTCTTTGATCTTGAGGACATCTCGGTCAAAGGGCTGGAATGCATCAGGACTGCAGATATCGTCTTTCTTGAGTCATATACCTCAAGGCTGGCAGGATGCACCGTCAAGGAGATGGAGAACCGGTACGGAAAAGGGATCCAGATCCTCTCCCGGCATGATGTCGAGGTGGATCCCGATCCATTGCTCGAATTGGCGGCAACAGGCAGGGTGGTTCTTCTTGTGGGCGGTGATCCAATGGTCTCGACCACCCACATTGACCTGCGTATCAGGGCCAGGATGAGAGGGATCAGCACACGGATCGTCCATGGATCCTCCATATCCACCGCCGTCTGCGGACTCACCGGCCTCCAGAATTACCGGTTCGGAAAGTCATGCTCGCTCCCCTTCCCCCATGGATCATGGTTTCCCATGACTCCAATCAACGTTATAGCGGAGAATATCAGGCAGGATCTGCATACCCTTGTGTATCTGGACATCCAGGATGATCGTTTTATGACCATCCACAAAGCGGTCACCCTTCTTGAGGAGATGGCGGCACGAAGCGGGGGGCACATCCCGCTGTATGTGGGTATTGCCCGGGCGGGATCCGATTCCCCGGTAGTAAGGGCAGGAGATGCCCGCACCCTCCTTGCGACAGACTTTGGCTCTCCATTGCATATCATTGCAATTCCCGCCTCGCTCCACGTGATGGAGCGGGAGTATCTTGAGCTGTTTGGGGGATTATGAGCCAGGCTGACTGCCGGGATGCCCTCCTGATGAGAATGAACGGGATCAGGATAGCGGCTGTGGAGGGAGCATACCTGTTCTCTTCGGGCGGGGTATTCCGCGAGATGGCTGATGCCTACCTTACGGATGGGGACCGTTTCCAGTCCCTGGGCGACCTGATGAATGCCTATGCCAGCTACTGGTATGCACTTGGCTGGCTTGATGCGGGAACAGCCCTCGGTCTGATATTCACGCCGTTGCCCGGATTTTCACCTGATTTTTCCTGCGGCACGCGTTCCGATCCTGATATAATCCGCGTGCAGGAGAAGACAACACGGTATCGTTCACTTCTTGCAAGAGCGCTTGAAAGCCTCGATAACGCTCCCGAGAAGGATGCCTCACTCTTCGCAGCAGCGGATCATTTCAGGGAAACTGCGATCTCCGCCTATGAGAGAGGTATCTCTCTTGACGAGGAAGATGCACTTGCAGGTGCTCTTGCGGCATACAGCTATGGGTTTGCCTGGCTCGATGCCGGGGTCAGGTTCGGGCTGTTCAGGATCCTCAGAAACCGGGAGTTATTCACGATATGAGGAATTACGCCGGAATATCTTCCTTAAAAGGTTTATACTATGCGCAGTAACCACTAATGAATCTGCCATATCTCAGGGAGAAGATCGGTATTTATGGACCGGAATCAGAAGAGATGGTTATGGATCTCACTCGGATTCTCTGCCGTGGTCCTGGTCGCCGTCCTGTATTTTACCGTTGATGCGGCGACGATCTCCTACCTGCGCCGACTCAACCCGTTCTGGCTCATTCTCGCACTCTGCACGCATGTGATCGCCCTGTGTTTCTGGGCGCTCCGGATCAAGTTCATGAGCAGGTCACTCGGATACAGGGTGGGTTTCTTCTACTCCCTCAACCTAGTGTTTGCCAACATGCTGCTTGCCGCAATAACCCCATCACAGGCGGGCGGTGAACCGGTGAGGATCCATGAGCTGTACAAGGCAGGGGTAAAAGTTGGCGATGCCACCGCGATAGTCCTTACCGAGAGAATCCTTGATGGGATTGTCCTCGGTATCGGGGGTGCATTTTTCATGTTCGTCCTGGGGAGTGAATGGCGGCGAATCGGATCCGTCTTCAGCTATCTGATGTACATATCCTGGATTATCATCACCATCATGGTCATCATTTTTATCTACTCGGTGAAGAATCCCGGCCTGTTGAAGAGGATCATCCACTATTCTTCCCGCTGGTTTACCCGGAAATGGGAGAGCAGAAAGATCGAACGGTTCGCCCAATCTATCGATAGTGAGGTCGATAATTTCCATAATACCCTTGCCGATTTTCTCAGCCATGGAAAAGCCGGGCTGGTCTTTGGCCTGATATTCACCACGCTCTTCTGGTTCTGCGAGTTTGTGATTGTATCCATCCTCCTGGTAGGCCTCTCCCAGCCGCCCATCTTCATCGAATCGCTCATCGTCCAGCTCGTCATTGCTGTGATCATGATGATCCCGCTCACCCCGGGTGCATCGGGAATTGCGGAGATCTCATTCACCTCGCTGTACGGCCTCTTTGTGAACTCCTCAATCCTTGGGATACTGGTGGTTCTCTGGCGATCGATCCTCTTCTATTTCAATATCCTGCTCGGGCTGATCTCCGGCCTTCTGATCGTCCAGAGGGAGGCGCGGCACCCAGACTGAACAAACCTTTTTTATGCCATGCACCAATCATCCCTGCAGTCATGCCACCGGTTCCATGCAGGGTGAAAGGGGTTTTTGTCGCCAGGAATGCCCTGGGGGTCTCCCCAGCAGTCATACTGTCGGCCGAAAACGAACACTGCCTTCCTATTTACATCGGCCTTTTTGAGGCAATGTCCATCCATTCAGCCCTCAACAACGAGATCCCACCCCGTCCCCTCACGCATGATCTCTTTGTCGAACTGTTGAAGCAGTTCGATGTCTCCCTCAAAGCGCTTGTCATCGATGCGCTCGAGGACGGGGTATTCTATGCCACCATGGTCCTCTTCAAGGATCACCATGAGCTGAAGATAGACTGCAGGCCAAGTGATGGTATTGCGATAGGAATACGATGCCAGGCCGGGATCATGGTCGAGGAAGAGGTTATTCTGCAGTCAGCTGTCGAGGCAGGTGACCTGCCTGAACTTGTGGATATCGGCTCATACCTGGCAGGATAACTGTTATCTTCTCCGCGAAGAGAGCTCGTCGATCACTTCCTGAAACGTGACCCCGTAGGCTCTCAGGGCGATCAGAAAATGAAACTGGAGATCCGCTGCTTCAGAGATAATTCTTCCCCGGTCTCCATTCTTTGCGGCGATAATGAACTCTGTTGCTTCCTCGCCGATCTTTTCAAGGGTCTTGTCGAACCCTTTCTCAGTCGAGACAAGACATGAGATATACGACGAGTCTTTGGGATGCTCGAACCGGTCATTGACAACGTTCCAGAGATCCTCAAGTACGCATTCCGGCTGGGTCATTGCGTTTCATCACCGATCCTGATCTCGCCCAGTTCAGCCCCCCAGAACTTCCGCATGAGCAGCCGTGCCTTTTCAATGTTTGCACCCTTTTTTCCTATTGCAGTACCTAATTCGCTCTTTTTTTCGATGGTGACCAGCAATGCCCCCGTTCCCGGATCCTTTTGGATAGAATGTATCTCAACCGGACGAAAGATATTTGTGAGGAACTCATGGGGATCCTCAGCATATTCAACCATCTCGATCCGCTTTCCAAGGACGTTCTGCATTCGGCGGATATTCTCACCTTTTTTCCCTATCGCAAGACCCATATCGCCTTTTTTTATCACATAGATGATCCGTTCAAACCGTTCGTCTATGACACAGTCCAGAGCGGTCGCTTTCGTCAGGATCCGGAGTTCTTCGATGTATCGTCGCTCTTTGAAGCCGATATTCCGTTCCATCATCAGAATCCTTCATAGTGTATACAGGGGGCATGATTAAAGGTATTTCCGCTTCTTCTTCCGGATTCCTGGTATGCCTATCCGTACCGGAAAGGAAAGGGTACTCAAAAACATGCATGGTGTAAAAAGAGAGAGCGAGAATGTTCTAAAAACCGCGTTTTCCTGGACTATAAGGGAACAGGATAAGGGAACAGGAAAAGCCTTCTGTTTGCCCGACGGGGGTGGCTTTCTGTTATGCTCCTCAAAGGACTGGCAGAATGCCCTCCGATCCCATTTCCTGAAAGGGCTTGTTGTCCCTCATTCACAGGCGAAGGAGGCTTCATCCGATCACCTGGGAAGAGACCTCGCACGGCCGGGTAAGGGGATCCACTCCGGTCAGGAACAATAAAAAAAGGGAGGAGGTTACGTGATCAGATAGGAGATCGATACCTGGGCTGATACCTTTATCTGCCCGGTCTCAATCGGGGTTGGGACGGCTACGGCTTTCATTTCAGCTGAACCGTTGTACCGGTTGTCGTACGCCACAGGGACATACACGGATCCCACTACAACTGATTTCACGCCAGTGATGGTGACACCGGTTGCTGCCGCGGTAACATCGGCATCAGAGCGGGCATTTCCCACGGCCTGGGTCAGGACTGTTGCACGAAGCGACTTCTCCTTCTCGGGGGACAGGGAGAATCCCACGGAACTGACCTGATTTGCACCATTCTTCACCGCGATATCGATGATCTCCCCTGTCCTTGATACCTCCCGCACCGTCACCTGGACCATGCTGGTCACCTGGTAGTACTTGACGTCCTCCCCGAACGGGCGGGTTTCGTCATCGTATACAGGGTAGATATTGTAGCTTACTGTCTGGATGTCCTGGCGGGGTATTCCGGCAGCAAGAAGAGAGGTGATTATCTCGTCCATGGTCATGGCATTCTGTTCCTGTGCGGTCCTGACATCAGCATGCTCAGTCTTGACACCGAGTGTCACAAGACCGATATCAGGTTCGGTCATTACCTCCCCGGTGCCCGAGACGGTGATGAGGTTTTCCGGGCAGGCAGGATCAGCAGCCATCGCAACTCCTGGTATCAGTGCAAGGATCACAACTAGTAGTACCGGAATGAGCGTCACTGTTCTTTCTTGCATCGTAGTTCACCACAGCAGAAATTCTATGGGGAAATTCAAATAATTATCTTTTAATGCGAAATATTTCGCAGTTACACAGGAATCACGCTGTTAGACTCCCTGCTTCTGGTGCCACAACTTCCATATCTCTTCATGCCCCATTGATACTGGGAACCCTCATGGGAGCAACCATCGTAGAGAAAATTTTCTCGTCAAAATGTGGCCATTCGGTCAGGGCAGGTGAGGTAGTGATGGCACCCGTGGATGGTGCGATGATCCATGATATCACGGGACCGCTTGCAATACAGAATTTCTTCGAGATGGGAGGAAAGGAGGTCTTTGACCCGGAGAAGATCATCCTCCTATTCGACCATCAGGTCCCTGCCGATTCCCTTGCCGCGGCAGAGAACCATGTATTCATGCGAGAGTTTGCACGGAACCAGCGGATCCATAATTATGATATACGCGAAGGGATCTGCCACCAGGTTGTTCTCGAGAAGGGAAAGGCAGGACCGGGTGAGATTATTGTAGGCGCCGATTCGCATACCTGCATGTATGGTGCTACCGGGGCATTTGCCACAGGGATAGGATCCACCGACATGGGATTCGTGCTCAAGTTCGGGGCTCTTTACTTCAGGGTGCCCGAGACGATACGGGCTGAGGTATCCGGGAAATTCCAGAGGCGGGTCGGTCCCAAAGACCTGATCCTCTCGATAGCAAAGGATATTGGGGCTGATGGTGCCACCTACCAGGCTATCGAATTCTGCGGGGAGACGTTTGCAACGATGCCGATCCACGGGAGGATGACCTGCTGCAATATGGCGATTGAGATGGGGGCAAAGGCCGGTCTCGTGCCCCCTGATGAGGTCACTTACGAGTACATGCACAGCAGAGGAAGGACGGGCCGGGTGTCGATCGAAAGTGATCCCGACGCACGGTATGCCGCCCGGAAGAAGTACGACGTGACCAATCTCCCGCCTCAGGTTGCCATCCCCCATAATGTCGATCTCGCACGTGACGTCGGAGAGGTCGCAGGGACCAGGGTAGACCAGGTATTCATTGGGTCCTGCACAAACGGGAGATTCGAAGACCTTGCGGATGCTGCAGAAGTGATAGGGGACAGGGAGTTCGACGACTCAACCCGTGTCATCATCATTCCCGCATCGCGGGACGAATATCTGAAAGCGCTGCAGACAGGGCTGATCGAACGGTTCGTGAAGGCCGGGGCGCTGGTGGAAGCTCCCTGCTGCGGCCCCTGTATGGGCGGCGCCTTCGGACTGCTCGCTCCCGGGGAGGTGTCCCTCTCGACCTCGAACCGGAACTTCCGGGGCAGGCAGGGGAGTGCCGATGCTTCGGTGTATCTCTGTTCACCGGCAACGGCTGCAGCAAGCGCCCTTTATGGCGAGATCACCGACCCGAGGGAGGTTTGACCATGCGGACCTGGAAGTTCGGGGACAACATCGATACCGATGCCATCATCCCAGGGCGGTACCTGGTGTACAATGATCCATTGGTACTCGCGTCGCATGCATTCGAAGGGACCCGAAACGACTTTGCAAAAGGAGTTGCCCCGGGGGATGTCATCATCGGCGGAAGGAATTTCGGATGCGGATCGTCGCGGGAGCATGCTCCCCTGGCACTGGCCGGGGCAGGCATCCGGTATGTGGTCGCCGTATCATTTGCCCGGATATTTTACCGGAACGCCGTGAACGTAGGGCTTCTCCCCCTCGTGTGCCCTGAAGCTGATGCAATCCCTGATGGTGACGAGTGCAGGGTGGATGTTGATAAGCACCTGATAACCTGTGGAGAGAGAACGTATCCGATTGAGCCTGTCCCTGGGTTCCTGCTCCGAATCGCTGATGCAGGGGGTCTTATCCCCTTTGCGAGGAATCTCGAGGAGGTGGATCGGTGTACCGGGTCGCAGCAATAGGCGGAGACGGGATCGGCCCTGAGATCATCGCAGAAGGGCGAAAGGTGCTCGATGCGGCAGCAGAGCGGTATGGATTTGACCTCGCCTGGGACGAGTTTGATATCGGTGCGGACCGGTATCTTAAAAGCGGGGAGCTTGTCACCGAGGAGGACCAAAAGGAGCTCTCCCGGTACCGAGCCATCTACTTTGGTGCGATAGGGGACGAACGTGTCCCCCCGGGGATCCTCGAAAAGGGGATCCTCCTTCACCTCCGGTTCTGCCTCGACCTCTACGTAAATCTGAGGCCGATAAGGCTGCTTTCAGGGGTGCCGACACCCCTTGCAGGGAAGGGCCCTTCCGATATCGATTTCTTGGTCGTAAGGGAGAACACCGAGGACTTTTACGTCGGTATCGGATCCCGTTTTCATGGGAGAGAAAAAAAGACACTTACCATTGAGCGGGAACTTTATCAGGCAAGGTTCAACCTCGACATCGAATCCGATGCCGATGAGCTTGCCTATCAGGTGGGGGTGATCACCCGGGAAGGGGCTGAACGGGTGATATCCTACGCCTTTGACCTTGCCCGACAACGAAGAAAGAAGCTGACCTCCGTTGACAAGGCCAATGTCCTCTCCGATGTGTATGGGCTCTGGAGGGAGGTATTTTCAGAAGTTGCTGCCAGGAATCCGGGAATCTCGACCGAATTCACCTTTGTTGATGCGGTCACCATGTGGTTTGTGAAGAATCCCGAGTGGTTCGATGTGGTGGTCACGCCGAACATGTTTGGGGATATCATCACTGACCTGGGGGCCATGATACAGGGCGGCCTTGGCCTTGCACCAGGTGCCAATATCAATCCGGGCGGGACCTCGATGTTCGAGCCGATCCATGGATCGGCACCAAAATACAAAGGACAAAATGTTGCCAACCCAATCGCAACGGTCTGGGCAGGTTCGATGCTGCTTGATCATCTGGGTGAGCATGAAGCGGCTGCGGCGGTGCTGAAGGCGATCGAGCGATCAATTGCTGACGGAGTTGTTACCAGGGACATGGGTGGCACTGCAACCACCTCCTCTGTTGGCGATCACCTCGCGGATATTCTTCTTAAAGGATGAGGCACTGACACAAGGCTGGGGGGATTAGGCCGGGAGAGCTTTCCTGGTCGCACCCTCCCGTGCAGAAAGTGGGCAGTAATCGGTGATCTTCCTGTTTTGCACGATCTGTCCGTGGATATTTGCCGGGAGCACTGCAACCGAGGCATACCGCTCCCGGGAGCAGAGCACGGCATGGAGCGAGTCGAGCGAAACGGTGAACCGTTCGCCATTCGAAAGCTCGATGTTGAGGGCCTTCCCCGATTTTGATATCCGGGCGTTGCCTGCACTCCTTCCGATATACGCCATCCAGTTCCGCTGGATTCTCTCGACACTCACGGAAAGGCCGGAACGGAGGGCTTTCCGGAGTTCATTGATCCGGATGCAGAGCCTTGTGCCGTAAAGGTACAGCTCGAGGATATCCTGCGGTATTCCCTCCTCATCAAGGACAGGCCGCCGGTTTAACTGCAGGTATCCTGCGTTCTTCATCATGGTTTTTGACTCTTCCTGACAGTTACGTCGAGACCATGACTATATAAACGTTCAATCTGTGCAGTGTGAAAGTGTCCAGCCGGGAGTAGTCAGGATTGCATGACTGGGAAACCAGTCTGTGCCCGCAAAATACCATAAAAAAATTCTTTTTCAGGTATTCAGGGAATCCTGGTGATCTAGGCAGGCGTTGAGAACATCCTCCATCAACCCTGCAATCCCCTGAATCCCGACGAGAGGCCGTGCTTTCAGCCTGACCATGCCCCTCAGGGGATAGGTGAACGGAACGAAAGCGGCATCGGGACATGCCATACGTTCAAAGGAAGAACCCAGCAAGAGATCGGGCGGGTCTGCGGCAATAAGATCCTGCACGGCTGAGAGAGAGCTGGCTTCCGCGGTCCTGAATCGTGAATTACCAGGAGCATTGCGGACACCGAGAATGGTAACGGAAGCGTCAAGGTAGTGTTTCAGCATCCGAGCGGCAAAATCGGCATAGGAGAAGCCCGAGAAGATGGCCACAACGGGCGGATCATGCCGCATCAGGAATTTCTCACAGGAGGTTTCTATTGCACTCCCGACAGTCTCCATGTCGTACTCAAACGCTTCCAGGTCAACACCATCAAGAGTTTTCTCAAGGCGTTTGAGCGTCTCCCCGGTTTCGGCTATTCCAAGAAGAGTTCCCATGCTTCGGCCAAACCCGGAAGAGAGATCGGGATTTGTATGGACGGAATACCCTGAAGAATGCCTCATCCCGCCAAGGGTTTCATCACAGAACCGGGCGGCGACACCAACACCGGCTGCAGCGAGGACCCGCTGTGCTTCAAGAGCATTTCCCGCACAGAACGGGTCAAGGAGCTGCAACCCGTCAAGATTCACCCCGGCGGTTTCAGGATCGATCCTTGCAGGGAGGGTCCTGCACGCGGCGTGGTATCCTTCTTCAAAATTTCCGATAAAACCGGGACTGTCAACCATAAGGATCTCTCCCGGCAGACAGGTCCGTATCTCCTCGCCGGTGATGGCAGGAGTACAGGTATTCACCACAGCGACTGCTTCGTACTCTTCCCGTAGCCTCTCCACGAGCTCAAGGAGCCGTGCCTCGGCACCAAAGATGATATCTTCCTCAATTAGGAAGGTGCAGTAAAGCCTCCGGTGAAGGACTGTCGCGGGAAAGAAGTAGCATCCGCTCGGTCCATGGATGATGGTCCCGATCCCCCGGATCCCGGTAAAGCAGGTGACCGCTCCTGTCATTGCGCAAGGCCACAGGGCGTTCCGGCAGTCACGCATGGAGTACCCTCTGCCACCGGCTGAGCATACGGGAAAGTCCTGAAGTCCCGACTGGGATCGGGTCGGGCAGGGTGAGGATCTGTCCCCGTTCTTTTACCTGAAGGTCAAACAGTTCCAGCAATTCGCTAAGGAACGGAGCGGGCATATGGTCAGAATGGCAGATGTTGACCGCTCTTCCTCTCAATTCTGAAAATTGGTCTATGATCCCCTTCTGGCGCTCCAGTTCCATTGAGATTGCCCGGTCACTCCCGGTGTTCAACGCGTCACCCACCTGGGACAGAAACGTGAGTGTCCCCTCGAATCCAAGAGGAAACGAGGGAAGATAAGGGGTACCGAACCGGTCTTTTAGCAGATCGCCGACATCAGCAAGAGATTCTTCCCGGAGGATATTGAGCGAGGAAGACCCGAGTTGTGCAATCTCAGAGACGGCAATGTTCCTGACAAAACGGAGACGGACCTTCACACCGAGTAATCCCAGAAGCCGCTGCACTTCACGGTAGTTTGCCTCTGCCTCATACTCAAGGTTCTTCTCGCCGACAAGGGTTACGGTTCCGTTGGGATCTCCTCCTTTCCCCAGTTCAGAGAGGGCTATAAGGGCTGATCTCACACCGTCTGAAAAGCCACCCCCGAGGAATCCTCCGGTGGGGATAACGACAACGGGGCATCCCCTGATCTCGTTGCAGACCGCCCTGACATCGTCCCCTATCGCTGCAGCGACACAGGAGGTCAGCACGAAAATGGCGCCCGGACTTTCTCCCATGGCTCCCGAGAGAGTTTCTTCGAGAGCAAACTCGCCACCGAAAATGATCTCCTGCTCCTTCAGCGAGCTCGATAGGATGGATGGCAGGTTCAGTTGGTCGTTATCGAAATGGAGGGCATGGAGAAGGGAAAAATTGTGATGGGCACATCCATCGGGGCCATGGATGACCGTGATGGCATCCTGGACCGATGTGGTAACAGAAAGTGCACCTGTCAGGGTGCATCCTTCAGTCCGCGATGAAATCATATGCCAGATTCTCGAGCTCTGCGATCTCAAGAGGTTCGGGAATATCGAGCCGCCGGTTCTCGATGATGTTTCGGGCAAGGAGGCGGTATGCCTCTGCCTGGTCAGACCCGGGAAGATACTCGATGACGGTCATGCGGTTGAGCTCAGCACGCTGAACGACCGGGTCCCTTGGAATGAACTGGATAAGAGTGCTTCCTATCCTTTCCGCAAAGGTGGCGACCAGTTGCTTCTCATCGGGGAGGTTCTTGGCATTGCAGATCACTCCCCCGAGCCGACACTGGCCGCGTGAACGCCCGGACAGCCGCCGGATGGCTTTGCAGATATTATTGGCAGCATACAGGGACATCAGTTCCCCTGAAGTAACGAGGTATACTTCCTGTGCATACCCTTCCCTCATCGGCATAGCAAAGCCACCGCAGACCACATCACCAAGCACATCGTACACGACCACATCCGCATGGAGGGCTCCAAGCCTTTCGAGCACCTGAAAGGTGGCGATGATCCCCCTGCCGGCACAGCCAACCCCGGGTTCTGGGCCACCTGCCTCAACACACCGGACACCCCCGTATCCGGTAAATACCACGTCTTCCTGGGTAATTGCCTTGTCGCCCCGTTCCCGGACCTGATCCATCACCGTGGGGATCAGCCTGCCATGCATCAACATCCGGGTACTGTCACGTTTCGGATCGCATCCAATCTGGAGGACATCGAGCCCCATCCCGGAAAGGGCTGCTGAGATGTTGGTGGAAGTGGTGGATTTTCCGATACCCCCTTTTCCGTACAGGGCAATCTGTTTCATCATCAGATCTAAGTCGGTATTTTATATTAGCTATTCTGAAGTTTACACCAGTTTACTTGAGTCCGGCTAATCACCAGCACGGAAGATCCCAAGGAGGAGCACAATCACCGGGATAACTTCGAGCCGTCCGATCCACATGACGATGATGAAGACCCATTTTGATACAAACGGCATCCCGGGCGTGACATACCCAGCCGAAAGTCCGCAGGAGCTCAGGGCAGAGACGATGTCAAAGACCAGATTGGTCACATCAAGAGAGATAAGATGGAACTGGAGTACCACCATCGTTGCAATGAATACGGTCAGCACCGACAGGATGATCACCAGCATGTTCTTGGACAATTCTGGCTCTGCCACGCTCTCGGGGACTTTAACTCCTCCATACATGAAAGGGACCAGAACCTTTGTCCGGACAAAGACCCTTTTGAACCACCAGAGTATTCCCCGGTATCCGATCGCGATGCGGGAGAGCTTGACCCCGCCGGCACTGCTCTCGGAAGAGCCCCCGATGAACATCAGGAGCATAAGGAATACGATGGTGACACTGGGAAACAACTGGATCTGCTGGCCTTGATATCCCGTCGTGCTGATAGCCGCTGCGGTGAAAAAGAGGCCCTGCCTCACTGCCTCAGTGAGCGGGAGGCTGTTAAGATAGTGCAGATCCGCGATAACCACGGCGGAGCCTGCCGCAAGGAAGAGGAGGAGCAGTTTGACCTGCTCGTTACCAAAGAGGGAGAGTTTCCGTTTCCGGTATGAGATATAATAGAGGGTAAAGGGTGTTGCACCGACAATCATCACCGGGATGAGAAGATATTCGAGGAGCCTGCTCTCATATATGGCAAGACCCCCCTCAAAAGGGAGATAGCCTCCGGTGGAGATGGTGGTCAGCGAGAGCATGATCGCCTCGTAGAGGGGAACTCCCGCAATCAGTATCACCCCTGCACCGATGAGAGTAAGGAAGACATAGACTGCCCAGATCTCCTTTCCTGTCGCAATCACCCCAGGAAGGATCCGTTCACTCCTGCTGTCGGACCTGAAGAGCGGTGATTGCACCAGACCTCCACGGCCTGCCATGGTGATGGAGAGGGCAATAACCCCAATACCTCCGATCCATTGCATGAATGTCCGCCAGAACAGCAATGTTTCAGGGATATAACCGGACGGGTGCAGAAGGGAAAATCCGGTACCTGTCCATCCCGCCATGGTCTCGAAAAGGGCATCGGTAAGGGACAGGTCAAGCACAAGGATAAAAGGGATAGTGCTGACAAGCGCAAAAACGAGCCAGACCAGTGCCACAGAACAGAAGGCGGAGGAGAGCCTGATATCCTCTTTTCTCCGTGGAAGACGGTTCAGAAGGAAGCCCAGTGCAAAAAGGGTTGCAGGAACGGCAGCCATGGGAAGGAGGAGTGAATACTCCCTGAATGCGACCGCAATAAGAAGGGGAACTGCAGTCATCGGGCCGATGTATTCAAGCATTCCCCCAAGTTCGGCAAACACGGTGGAAAAATACCGCATGCGGCCCATTGTAAGACAATGATAGTTGTAAGGAGATTATCTTTTTTGCGCGATGAGCCGGTTCTCTCCAATTTATTGCTCTGAAATAATATCCTGGATAATTCTCCAGGCGAGCATTGCCCGAACAACATCCGGAGCGGTGAGCATATCCCTTTCGCCCAGGATCTGGCAGGGACTTACCCCTGCGTCCCCTGAAAAGAGATCGCGGAGGCCTGAGATGAAATGGCAATCGAATTCGCCATCGAACGTGAGCGAGGCCAGGGTCCGGCCGCCAAGAATCAGACGGGAGTAGGAGAGAGAGAACTGCCCTGGAATGAGGGTCATCAGGGCAGGAAGATTCAGCGCCAGATCCGTCCTCGGAAGATCATCGCTGATCGGAATCTGGGAGAGGGTGGTCTGATAGATGTTCTTCTGCCAACCGAGATCACGTCCATAGCGTGAAAACCCGATATGGATCACGGCATCGGCATACTCTCTCTGGGGTGCAATGTACCGGTGGTAATCGGCCTGTCGCTTCTGGATCTCTTCCATCACTTCATGCCGGGTATAGCCGCGCTTTTCCATATCCCTCTTCAATTTCCATTCCTTTTTCACATCGTCTGCTGGGTCGACATAGAGGGAGAAATCCATGAGCGACCGGAGGGTACTGGTATACAGGGGATGCAGGCCTTCCAGGATCACGATTTTGGAGGGACGGAACAGGACCGGCCCTTCCAGTGTGCCCGTCG
>Ga0116171_10000616_pt1 | contig 37579 bp, 25 predicted proteins | sample AD_JPNHW2_MetaG_FD_89798 | JGI IMG/M metagenome (GOLD analysis project Ga0116171, IMG submission 89798) | Active sludge microbial communities of municipal wastewater-treating anaerobic digesters from Japan - AD_JPNHW2_MetaG | ecosystem: Engineered > Bioreactor > Anaerobic > Digestate | place... | reverse complement strand
CTTACAAACTCTTCGCTAGTGATTTTTGAGAACCCAAGGGTAAACTCCACGATGATAACATTATTAAGACCGGCTTTCTCGAGAAGCTCAAGTTTCTCTTCCCGGGTATTGATAAGTTTCAGATTCTTTCCTGCTGTATCCGGATAGAGGACCTTTCGGGGGTGAGGGTCGAAAGTTATAAGGACCGACTCTCCATCATGTTTCTCCGCCAGCATTCTGAGACGGCCGAGTATTGCTTTATGGCCTATATGAACGCCGTCAAATGAACCAGTTGTTACAACAGGATTTCTGATAACCTTTACTTCTTCAAAGCCTCTGAAAATCTTCATGCTCTATACAATACCCTAGACTTTATTTTCTTTCACAAAATAAGCTACCTTTTCCATAGAGGTTATCATATCATATTCTTCGAGGAATACCCCTGAAGGGACATTTAACGGTATAGTTGTGAAATTCATCATGCCTTTTATCCCGAACCTGACTACTTCTTCTGCAATTTCCCTTGCAGAATCAGGAGGAACTGTAAGAATAGCTATCTTTATATCCAGTTCTTTTATTACACTTTCAATATCATTATATGAATAACATTTCACCCCCGAAATAACCTTATTCACTTTCATCAAATCATTATCGAATGAGGCTACCAGGGTAAGCTTCGACCGTTTCCCTTTAAAATAGCCTGCAACTGCCCTTCCCAAATTACCTATCCCTATTATCGCTACGTTCATACTTTCTTCAGAATCGATTATCCTGCTAATGGAATCAATCAGTTCCCTCACATCATATCCTTTCCTGAGAACACTTGAATAACCGATAAGCATAAGGTCCCTCCTGACCTGAACAGCCGTTATATGAAGGCGGGCGGCCAGGTCGTGAGAAAAAATAAAGTTTCTTTTTTCATTAAGGCATTCTAAAAGTGTTCTTCTGTACTCACTAAGCCGCTCCACAGTCTTTCCTGGTAATTTCATCCGAAAACGATTTTTAAGTAATGTTTATTGGTTTTTTTGGCAATCTGATTGTGAAAGTTGTTCCCACATCCGGGGTGCTTTCGACATTTATTGTACCGTGATAAAGTTCGATAACTTTCCTGACAATTGAAAGTCCTAGCCCGCTTCCCGATATATTTCTGGTTTTTTCATTTTTTATCCTTACAAACTCGGTAAAGAGATTTTCCACATCATTTTTGGTTATACCTATACCTGTATCGGAAATGATAATAATGGCTTCACTGTCGGAATTATCAATTACGATTTCTGCCTTACCTCCCATTTTATTGTACTTTACTGCATTTGATACGAGGTTATTAAAAATAATCTCTATATCACCCGGGTCAGCCATGATAACAACATCTGACCTTACATCGAGATTTATGGTAACGTCCATCTGTATTGCATATGGCTGAACCGTGGTTATTGCAGCTGAAGCCACCTCTGCAAGGTTAACCTCACGAATCTTACCCTCTTTTACCTCAAGTTGTATCTTTGTAAGATCGAGCAGATCCATTATCAGGTTACGCATTCCCTGTATTCTCTGAAGAGACCTTTCAATTGGTGTTGCATAATCATCGACCATGTCACCTGCCTGTTTCTCCTGCATCATTCTAAGATATCCCTCCAGGGCATTTAACGGAGCTTTCAGCTCATGCGAGAGGACAGAAAGAAACTGATATCTTATCTTCTTCCCCTCCTGATTCATCTTATGGGTGATCCTCTTCAGATATTGCTGTTTGGTTATATTTTCGATGCTCGACTTAAGTTCCTGCGGTGTAAAAGGTTTTGGTATAAAATCTATGGCTCCGTCACGGGTTGCCCTCACTGCAATATCGAGCGAAGCATATGAGGTGATCATTGCAACAACAATATCATATTTTCTGTTCCTTATATACTCCAAAACTTCAACTCCCTGAATGCCTGGCAGTTTATTGTCAAGAAGAAGTATGTCAGGCATATCCCTTTCCAGAATTGAGATCCCCTCTTCTCCTGTCGCAGCTTCAGTAACTTCAAAGTTATAATCCTCATCCATAAAAGGATAAGTAACATGAAAATTATTCAATATCCGTGATACACCTGAACGTATTCCCGGTTCGTCATCAATAACAAGTACTTTTAAAACAGCCATGTTAAAGTTTTAATAGTTTCATTATCTCCTGATCGAGCTGCTCGGCTCTGATACCTTTTTCAAGATACCTGTCAGCCCTGATCCATGATTTTTCCTGTTCGGAATCGATACTGAATGACAACCCCGTCTCATGTGAGACTGCAGTAGCCAGTATAACCGGCACTTCAGGATATTTTCTCTTCATCTTATAACACAAGATAAAACCACTGTCGTCACTTTCCATCATCAGGTCGAATATTGCCAGGTCGGGTCTGGATTTTGCTATTACAGCTTCGGCCTCAGCCTGACTCTCAACAGCCATGGTTTTATAACCTGCCCTCTCCAGATTGAACACAGTCTGAAAGAGATAATCCGGATCATCATCAGCTATCAGTATGGTATAATCACTCTTCTTCATTTTTCAGTTATTCTGTTTTATTCTTGTATTCCAACATTTTCATCCTTTTCCCATTTCCCTTTTCCCTTTTCCCTTTTTACTTTTTCCTTTTTACTTTTTCCTTTTTACTCCTTCTTCCTCGGTAACACAATCTTAAAGCTGGTTCCGGTCTTTCCGTTTGCAGGATCGTTATTCGACTCTACAGTAATCTGTCCCTTATGCATCTTAACAACACCATATGCTGTAGCAAGACCCAGACCCGTACCATGTCCGATGCCCTTGGTGGTAAAAAATGGTTCAAAGATTTTGACCCTGTCTTCTTCCTTAATTCCTGTCCCTGTATCACTGATTGTCATTATAACATCGCTCAGGGTATCTTCCAGATTAATATTTATAGATCCGCCGTTGGGCATTGCATCAATTGCATTCTTTATCAGGTTAGTCAGTACCTGTGTCATCTGTTCCGAATCGAGCATGGCTAAAGGATCGGTAGTAAGATCAATGACATTGATCTTTACATCTTGAGGCATTATGATGCTTTCAAAGCTATGCTCAACAAGCTCCTTGATGTTTACCAGTTGATGGTTCACCTGGTTCTTTCTCGCAAAATTCAGCAAACCTGCAACAATTTTCTTGCATCTTGCAGCCTGGTCAACTATCAGTTTCAGATCGTCTCTTACAGGATCTCCGGCAGCTGCCTCTTCAAGCAGGATGTTACTGTACATGATCACAACCCCCAGGGGATTATTAAGCTCATGAGCTATTCCGGCAGAAAGCTGTCCCATATGAGCAAGTTTCTCAGATTGTTTCAGAGCCTGCTTCATTGACGATAGTTTCTCATTCGATAAAGCAAGATCTTTTACTGATTTATGAAGTTTCTCTATGGTATAAGGAAGACACATCTCCACTTCGGCAAGTCCCTTGTTTATTGCAATAGCATGATCAACACAGCTTTCGTAACCGCAGGCACCACAATCGAGTTGGTCCTTTTTGGTCATCTTGCCCATCTTTTTCAGGATCTCATTCACCTTTTCATCATCGATGACATCAACCCTACGGTCTTCAGCTCTGTGACGGATAAAAAGATCGAGTTCCATATATTCATCCAACGATTTCTGCCAGTTTTCAGGATCAGTCCGTTGCATTTTACTGTTGGCATATGAACTCACCAGAGACCGTCTGTTGTATTGTTTTCCATTTTTTGATAATCCGGGACCCATTATACAGCCTTCACAACATAGGAGCTCCATATGTTGGTTCTTTATCAGACCCGATTCAAACTCCTTTAATGCTTCCTGAAAATCGATTCTGCCTTCAGCAGCTATTATGTTTCCTGTAATGGCGTTATCGCTTATTTTGGCTGTCTGAAGCAATCCCCTTGCAACAGGGAATATAGCACCACGGCCTCCAAAAGGAGGATCAAAATCGGATGGTGAAGTGTTCTCCGGAGTGATACCTCGTTCTGCAAACACCTCTCTCAGTTCAGTGAATGTTATTGCCTCATCAATTTCAGTGCTTTCAGCTTTTTTTGCAATGCACGGACCTATGAATACTATCCGGGTATCATTGCCGTATTTTGACCTGACAACCCTGCTCATTGCCACCATTGGTGAGACTATCGGAGCCAGGTTATCTATCAGGGCCGGATGATAGAATTTAATGTAGTTGACAATTGATGGACAATCAGATGATATATAAAAATTTTTGCTTTCCGACATCAGCTTCTTATACCGGTCAGCAACAAGGTCAGCCCCGAAAGAAACCTCCGCCACATATTTGAATCCGAGTGATCTTATCATGCCGACTAAAGAGTGGTAATCGGGAATGTCTGAAAATTCGGCCGGGAAACTGGGAGCAACAATTGCAGCAATTTCTTTATAGTTTTCCAGGAGTTTAGCCACCCTGTCGGCAGTCTTAAGAAATACTTTTGCACCCTGACTGCACACTTTTGTACAGTTTCCGCAGGCAATGCACCTTTCATCAATAACCTCAGCCTGTCCTCCCACAATACGGATAGCCTTTGCAGGGCATTCCCTGACACATGTGTAGCATGTACGACATAACTCCTTTATTGTGTAGACCAACATAATACTAAATCATTCTTCAAAATTACAAAACATTTCACCAGTATATCCTTTATTCTGAAGGATGTGATTTCTGAACACCAAAACCACCTCTGAATATCTGTGAAGTCTGTATATCAGTTACAACAACACATTTCGCTTCTCAAAATGAGTATAAAATATCTTTTTGTCTGAAATCTCATTGTTCTCTTTCAGGTATTTCTCGTACAAATTGATGAGAGCCGATGATTTGCATGGCAGGTTTACAGCTTCTGTCTCATCGGCCTGATAAACCAGTTTTGATCTGCTTTTTATTTCATCTCTTGAAGCAGTGAATGGCAATCCGGCACCATGAACACAACCATCAGGGCAAGTCATGACTTCCACAAGATCATAATTTTTACCGGCCGCAACAGAAGCTTTCAGTTTCTCCAGTCCTGTCAGTCCATCGACTACTGCTGTCTTGATCTCTAAATCTCCTACAGCGATCGTAACTTCTCTGAAGGAGCCACCTGAATGAAGTTTCTTAAAAAGTTGTTTATCTGCTTCTTTTTTAAGCTTCATGTAGTAAAATGAACGCAATACCCCTTCTGCCAGACCTCCTGAGACTTCCGCCAGTACAGCAGAGGAACTTCTTCCATCCAACGGTTCGTCAGCCGGCTCATGTTCAATATTTGTAAGGTCGATACCATGAAGTCTGATGAGCCTGGCCAGTTCCCTTACAGTCAGTACCGAATCAACATCACTTATACCTTTGCGCATCATGCCATCGCGGCGGGCCTCAAATTTCATTGCGATGCATGGAGTGGCCGAGACCGAAAATATCTCTTCCGGTTTTGCATTAAGCTGACCGGCCACCAGTGTCTTGATCAGTACCCCGGTGATCTGTTGCGGTGATTTTACTGTTGAAAGCTGTGGAATCAGGGAAGGATTATATTGTTCTGCATATTTGACCCAGGCCGGACAGGCAGATATATACAATGATCCGTCTGATCCTGATTCAATCTTTGCTGACAGCTGGTTTGCGATCTCCGTAATACAGATGTCAGTACCTGTACCTGTTGTAAATACCTTATCGAAGCCTATCTTGCGTAACACGGCATTAAGAATCCTGTCAAACTCCCTGTTATACCTCATTCCAAGTTCTTCAGCTATTCCTGCAGTAACCATAGGCGAATACTGAATGACTTTGATTATATCCTGTTTATGAAGATACTCCTGAACTTCAGTTATATTATGCTTTTCATGAAGGGCTCCGGTAGGGCAGACAAGAACACACTGGCCGCAATGTACACAACTCGAAAAATTAAAATCCCTGTCCATTGCTGCTCCGACATGGGTCTCTTTTCCTTTATTTATAAAATCAAGCGATGTTGCGGTAATAACCTCTTCACACACCCTTATGCATCTTCCGCACAGAATGCATTTTGAGAGCTCCCTCACTATGGCAGGACTCGATTGGTCGAGGCGGGGTTTGGTTTTTCTTCCACGTATACGTCGTTCCCTGATATTCAGTTCTTCCGAAAGACGTTGCAGCTCACATTTAAGATTCTTGTCACAATAAAGACAATCATCGGGATGATTTGAAAGCAACAGTTCTACTATTGTCTTTCGTGCCTGTATGACCCTGGGGGAATGAGTCTTTATTTTCATCCACTCTTCAACGGGCTGGGAGCAGGCAGTAACAAGCCTGTCGTTTCCTTCTACTTCCACAACACACATCCTGCAGGCTCCTGTAGGAGTGAATTCCTTCATCCTGCAAAGCGTTGGTATAATAATTCCGTTCCGGTTAAGAGCTGAAAGTATTGTTTCACCCTTCTCAGCTTTTATTTTCTTATTATTTACCTGTATTGTAAAAAGCATATAAGCTATTTAACGTTGATTGCGCTGAATTTACAAATATCGAAACAGACACCACAACCAATGCACTTCTCCTCAACAATGAAAAAAGGCTGCAGGCGTGTGCCATATATAGCATTTACAGGACACTTTGCAGAACATGCAGTACATCCCGTACATTTATCCACATCGATTGAAAAGGAACGCAGCCCCCTGCAAACATTGGCGCGGCATTTCCTGTCGAAAATATGCTCTTCAAACTCATCCCTGAAATTTTTAAGAGCACTGATAAAAGGGTTGGGTGCTGTTTGCCCCAGTCCGCAAAGAGAGGTATCTTTCATCACCGATGCGATTGTTTCAAGCTGCATAACACCTTTAAAACGTTCAAGAGTTGTTCCTGATTCTTCGTTAAGTGGTTTCCTTATTACACTCTCAAGTATTTCGAGCATCCTGCCTGTACCTTCCCGGCAAGGAATACATTTACCGCAACTCTCTTTACGGATGTATTCCATATAATATCGTACAAGGTCAACCATACAGGTATTCTCATCAATTATGACAAATCCTCCTGCCCCCATTCCTATTTCCATTTCCTTCAGAATATCGAAATCTATCTGGATATCGAGGTTTTCACGTGTAATAAAAGAACCGGATGCTCCTCCAAGCTGTACTGCCTTAAACTCTTTCCCGTCACGTATTCCGTCGGCGATATCTTCTAAAATTGTTCTTATGGTTGTACCCATCTCAACTTCCACAACTCCCGACATCCGGCCTTTACCTGCAACGGCAAAGACTTTGGTGCCCGGACTGTTTGGTGTGCCCATTGAACGGAACCACTCCGGTCCGTTCTGCATTATCAGCGGAACGTTCATCAGGGTCTCAACATTATTTATCACAGTGGGTTTGCCAAACAACCCGGAAGTTGTCGGATAAGGAGGTTTGAGTTGGGGCATCCCCCTCTTTCCTGCAAGAGTATTAATCAGGGCCGTCTCCTCACCGCAGACAAAGGCACCTGATTCTTTACGTATAACTATATCAAGATTATACCCGCTCGAAAAAATATTATGTCCGAAGAGTCCGTAATCTTTCGCCTGATCTATCGCCTTCTGAAGTCTGTTACGGGTGTGTCCCGCACCTGCTCTGATAAACACGATAGCATTTGAAGCGCCTATTGCGTAGGAGGCGATTGCTATTCCTTCAATAAGCCTATGGGGGTCACTCTCAAGTATAGTCCTGTCGGTAAAGGCTCCGGGGTCACTCTCCTTGGCATTGCATATCAGATATCTTGCATTTGATGATGTGTTTAATGCATTCTTCCATTTCAGACCTGTCAGAAAACCACCACCGCTCCTGCCCCTTAACCCGCTCTTTTCAATGATGGTGCACACCTCATCAAAAGTATAATGCCTGATTGCCTTAATATAAGCTCTGTAACCTCCGCGTGCAATATATTCTTCTATATTTTCCGGGTCATAACAACCGCAATTACCGAGCACAATCCTTTTCTGGCCGCTGAAGAACGGAAGCTCATCCATAAATGGAATCCCGGACCATAATTCAAACCCCCTGGTACCGGTCTGCCCCACCAGATCATCTTCAGAAATATCATTATGGAAAACTCCGTTAAGAAGCGGTTCCACTTTTTCTTCTGTAATATTTCTGAAAAAAAGCTTATTCTTTCCAGGAATCTGAATGCAAACCAACGGATTAAAATTTGTCGGCCCCGTACAGCCAACGCGTACAAGCTCAGCTGAAGGGATGTTTTCTTTTATATAACTCTCGACTGTTGAATAGGTTTTTTCAGAGCCTGCTATAACACTGCTTGTCCCTGAGGATATATAAATTACAGGTTTATCGGTTTTTTCCCTTCTGACCTGTTGTAATATCTTTTCTGTTTCCGGCGACAATGTATCGGATTCAAACAACAGGACCTTATCAATAAGGAATGCCTTTAAATCTTCCATCATGATTGTTTAGCAGAATTAGTCGTTTTCAATAACGTACTTAAGTCGTTTTATCAGCTCCGGCAACTGTTCTACTTTCACATGGGTAATATATTCCCCGTTTACATTTATCACCGGACCATTAATGCATCCTCCCATACATGCAACAACCTCATAACTGAAAATGCCGTCCCTGGTTGTTTGCCCCGGCACTACACCTATCTCTTCTTTGAGCTTACTTATTATTGACTGAGAACCGTTCAGATAACATGTGGTCCCGTTGCAGACCTTAATCCGGATCTTTCCGGCAGGTATGAACCGAAACCTGTCGTAGAATGTGGCAAGGCCATATATTTTTGTTGTGCTTAATCCTAAGAAGCCTCCCACCTTAACAATAGCATCTTCAGTAAGATATCCCATTACCTCCTGTACCTCCTGAAGCAAAGGGATAAGGTCTTCTCTTTTCCCCTGTTTATATTTTTTCAGAATTATGTCAAGGTCTGTACTCATTCTGATAATATATAAAGTGAACTATTGTTATACAAATATAATTTATTTTGTTGTTAACAGATAAACATTGTTAATTTATTAACAATGAGAATTTAAAATCATTATTTTTATAATTTTGTTAAATGCTATATTCCAATGCATTATAAAAACGTTCTTTACTTATGATAATATTACAACATTGTGATAAATTGAAAACAGTTTGAATATCTTCAATTATTCAGGTGAATTATAGATAAAAAGATACCTGTGTGCGCTCGCAAAAAAATATTACTTTTGATTTGTTGTTTGTTTATGAACAGTATACGATGGCTCAAAGAGTTGAAATGCAGATTTGTCTTGGGAGTTCCTGTTTTTCAAGAGGGAATAAAGATGTTGTAACCTTCATAAGGGATTATCTCAGGAAGAACCATCTCGACGATAAAGTCATCTTCAAAGGGGCGCGCTGTATGGGCCATTGCAGTAATGGTCCGAATCTGAATATTAATGGAGTAACTTATGAAGGTGTCACCATTTCAAAGATTGAGGGAATCCTTGAAAAAGAACTTGCCAGGTTAATGTAAAAGAAATAGTAGTAAGTATGACCGACAGAAAGCCTGTCCTTTATATTAATGACGAAAAATGCAGGAACTCATATTCCTGTGTACGTGTATGTCCGGTAAATGCAATTGAGGTAAAGCCTCAAAAAGCTCATCCGTACATTCTCCCCCAGAGATGCATAGGATGCGGACTATGTTATATCTCATGTTCGCCTCATGCTATAGAGTTCCGCGATTCAAAAGAAGAGGTGAAGAGTCTCTTATCATCAGGAAGGAAAACTGCAGCTCTCATCGAGCCCAGCATTGCTTCGGAGTTTGAGGATATTACTGATTACCGCAAGTTCGTTGCGATGATAAGGTCTCTCGGCTTCGATTATGTACATGAGGTATCTTTTGGAGTTGATCTTATTGCTGCAGCATATGCAAAACTTTTCTCAAAGGCTGAAGGCAAATACCTGATAACAGCCAATTGCCCTTCAATAGTAAAGCTAATCGAGAAGTTTCATCCCGAAATGGTGCCAAACCTTGCTCCTCTTGTATCGCCAATGATTGCCACCGCAATGATCATCCGCGAGATGTATGGACCTGAAGTAGCAACGGTTCAGATCGGACCATGTATTGATGCAAAAGATGAATCGCTTATTTATAATTCCGGAAAACTTGTCGACGAGGTCCTCACTTTCATAGAGCTAAGGCAACTCTTCGATGAGTTCAAGATACAGGAGAGGCTTGTAAAAATGTCAGACTTTGATCCCCCGTATGGCAACTGGGGTGCTCTCTATCCTCTTCCTCCGGGTATTATCCAGGCAGGAGGTATTAAGCGCGATATGGTCTCAAGCAGGGTAATAACAGCATCTGGTAAAGAAGAAATACTTGAAGCCATAAACGATTTCGACAAATACATCGATACAATAAACCATCATTTCAATCTTTTCTTTTGCCACGGATGTATGCTTGGTCCGGGTATGGAACAACATAAAGAACGGTTCAAAAGAAGAGCTCTTGTCAGGAAGTATGCAGAAAAGAGAACAGATGTTCTGGACAAAGCCCTCTGGCAAAAAAACATGGAAAAGTGGTCGAAACTTGATTTTTCAAGGAGTTTTACTCCTAATGATCAGAGGATTCCAGAACCTCCTGAAGAAGCTATAAACGAAGTACTTAAGATTGTCGGCAAGAATAATCCTGATGAGGAGATAAACTGCGGTGCCTGCGGTTACCTCTCGTGCCGCGACTTTGCTTCGACAGTAGCTAAAGGACTGGCAATTCCTGAGATGTGCCATACTTACAATCTCCGCAACAAACAGGAATATATTGAAACACTCAGGCAGACAAACAGAAAGCTGGCCGATACAAAAAGAGCCCTGAAAGAGTCAGAAGAGCTGGCCCAGAGGGAAAAAGAGGTTGCCCAGAGTGCTTCAGACATGATGAATAATATGCTTGAGAAGCTTCCTACGGGCGTGGTTATTGTTGACAATAATCTTAAAATTCTTCATTCAAACCAAAGCTTTATCAACATAATAGGAGAAGATGCCAGGGCTATATCGGATGTGATACCCGGACTGGCAGGTGCCGATATTAAAACACTGATTCCTTTCAATGTATATAACATGTTCACCTTTGTTTTAAAGGAAGATGAACCTGTTGTAAGCAAAGATGTCCATTTTGAAGACAAGATGCTGAATATCTCCATATTCCCGATCAAGAAAAACAAGATGTGCGGTGCCATAATACGTGACCTTTACTCTCCGGAAGTGCAGGGAGAAGAGGTCACAATAAGGGTCAGCGAAGTAATTGAAAAGAACCTCGAGATGGTACAAAAGATAGGCTTCCTTCTTGGCGAAGGAGCTTCGGAAACGGAACAGATGCTCAATTCAATAATTGAATCGTACAAATCAAAAAAGGATAGTCTGAAGAAAAATACGAAATAGACTTAAGTGAGCAGGAACTTTTTCATAGAAGTGAACAGCCAGCAGAGGAATCACGACGGAGAGAGGATCTCCGGTGATGTCTTCCTGTATCGATATATTAAGGAAGAGGACAGGGTTATTGCTGTTTTATCTGATGGCATGGGACATGGCGTAAAAGCAAATATCCTGGCTACACTTACTGCCACCATGGCTATTAATTTCACCCGTGAGCATAAAGATGTTACCCGCATTGCCGAGATAATTATGAATACCCTCCCGGTGTGCAGCGAAAGAAAGATAAGCTACTCAACCTTTACCATCATTGATATCGAAAGCAGCGGACGCGCAACAATACTTGAATATGACAATCCTTCATCTATCATCCTGAGAGGCAGTCAGGTATTCGATCCTTCATGGAATAAAGTCGTTCTTGAAAAGGGGAAACATCAGGGAAAAATACTTAAAACCTGCACATTTATGCCTGAGAAGGAAGACAGGATAATATTCTGCTCCGACGGGGTTTCGCAAAGCGGGATGGGTAGTGAGCAATTCCCTTTCGGATGGGAAAGAGACAACATTGCCAACTATGCAACCACTCTTGTGACAAGTGAATCCTCAATTTCGGCTGTTTTGCTTGCAGGGAAGATAGTTACCATGGCCCATAAAAACGACAATTACAAGGCCAGAGACGATATAAGCTGCGCAATAATATATTTCCGTGAACCCCGTAAGCTGCTCATCTGTACAGGCCCCCCATACGAAAAGGGAAAAGACAAGGAGTTAGCCATCAAAGTAAGCGGATATAAAGGAAAAGTGATTCTTTGCGGAGGTACCACAGCCGATATAGTTGCCAGGGAACTGGACAAGACTATTGTCGATGAGCTCATCTTTGAGGATCCGGAACTTCCACCTGAGAGTTTCCTCGAGGGTATTGATCTGGTAACTGAGGGGATTCTTACTTTGCAAAAGGTAAATGAGATCTTAAAAACCTATAACAACAGCGTGAAGCTTGGCAAAGGACCTGCTGATAAGATTGTCAGGCTGTTGATGGAGAGCGATGAGATCCACTTTATTATCGGAACAAGAATCAACATTGCTCACCAGGACCCTAATCTGCCTGTAGATCTTGAGATCAGACGTACTGTTGTTAAAAGAATTGCCCGTCTTCTTGAAGAAAAATGGCTCAAAAAAATCACATTTGAATATATCTAATTGGTGTGTTCAAACATCATATATTCAAGAGCCTTGTTAAACAAATATGGTTGAATATCAGGATATGTGAGGTTTTCAGGAAGATGATCTGACAGAAACACTTCAGCAATTTCTGAAACGTCGGGTATAGATCCAATCTCAAACACTTTTGCAAGATATAATCTCCCGAATCTGATCCCCTCATGGTCTTTTACAGAATAAGTGGCAACACACCGGAGATTAAATTTCAGAGCCCCCGTTTCTTCCATCAGTTCTCTCTGGGCCGCCTCAAGAGGAGTCTCTCCCTCTTCAATATGACCACCGGCAATTTCCCACGTTTTCCTTTCGTTGTGACGAACAAAGATCCATTTGTTCCTGAATTTCGCGGAGATTACAGCATATGTCAACTCTTTGTCGGGGACATATGAAGGGCTGTAAAACTTTACTTCTATCATGACCCGAATACAATTTTCAAAGTGAATTTAAGAATAATTTTTATAATTAAAAATAAGTACTTTTACAGGCCAAAAAAATTCCTGATGGGATTGCTGATAATTCTTATAATAACAGAAATACTTACTGCTATAGTCTGGCGGCAGCACCTGTACAGCAAATCCAAAATCGAATACACCATTGCCATTATTATCCATTATATCTTAAGCCTGTGGCTCTGGTTCCTTTTTCTGGAAACAACGGTAAATAAAGGATTTTACGACACCCCCAGGAATATATGGATGCTGATGAGTCTGAGAGGAACGATTTGTGCCATAGTTGTTCCAAGAATAATTCTTATTGTATTCCATTTCTCAGGCAAACTGAAAAAAAATAAAACCCGGTGCAGCCCAGGACAGATTACAAATACCGGTATTATTATAATGGCTCTCATCTTTACTACTATAACTCTCAGTACCCTGCATGGAAGATTCAATTTTAAGACTGAAAATGTTACTATTAAAATTAAAGGGCTGAACAAGGATCTTGACGGGCTTAAGATAGTCCAGTTGTCTGATCTTCATCTTGCAGGGTTTTATCATCACAGCCGGCTTCTGGAAAAAGTAATGAAAGAGGTTAATGCTGACAGACCTGATCTGATACTGAATACAGGAGATTTTGTGAATTATGGTTGGAGGGAATTTGGCAAAAACGACACAATCCTTTCAAAAGCCGTAAGCAGGTATGGAAACTTTGCTGTCATGGGAAATCACGATTTCGGGACATACCATCCTGATTTTACGGAAGCCGACAGAGCCAATAACGAACTGATAATGCATAATCTGATCCGATCGTCAGGATACAAAGTATTGAATGATGAACATTCTGTCATAAATATCGGAAGATCAAAAGTTGCTCTGATAGGTATTACGACAAAAGGAAGACACCCTGATATCATTCACGGAGATCTTAAGAAAGCTCTCAGTGGATTGGACAGTGTTGATCTTAAGATCCTTCTCAGTCATGATCCTAATTTTTGGGAAAATGAGGTAACAGGAAAAACCGACATAGACATCACTCTTTCAGGACACACTCACGGGATGCAGATGGGTATCTGTACAAAAAAATTCAAATGGAGTCCGTCTAAATTCTTCTATCCCAACTGGGGCGGACTATATACAAAAGGCAATCAATATTTGTATGTTAACCGGGGTCTTGGAGTGCTGGCAATTCCATTCAGAATATGGATGCCTCCTGAAATAACAATAATTACACTTAAGTCTGAATAGAACAGCCGGATATAATATCTTATGCTCCTGAACGCTAAAACGTGCGGTAAACTTACAAATATATTTTATGAATTTTCTTACATTGCAGTTCCTAAAACCTATCAGAAATAGTAAAGTTATGAAAAAGATACTTTTTTTAACCATTATCATCTCCCTGGTCTTTGCATCATGCGAAAAAAAGACCAGTGAATGGATCAGGATAAACCAGATTGGCTACCGGAACAACGACATTAAAGTTGCTGTTTTTATAAGTAAGAAAAACGTCAGGCTGGGATCATTCAAAGTCGTTGATGCAAAGACCGGTGAAGTAGCCTATGCTTCTGATAAAATTGTGAAAGCAGAACCTATGGATCCCTTTGTGAGCTGCTACCGTCTCCCTTTCACCGACCTGAAGAAAGAAGGAACCTACAGGATCGTTGCAGGCAGAACTGTCTCTACTGATTTCCGTATTGCAGACAATGTTTATGAAGGCACAGCAGATTATCTGCTTAATTATATGAGGCAGCAAAGATGCGGATTTAACCCTTATGTAAATGATTCCTGCCACACTCATGACGCTTACGAGATGTACGGAGCAGGCGATTCGGCACATATTGACGTCACAGGAGGATGGCACGATGCAGCTGATTATCTTCAGTACGTGGCAACATCAGCCAACGCAACCTACCAGATGCTGTTTGCTTATTCAAAGAACCCGGCTTCCTTCGGTGATAAATATCTTGCTAACGGACTTGCAGGTTCAGATGGGTTGCCTGATGTCCTTAACGAAAGCAAATGGGGCCTCGACTGGCTGATTAAAATGAATCCGGGTCCCGAAGTAATGTACAACCAGATAGCTGACGACCGTGATCATATAGGATTCAAATACCCGAATAAGGATACTGCCAATTACGGAAAAGGAAAAGAAAGACCTGTATATCGTTGTACAGGAGAACCTCAGGGTCTTTTCAAATACAAAAACCGAGCTACAGGAATCGCTTCAACAGCCGGAAAATTTGCTTCAGCCTTTGCAAGAGGCGCTGAAGTATATAAAAATGCAGATCCAAAATATGCAGAACTTCTTACAAAAAAGGCAGAAGATGCTTTCAGCTATGGACTGAAACATCCGGGAGCTTGCCAGACAGCACCGGGTACTGCACCCTATTTTTATGAAGAAGACAACTGGGTGGACGACATGGAACTTGCTGCTATTGAATTATTCAATCTTACAAAAGATTCAAAATACCTAAATCACGCGATAGAGTTCGGAAGGAAAGAGCTCGTTACTCCCTGGATGGGCAGTGATACAGCCCGCCATTATCAGTGGTACCCGTTTGTGAATATGGGACATCCGGGGATAGCAACTGTTCAAAAGACACAGAATGACAACGAGTTTGCAGGCTATATGAAGAAAGGTCTGGATCTGACCTGGGGAAAAGCCCAGAAAAATCCTTTTTATGTTGGAGTTCCCTTTATCTGGTGTTCCAACAACCTCGTTGCTGCTGTACTGACACAGGCTCATTTGTATGCTGCAATAACAGGCGATAATTCATACGCTGAGATGGAAGCTGCTCATCGCGACTGGCTTTTCGGATGTAACCCATGGGGAACAAGCATGATAGTAGGACTGCCGGCAAACGGTGACTTCCCTGAGTATTCACATTCTGTATTTGTGGCTAAGGGAGAACAGGTTAACGGAGGTCTGGTCGACGGACCTGTTTATTCAACAATATTCCGTTCACACAGCAAATACATCACCATGACCCATGAAGATAAATATGCTGAATTTCAGACCAAACTGGCTTCATATCATGACGATATTGCCGATTACACCAGCAACGAATGCACAATGGACGGGACGGCGTGCCTCGTATACTACCTGTCAGCAATGCAATCGGAAACAAGAAACATATACAATAATCCTGATATAACACTCGTAAAGGGTGGAATAGTAAGGATGGATACAACAAAAAAAGAGATATATCTCTGCTTTACTGCCCATAATTTCGTTGACGGGTTTGATCCAATTATCTCAACATTAGAAAAACACAACGTGAAAGGATCATTCTTTTTCACAGGTGATTTCTGCAGAACACCCGGATTTGAAAAGATAATAGGCAGGTTAAAAACAGATGGTGATTATATCGGCCCTCATTCTGATAAACATCTTCTCTATTGTACATGGGAAAACAGGGATTCATTGCTGGTTACAAAAAATGAATTTGTGACAGATATTGAAAATAACTACAAAGCCCTTGAGAATCTTGGGATTTCACGGAAAGAAGCTTCTGTCTTTTTACCGGCTTATGAATGGTTCAACGATTCAATATCTGTATGGACCAGGCAGCTTGGTCTCAAGCTTGTTAATAATTCCTCAGGTACAATTACAAATCAGGACTGGACAGTTCCTGATGGAACAAAATATTATTCAAGCGATTACCTTATGAATGATTTTCTGAAATATGAAAAAGAGAAAGGACTGAACGGGTACATACTGCTTATTCATCCCGGAACTGACCCGAAAAGAACCGACAAATTCTATCTTCGTCTCGATTCGATCCTTAACTATCTTGAAAGCAAACACTATAGCTTCCACACATTTTCAGAGATTATCTAACTGTACGAATAAAGATTGATGCTAAAATACGAGAAGGCAGGCAAGATAGAGGATATCGAATTCAAGGTTATTTATTCACGGAGAAGGACACTGGGCATCAGTGTCCTTCCTGATTCATCCGTAATAGTCAGGGTTCCGTATCTTACATCTTCCAATACAATTAACAGAGTTGTTTCCAGTAAAGCTGACTGGATAATAAAACATCGTGACAGTTACAGGGAAAAAGGAAAGAGCAGGCTCAGCCGGTCGTACGAAAACGGTCAGACTCATCTTTTCCATGGGAATGAATCTGTTTTGAAAATTGAACAATCAGGAAGATCTTACATCCGGTTTTATGACAGTACAATTGAACTAGGACTGAGAAACACTGATGATGCCAAAGCAGTAAAGAGATTGCTCTATAATGGTTATAAAAAAGAAGCTTCCGCTCTTTTCCCCGAAATGCTAAACAAAGCTCTTACAAAATATGATAAACAGATGTTCAAACCGTCAGGACTGATAATACGCACAATGAGAAGACGCTGGGGAAGCTGTTCAAACAGAGGGATTATTACCTTGAGCACAGAATTAATTAAACTGCCTGATCATTGTATTGAATATGTGATCGTCCACGAACTGTGCCATCTTAAGCACCATAACCATGGTGCCGGCTATTATAAACTTCTTTCTGAACTATTCCCTGAATGGAAAAAGGTAAAGAACGATATGAAAAAGTATATCATCAACTGATAATAATACAACCAATAACCTCTCTGAATTCTCTGTGCTTTTTTGCTTGTCCTTAGTTGTTCCCTGTCTCCTTTATTGCCTCTACAGCCTCTACAGCTTCTACCGCCTTTTTAGCCTTTACAGCTCTCTGTGTTTCTCTGTGAATTCTCTGTGTAACTCCGTGTAAGTTCTTCAATCTTTTACTAATTCAAAACAAACTGGTGTATCCGGCATACATTTCCGGTACTTTCAGGATTCTTATCCTTCCCTATTTTCAGAATCAGAGTATGTTTTCCATCTCTGAGTTCATCATCTAACATTATGAGCCATGGAAGATGCAATTGTTTGCTCCACTGGGTAAATTGATCAACTGTTTTGAAATCAGATCCGTCAATGCTGTATTCTATATTTCCTGCATCAGGCCCCGAAGTTACAAACACACCGATTGCCTTTCCCGAGAAAATAAGTTTCAGCATGTCTCCTGGGTTAGATGCTTCCAGTATGGCATCATTGACAAATCCGGGCCTTACAGAAACATTGTCGCCGGGATTCCAGTTTTTTACAAATTTCCAACCGTTAACAAGCTTTGCATTCTTAACCGGCCCAAAATGACCGTTTATATACGAAAACTGATCTAATATCTTTTCAGGCAGAATCCTTGGCTTCGGCGCATCTGCTGTCTGATTTTTCCATGAAGTATCAAAGAAATATTTTATTGTCCTGAAATATATCCCCTGTCCGAATGGTGAAGGATGAAGGTCTTTAAAATCGTCACGCCAGGTAAACTCCCCGTCGATTATTCTGTCATTAACCTCTTTGGCAAGATTGATTGACGAGACGTTGTAATATTCTGCAACTTTCTCATGTTGAGCAATCACATCAGGGATCTTTCCATTATTGTAATCGGCCATTTTATCCTTATCGGCAAAATGCATAATAACAATATCCATATATGGATTTGAAGCCAGTGCCTGATGGATGATTCCTTCCATTCCCCTGAGTGATCCGTGTGAGTTGAATCCGTTAGTAGCATCGTTCACGGCAGCTTCTTCAAAGAGCAGATCTACTTTGCCTTCCGACAGAACATCACGTGAGAATCTCATTGCTCCGGGTGTTGAACCCAACGAAGGTATTCCTGCGCTGATAAACTCAAATTCAGTTGAAGGAAACCGTTGTTTCAGATAATCACATACACTGTCGCGCCAACCCGGATTGAATGTTATGGACCCGCCAAGAAATGCAACTCTCCCTTTCTTCTCCTTTTCAAATTTTATCCGGCAATTATCAATGTTTCCACGGAAGATGACTGACATTTTCGATTCAACGGGAACAGGTTTATCAAGTAATCCAGGAGAGGTGTGCGATAATATAAAACGTACAATGGGAGACGGATCCTTCAGACTGTGAGGATGATGATCTATACCCTCCTTTACAATTACTTTTATGTTACCTCCTGCCTCTTTATAATTTTTTTCCAGAACATAAGTATTCTCATCAATGGGAACAGTTTTATCTTCTGCACCACAGACGTGCAAAACAGGAACACCTGCTTCAGCCAGTTTCCTGCAATTATATATTGGCATCCCCTTAAAATCATTAATCGTCTCCTCGGTCTGGTTATATGCTGCAAGATGTGCCTTCCAGTCTGAAGGTGAACCAACCCCTTTCCCTTTACCTCCGGGCCAGCTTCTCAGATCACAAACAGGAGCATCTGCATATATACAGGCAACCTTCTCAACATTTTCTGATCCCCAGTTATAAACATAAAGACCTCCCCTGCTGAATCCCTCAAGCACAGCTTTTGGATTGAGATTGTATTCTTTCAGAAGAAAATCATAAAAATGGTTCCAGAGCTTAACAGCATCAGGATTACCACAATACTCTGCGCCATCGACATAGACAACATGAAAACCCTTTTCAAGCAGAGCTATCTCAGTCTGAGGTTCATGCCCCCAGAAACGGGCTCTCCATATCCAGTGGCGCTGTTCTTCAGCTTTTGCCGGAAATACAATTTTTGCATCATGTCCTTCAAACTTAAAATTAAGGCATTTGTACCCATGATAATCCGTTTCCTGGGCATTGCTCTTAAGGGAAAATGAGATGCAAAATATCACCAGGAAAAAAGCTTCTGTTAACTTATTGATTTTAAACGACATATATTACTTATTTGTTGTTTTTTAAATATTTTTATTTTACTGTACTGGAAAATATCTCGTGTTTATTTAAAGCTATCATTTATTGTGTCTTTGCTTTGTGGTTTCGTTTTCATGGGATTATTTCTCTTCTTACAATATTTAATCCCTTATCAGATTCCTCCCTACGGTTGGAATGACAGTCCGCTGCATGTGGGTGATGATGCAGGAGAAGGCGGCGGCAGCGTCGCCGCCTTCTCCTACAATACCTTTCTTAAAAGTCGTTTGTCATTTCGAACGAAGTGAGAAATCTGCCTGTTATATCACAAACCATCATTAATCCGGAAAACCGTTATTTTTATTGTTTTCATTGACATCAAATCTGAAAGAATTTCCGGCTGTAACAGTAATTGGTTTCTTGTTTTTTATTTCTCCAAAACCATTTAATATTAACGACTTAACAGATATCTTTCCAAAGTCAACATTCAAAAAAGCCTGTTTTGCTTTTCCATTATTTTTTATCTCAATTGTTCCCCATGCATAACCATTGCTCCAGAAATATTTTCCTTCATCAGACCTAATAGCAAAAGACTGGTTCACCCCGGAATACCGGAACCCGGTAAGCGCAAGAACAGAAGCCCAGCTTGCCATTGCACGTGCATAATGATGCCCGCATTCCGGTTCATCAAAGGGGTTACGTTTCTGGCCATCAAAACGGCTGCGGATAGCTTTAATACATTTCAGGCCGTTTTCAGTCTGACCTTCAAAAAGCATTCCTACAGCAGCCGTATATTCAAATCCTGTCATCGATTCGGAAAAATACGGAAACGGTACCTTCAACCTTCCATGAGGCCAGCTTGCCATAATAAGACCAGGTTCATGGCCAATAACGTATGATCGCATGTTATTGAACACAGGTGAAAAATCATCCTTATAATTATATTTCATAATACTCAGGAGAGTGGTTTTCATCTTATCGGGGCTAGCCAGATAACCAAGGCCGCAAACATGAGCCATATACTGGCCTACAAGCTGATCTACCAGACAACCTCTGCCTAACTGGTAATCGGGGATACTGACATCAGGATTGCTCATATCAAGAAATTCAAATGTCTTCGGATCAGTGATCTTATGTTCATAGTATTCCCCATTGAACAGATTATCATCAGTCCATTTACTCCCCCGGGCAAACAGATCATCGCATTTCCTGGCAAACTCTTTATCGTTCATCGCTTTGGCCATTTCCGATGCAGCCCTGAGAGCACCCATATACCAGAACTGCATCTGCGGATTCGGACCAAAATAATTGACATCCATAGTGTTATGCTGTTCCCCTTCCATCACTCCATCCTGATTGCCATCCCAGCCTCTTTCGATCCATGCGTAAGAAAGAACTTTCCTGACCTTTTCCCAGTTTCTCTTCAGAAAATCATTATCACCTGACAATTGCCAGTCACGATAGAATTTCATGATTGTGCCCAACTGTCCATCGGCTGCAGCCCAGCAATCGGGGTAACATGCCGACGACAAAGGCAGTCCGGCACGGAAACACATCTTGCCGTTAACGGTATTTGTGGCATAATTGAATTCTACATCTCTCATAGTGCGGGCAAGATCGCCAAACAGGAAGGCGGTAGCCTGTTCATAGTTCCAGACATGCGTACAGGAGCCCTGACACGACCCGAACTCATCCATTATTCCCTCCCATCCCATCATATGACCACTCTTTATACGGAAAACCGTCTGTGAGCGGAGAGTACTCAGATTGAATAAGGCAGCTTCTTTTACCACATCAGGCAATGAAGAAGATAAAAATGAATTAACAAACTGTCTGGTTTTGGCTTCGAGCTCCGGAATTTCAGGTACTACTTTCTGTGCCACATCCCATGCATCGGTATATTTTGTGCTGTAATAGTTACCGACTACTTCAGGCGACCATGCATATCTGTTTGGAAAATTCCATGTTATAAAGAATCTGAACACCTCTTTTTCTCCCGCCTTAATCTCTTTAAGAACAGCGAGTGAAGCCATAGGGTCATCATCATAAAGCTTCGGTTTGTCAGTAAGTTTTCCGTCAGCACTGAAATCATCCCAGAAATCAAGTGTTGCACGCTCCCAGTTGTTTGGTTCTGATGAACGGCGGTAACTCACACCATCTTTTTCTGTGGTGATAAGAGCAATTGTTCCATAGGCCGGATCAGTGTCAGCAACACTATCGGAATACATAAAGATACCCTTTGCGATATCAGATTCTTTGTAGATATTCTGATTATGGTTTGCTCCTGTCGGTATTATATCACCTTTCCAGTCACGTCTGAACTTACTTCCATCCTTTCCGACAAAATTTCTCATACTGCCACATACCGAAACATCAACAGGCATATCTGATATGTTGGTTACTTCATAGTACAATACTGCAACCGGCAGGCCACTTGCATCAGCATCGCCCGGAACAAGCGGATTAAAACCCACTATCCTTACTTTTACAGGCATTGTATTATCAGAGAGATTAACCATCCCGAAAGGGTAGGCAGCGTCAAAACTCGCCTCGGAGAACCGAGGCAGCCCGTGATGGTTCACAGGTCTTCCTTCATAATGCTGATATTCCGATGGATACAAAGGTCCGATCAGAGCCCTGGTAATTGGGTCTTTCCCCTTTTGTTTTATATAAATGGAAAAGAAAGGAGCATTATTACCTTTTGTTGTAGTGCTGTATCCGATACCTGGTTTATTCATTATCGCCCAGTCGCGCAGTTCACCGCGGCCGCCAAGAGAAACGGTTCCGGTTCCTATTCCTCCAAGCGGTAAAGCTATGTTAAGGAGATGGTCTTTGTCGTAATGTTTCAGAACAGGATAATCAGTTGAGCTCTGAGCAAAGATGCCATTCCAGACAAGAAATAATGCAAGTACCTGAATCAGCTTTTTCATATCTCGTACTCTTGACCTTTAGCAGGAATCTCAATATTTTTAAAGCCCTCGTCTTTTAATGACTGGACATACTTTTTCTGTGTTTCATACTCACCATGGACAATGAAAGTCTTTTCAATTGCACTCTTATCCTGGCAGCCAAGGAAGCTTATCATCTCCTTATAATCACCATGACCACTGAAGGACTCTATTTTCCTGATGTCGGCAATCACCGGATAGACAGTACCATGAATAGAGATCTCCCTGACTCCGCTTTGTATTCTTGCTCCAAGAGTTGTAGGAGCACAGTAACCGACAAAGAGGATTGTGTTCTTCGGGTCTGTGATATTATTTGCCAGGTGATGTTTAATACGTCCGGCTTCAGCCATACCTGATGCTGAGATTATTATGCAAGGTTTTTTATGGTCGTTGAGTCGTTTTGAATCTTCCACTCTCGTTATATAGAAAAGATTACTAAATCCGAAAGGATCAGAGTCTGTTTCCATCACTTTAAGGAACTCATTGTTGTAACATTCAGTATGCATTCTGAAAACAGTTGTGGCATTTACGGCTAACGGACTGTCAACAAAAATGTCAACCTTTGGCAATCTTCCGGCATTAAAGAAATTGTTAAGTGAATATACTATTTCCTGAGTACGGCCCACACTGAATGCAGGTATTATAAGCTTGCCTTTTTTCTCTACGCATGTCTCAACAACCACACTTAAGAGCTCATCTTCCGACACCTGCCTGTCATCATGTAATCTGTCGCCATATGTTGATTCGGTAATAAGAATATCAGTTTGTGGAAATGGCACAGGATTGGCCAGTATCTGATCATAGGGTCTTCCAATATCGCCCGTGTAAGCAATCCTTTTTATCTGTCCGTTTTCGATGATCTGAATGTTGGCGACACCACTGCCAAGCATGTGTCCTGTATTGGTGAACCTCACTTTAATATTTGGGTCAATCCAGAATTTCATTCCTGCCGGTACACCAATAAAGAGACTCATACACGCAGCAGCATCGGCCTGTGAATAGATAGGGGTAACCAGCGGCAACCCTTTCTTTGCTCTTCTTTTATTGAATGTCATGGTATCATGCTCCTGTATGAATGCCGAATCGGCAAGCATAATGGCACAAAGGTCACGCGTGGCATTGGTGCAAATCACAGATCCCCTGAAACCCAGTTTGTACATATAAGGAATCAATCCTGCATGATCAATATGAGCATGAGTAAGAATAATATGATCAATTGTTGCAGGATCAAAACCGAGATCCCTGTTCATACTGTCAGTTTCGAGGCCCTTGCCCTGAAACATACCGCAATCGAGGAGAATTTTTTTCCCCAGATCTGTTGTAATGAGATGCTTACTTCCAGTAACCTCTCTGGCTGCACCTATAAATTTAATCTTCATAATGTTAAATATTTCTTTTAGATTTTAATCAATAAACATGAGGCTTAAAGATAGTGAAATATTTGAGAAAGGCTTTCAGGGACGTTACTGGCAATAATGCATTAATGTTTAATGTCTTAATGCTTTATCCGATTATTAAATTCTGATTCCTATAATGGTAATGTCATCAACCTGTTCAAAAGGCCCTTTCCACTTTTCAAATTCGCTGTTTATTATGTCGCGTTGTTCTGACATAGGTTTTGTGTGAATCTCTGTCAGAAGCTGCTTCAGGGCAGATCTCTTGTATTTTGATCCACCCGGCCCGCCAAACTGATCAATCAATCCATCTGAGAAAAGGTAAAATGAGTCACCACTATTTACAGAGATCTCAAAATTCGTAAATGTATCCTTTTCACCATAGTAGATTCCTATCGGCATCCTGTCACCTTTATATTCATTAAGTACCCCATTCTGAAAAATAAAAAGAGGATTAAATGCACCAGAATATTGAAGTGTCATCCTGGTTCTGTCAAGAACACAAAACGCAATATCCATCCCATCCTTAGCTTCTCCTTCCCTGCCTGTCTGATGAAGTGATGTTTTTATCTTCTCCCTTAAAATCTTTAATACCGTATTTGCCTGAAGATTATCATGGTTTTTAATGATATCATTCAATGTGGATATCCCGAGAGTGCTCATAAAAGCCCCTGGAACACCATGTCCGGTACAATCAGCTACCGTTATGAAAATGCGTTTATCTTCCCTTCCTATCCAATAGAAATCGCCACTTACTATATTCCTGGGTCTGTAAATAATAAAATTGTCGGGAAAAAAGCTTTTAAAGAGGTCATAGGCAGGTAGCATCGCCATCTGTATTCTGCTGGCATATTCAATACTGGAAGTTATCTCCTGTTTTTGGGCAACAATTTCCGCGGTCCTCTCCTTTACCTTTTCTTCAAGAATCCTGTTTTTTAAATGAAGCTGTTTCTCCCTGAAGCGTATAACAAGTATTACAGCACCTAAAACAGTAATGCCAAGAAGGATATAGAAAAATATTGTATGTGTAAAAGGAGGCTTGATCCTGAATTTTATTGAACGCGCCTCTCCAACGTTTCCCCACAAGTCCTTTGCTCTGATCTGAAGAACATATTCCCCCGGTTTTGGAATTGCCTTTTCAAAACTGGTCTTTGTCGACCAGGGCGACCAGTCAGACATCACCTTTCTGATTTTATACTGATATGATGTTGTATTCTGCTTGTGATAACTTGGAGCAACAATATTAAAAACAATAACATTATCCCCTCTTCCGAACTCTATATCAGACAAATTAAACCGTGTACCTTTCCCGTTGAAGATGTCTTTTATCAGAATGTCAATTTCAGGACTCATCGTCGTAGATTTCTTACGATCAATCCCGAAAACCCGATTCTCTCTGTTTATCAGCCAGATATGGTCATTATCGACGTTTACTGATATTACATCGCCAAATAATTTAAGAAGAGATAATTCCTTACTGGTAACATTTCCAACAGATTCCGGACATATCCATTCTCCTGTCCTTCTTACAAGTCGCAGGTTGGAAAGCGGATAACTGTAACTTAGATCAGGTACCATATTTTTTCTTTCAGGTTTATAAAGGATAAAACGTTCATTTCCCCTGTCAAAAAAATATATTTCCGATTCAGTAAAAATGAAAACAGTATCATTAATCACATCGAGCATGTATCGTAATGGAAAGTCATTTTTGATATTGTATGATGAATATTCAGGACTTCCGCTACTCTTACCTGTTTCTACACGAAGCGCTTCATTATCGCATCCGAGCCACAATGTGTTTTTCCCGGTATGGATAATTGAATAGACAGGATTGATAAATCTCTCGTTAATCACTTCAACAGACCATTTATCATCAGAGTATTTTACAGCAAAAAAACCATCATTGGCAGCGATATAATATTTATTATCAACAGGTTGCCAACAAATTGAATTTATGTAGCGGTTTTCAGTCAACTTTACAGCTTTATGATTTCTTATTATGAAAAGCCCTTTATTTGCTGCAGCCAGAATTCCGAATTTTGTCGGAACAAGCTGACGGCATTTTTCATCCAGCCCTTCCACTTTTTTATAAACATAGTTAACTGATTTCAGTTTTCGGACTATTTTACGTTCAAACTGATTTTCAGGTACTTTTACTATTTGTTTCAAAGGCTTGTTCTCTGTTTTAACCAGCTCACTGGTCTTTTGCTGAGTTATTTTCCTTCCAAAGATTTTTGTAAATATGTTCTGCCGGCTGCTTTGCCTTTCCGGTTTACTTCCTGGCTGTAATGTCTCTGATGGTTCAATTTCCGGCTTTTCTTCCTTTTGTTTTTCCTGCTTAACAAGTATCTCAAATTCAGAATAATCCTTAACTTCAGTCAGATAACTAACTCCTTCGCTTGTTGCCACATAAAGTTCTTTGTTGTACTGAATAGATGATGTCAGGTTTCCTTTAAGTCCGGGATAAACACTATAGTTGCTTACAGGCAGATTCAGATCAGCTCTTGTGAGCCCGTATTGATGTGAGAGCCATAAACCGCCACTGTTATCACAGCCCAATGCAAATATCTCATCATCAGGTAATTCATTCTGGTTGTTTATGGTGAAAAGTACATTTCCCTTAATCTTGTCAACTACAAGAGCTCCCCCGTCGAGAGTAGAGAAAGCATATATGCTGTCACCGATAACAATACCTTCCGATAGCTGATTATCTCTGAGATAACCATCGTCCCTGATCTGATAAGAACTAAAACTTTTACCATCAAACAACAATAGTCTACCATCACTGAGACCAACAAGGACATTTCTGCTGTCATAAGGAAGAGAGAACAATATGTCGACATCTTTTGTAAGCGATCCGTTAACCATTGGGGAAAGGGTATCCTTCTTCAGAAGAAACAGACCTTTCTCCATTACATTGACAAAAACATTACCGTTTACAACAAACATCCCGGAAAACGGATAATCATTTTTTGTTTTAAGGCAAAGTTCATGACTGCCCTTTTCGAGGTTATACCTGTTTACGGACCTTTCTCCGTGAAACCAGACAAAGGAATCGTCGAATACAATTTTAGTAATTATGCCAAGGTCAGAAGAATCTCCTGAGAGAGAGATATATTTATATACTCCCTTAAGATCTTTTTCCAGGAATCCGAAGTTATTATCTCCCCCTACAAATATTCTCCCGTCACCAGGATTTGCCTGCATAGAGAAAGGAATTACAGGTATTTGTACAGGGAGCCATTCCTGCCCGTCAAATGATAATATCCCCTTTCTGTTTGCAAAAAACATTATACGATCAATGTCCTGACAGATTGCCCAGTTTTGATTTTCAATCTCCCTGCTTTCGCTGAAATTGGTAAGAAGAGGGGCCCCTTTCTGGGCAGAAAGTGTACGAATGATAACTAACAGAGAGAGCAGTAAAACTATTTTCTTCATTTAAGTCAGCTATCAATTTATTTACCGGTTTAAAAAGATTTTCGATATCCTGCCAGTCAAAAAAAGGATATAAAAATTCACATAATCTATCTATTAGTAAAGTTTCTCATTACAAGCTTTAGCGGAACTCCTGTTTAATCTTTGAAACAGGTAAATTGAATAATCTTTCTGTTATTGCACTTAACTTATCCTCATCGCCTGTAATGTGAAATATTCTCTGTGTATGGGCCATTTTTTCTCCCGGTGAAAGGAAAGCAGCAGGAGATGAACTTTCAATTTCATAAAATGGTCCCATTATTGATCCGTCTTCAACAGGACCGTCATTGTAGGAATTGACAGCATCGCCGTCCAGGGGGTTATCCTGATTCCCCCATTTTGAGTTCACATATTTCGACGGTTCAGCCGGAGCAGAAAACCATAACAATGTAAGCACCTGCTTATTACTATCATAACTACCACAATATGGTAATGCTCTTTTGGGAGAAATCCCTATTTTGCTGCGATATTTTCCATCCGTCCTGAAATAAATGATTCCATCCTTCACACTAAGCCTGTCAGACGGAACCTTCCCGAAATAATCATCAGTAACTATTTTGCCAAGCTCATTCTCATTGCCTTCCCTTACAGGAATAATGACCACTCCGACAGGAGATGGATTGAACATTGACAACATCCATATTGACAGCACACCTGTTTCTTTGTTCCATTCTGCTGAACCATTGTTTATCAGAATATTTTCCGACTCATATGCAACGCACTTCAGCGATTTGTCAATGCTGCAATTCAAAGCAGCTTCTATATCCTTTGTATCAAGCAGTTTAACATTCCTCTCAAGCCTTACATCCAAAGTATTTCCGGTGTAGTTTTTTGCTTTGAATTCTTTTTTAAAGCTGACACTCTCAGGAGTCTGACTTACTACATTAAAAGCATTGACGTCAAGATCTTTTGGAACAATCCAGTTTTCAAACACCTGTTCTTTGCCTTTTTCAAAATATATTGAAAAAGGTCCTCCCTCAGGACCAAGCCAAAGGCGTTCTTCTCCCCCGTATGGATTAAACTGCTCGCTTACTTTTCCTGATTTGAAATGGTTGTAATTTATCCAGCCGAAACTCGATCCGTTGTCACCTCCGGCAGTACTTGTGAAGACCCTTCCCTGAAAGTCTCCTGAAAGCAATACTTTAGCATCACCATTATTCAACTCTATCAGATTGCAGTATTTTTTAAGGAATTCCTTATCTTCTCCAAAAGTATTCTGTTCAGACTCTTTCATAGCATTTTTTGTTTTTTTCTCTGTATTTACCTGTGAAGAACAGGCAAAGACAGAAAGTATAATAATAAACATCCAAAATTTCATTTTTACTCTTTGTTTAGATTAATAAACTTCAAGCATTTGCCATCCGGGAAGTGGTGGAAAAGTTGTATGAGGCTCAGCCTGGTACCAGTAACAAACGGAAGAAATATCAGATTGTTGTTTCAGGTATCTTCCTCCCTGTCTCCATCCAAGATCCTGGATAGTTATTTTCAGATCTTTTTCAAACCTGACAGGATCCATTATATGCCAGCGGTACAAACCAAAACGTTGCATCACATTATAGTGGCCATCGCCACGTATCACCTGGTGTAATCCTGAATAAGGAGTACAGAATTCAGTGTATTGGACCTCTTCCACACCAGCTTCATTTTTCTTTTTAGTATCAAAATCATATGACCCGCAGAAATAATCCTCGGTTCCCGTTCCGCAGATGGTCGGAAATTTTGTATCACCATCGATGAAAAACTTGATTTCACCTTCTCCCCACCATCCGTTATTATGTACGCCCCAGGCAAGGTATACGCCTACATACTGACCTTTCCCTTTTATTCCGTCGACTATTGTGTAGTCAGATGTCTCATTTATTCTTTTTCTACGGAACTGTGCATGAAAATAACCTGCATCGGAAGGAACTTCTGTCAATGTATAATCGATCTGGTAATAGAGTGTCAAAGGATCAGCATCACCGATATTCTCCATCGTTATCCTGCACTTTTTACGGAAAGGCATAACCCAATAGCAGTTGAATGCACTTCCGGGATTTACGCATATAGCTGACGATACAAGCGGTGCATACTGGTTCCAGCCCATCCCAAAGAAATCACCGACAGGACATTCCACAGAAGGCTCGGTTTCGTTATCCCAATAAATACGGAGAATTGAATACCGCCATTTTCCGGCTGGTGTCATCCATATGTGCTGTAAAGCACCCGGACCGTCAATCTCGGCCAGTGTAAAGGTCTCTCCGGGTTGTATCCTGATATAAGGATTTACTTTCCAACCCTGCCCGAGGTCGCGGGCTGCATTAGATGCATTTGCAGTATTTGGTTTGTCTTTATTGACAGGGTCTGCCATCCCTGCTTTACCTTTTTCGCCAGAAAAATTCTCAGGACTGATTGAACGGGTTTTTGCGTCAGATAACCTGTAGAGGTTGCCCATATTCATATTAAGTCCGTCAAACTTATTCTGCGAAAACGCTACTAAAGGGAACAGAAAAAAGAACAATAACAATACCGTAAACGTCTTTTTCATGGTCTTTTAATTTTATGTTATGTTTATATCATCTGAGTTTTCCAATTACCTGATGTGATTTCAGAATATACCAATAATCTGCCTGCCTTTTCAGCAATCTCTCTGACAGATTGTTCCATATAAAAATATGCTTAATCACTTAACTGTGGAAATATTTTCGAAGGAATTTTTTCACAATTCTACAGATCGCGATTCAGTTATTCCAGGGCAGGTGATATTGCCAGGTGATGGAATATGAAATCGGTTTAAGCTGATTTACTTTTCGTTTCCTCAGCTACACGTCAGGGTTAAACAGATAAAACATTATTTCATCATAATATAATTTTGATTTTAATGGTATGATAGCCTGTCCCGCTTTGGCGGGAGAACCGCACATGATTGAAAATTATATTTATACGTGTTTGTGATTGCGTTCAATCATGCGGGTTTCATCGTTCATTACACCATTGTTGAAAAAACACATCATAAATATTGTAAAGCAATTTATCCTATACATCAAACTCTTTATAAACCAATTCATAACGTTGCAACGAATTAAGCAACCGTAAAACGGTGGCTGATGTCCCTAAAGAGAATTTTTACTAAAAAATGTAATAATTCCCGGATACAGTTAACCCTTTCAATTTCATCATGGTGTGAAAATGAACCTCTGACTGCACGACTTACAAGACCTTTGTAAAAAAGTACACTCTAACCGGAAGTGGGTTATAAATGCCCGGTAATGGCAGAAGAACTAAAACTAATTTAGTTTAGTTTTTTATTTCTCCACCAGAACATCAATACCAACTGGATTTTCACCATATTGATAATCTGTGTTCACATTTCTCACGAATGGTTTTACCCTTATAATACCGCGTTTCCCCTTTACTGTTTCAAAAAATATGTAAGGATTAGTAATAAGAATATCTTGTGAGGCCAGAAAAACCTCATCTGTAGAATAAGAGTCTGTCGGGAAATATCTGTCCAGAGCTGATTTTGTACCAGCTTTTGCAATACTATCAAAATTCACAGATGATGTTGCAACATACAATTTTGTTTCATTGCGAACACTATATGAGGAATAACCTGTTGCCGGTATGTTTACATCTCCGTATGAAAAGTAAGATGACCCGCCACACCTGCAACCAGCATATGATGTACTAAGAAAAACTCTTTCGTATCTACTGCTTGATGTCATATACCCATATGCAATATCGATACTATCCTGAAATGATTGCCCTTCAATTACCGAATAAAGTTTGCCATGTCCTAAATCAATTCCACATTTTGTATTTTGTACATAGGCATTCTTGATGTTTGTTAAACTATATGATTTTATTGTTTTAGCTTCCGGTGTTGAATCCTTCTTACAAGAAAAAGTCATGATCAATACAAGTGCGATTGTTAAAAAAAATGTTTTGTTTTTCATAAAAATGCGAATTAATTGTTGAGAATTGTTATTAAAAATTAACTGTGATTCATTTTCATACAGAAGCTATTTGTTCGGCATCGGCATAACTTTCAAGACCTCTGAACATAGTTTTATATTCCTCATCCGATCTCAGGATTATCAGGTGATTATAAAGTTTGAATACGCTTTTATTAATTTTTCTGGAAAAAACTGCAGGAGAAAGACCTGTTGTATTGCTGAATTCATTAATCAGATGTGACTGATCATAATATCCAAATTCCGATACCATATCTGCCCAGATAATATCTTGTTGTCGTGCGGCTTTATCCAGAAGATTGGTAAAACGTAAGATTTTGCAGTATTCCTTAATTCGGAAACCTGTTTCTTCTTTGAATTTCCGCTGAAGAGTCCTTTCAGATAATCCGAATTCATCTTCAAGATCATATAATTTAATATTGCCTTTCCTTGAATTTAAAAAAGAAATAATATCATTTATAGCTCTGATCTGAGAACACCTGGTACTATTACTTGTTAATTTTGCAATAAGAAAACCTTCTAAATACTTAATACATTCAAAATTGGTCCTTGCCTCAGAAAGCTTTTCTTGAAGCATCTTAATTTCATTACCGAGAACCAGGCTGCTATCAACAATTGAATTATGAATATCCGATTCTGGAATTTTAAAAATGGAATAGAAACCATTTTGCCTAAAGTTGACAGAAACAAATTTCATAAAACCTGATCCGGCATCTTTCATGTTGACTTTTATCGAATTTTCCAAATCATGGGCACCAACTATAGATGAATCTGTGATAATAATTTCACCTTTATTTGAGAGACAATCGCTGACTGTATTCTGAATGCCAATGAACATTTCGATACATCCATTAGAAAGATGTTTTTGCTCGAACAATTCTTTTTCAGGAATGCTCTTAAATTCAGCAATGTAGTAATTCTGAATGAGCATGTTCAAGCTCCCGGAAGGAAGAAAAAATAGAATTGAATTATCCAACAGCCACAAATCATTATTAAGGCAAATATAATTTAAATGGTAAAATATTGTGTATAAAAGTTTGCAAAAATCTGACACAGATGTCCACGGTAGTGTAGTTCACAGATGCAACAAAAAGCACTCAGAGGAACAATTCTGAAAAATTTGTCCCTCTGAGGTCATTATTATTACCTAAACCACAATTTTAAATATAAAAGCTTCTTAGTAAGCCAGAGATCTCATCACATTTTCCAGCGATTTGTCTTTTAAGCCTGTGATTGTATTTACCTTTCCTGCTGGTACTATAACAATTTTTACTCTTGATATTCTTGTTCCGGTCTCAAAAGCATCCTCACTTTGCCAGGTGTCACCATTTATTGGCTGTATATATATGTAGAGATTAGTATTCGATTCGTCAAAATTATACCTCGCATTAAGTGATGCATATGTAAAGCCTATCGTTCCGTTTGCCAGTTGCCACACATCATCGCTTTCAATGTAAACTAATCCCATGGTATTGGCAGATTTTTCAGCGGAATAATTGAAAAGACTAAAAGGTATTTCCAACTGTCCGTATGTCAACATACCTACATATTTATAAGGGTTTGAAAACAGGTAAATCTCACATGGTGCACCAAGCTGAAGACCAGCGCCCCATCCGTTTGCAGCTTTAGGACCATATAACAGGTAATTTGTATTGTCAAGATAATAATCACCTACAATCCCAAGTGAGGTATTTGGCGCACCATCGCCTGACAGCATCCTGCCTGTCAATCTGATTCCGTTTCCCCATGCACCTGATGTCTTAGGACCATACAGAATATTTGTTGTATTATCCAGATAAAAGTCGCCGTCGTTACCAATGGTTGCTGCAGGAGCAATTGTTCCGGAAAGAATTTCCATACTGTCTTTTTCCTTTTTGCATGAAACAAAAATCGTTGCCAAAACAACAAGAATAAAAAATAATTTTTTCATAAATCAGAATAAGTTAATAATTAAATTGTTGTGTTATACTGGTAGTTCTTTTTACTCCAGCATTCAACTCCAAAATTATCCGGTTTGGTGCAAATGATATTGGAAAAAACCGACACATAGATTTTTTTATTAGTCAAAATAACTTTCAGTATTAATTGAAAAAATGCAGTCAGTTCAAAATCAATTTTTTACCTTAACTCCGGGCGTAAATTGATTTTCTTCTGTTTTCTGCACTTTTTCGCAACACCCAAATAAAATACTAACAAAACAGGTGTATTACAATTCATATATGGTGCGAATATGACCCTCTGAATGCGCAACTTGCAAAACTTGCACAACTTTCAAGACCTGCCGGTCTGTAAAGACAGCTCCAGTTCCACTATGACAAACCATTTAAAATCCGTTATCTTTGCCCGTAGACAATCGGATCTTTGTATTCTTCCTGAAGTTTAATCAGCTCCTTTTTAAGCTTTTCAGTCAGCTTTTTATATTCAGTATTGCCATAAAGATTATTTATTTCAGACGGATCTTTTTTAAGATCGTATAATTCCCATGTATCACAGTCGTTGTAAAAATGGATTAGCTTGTACCTTTCTGTCCGGATGCCATAATGGCGTCTTACAGCATGTTCTCCGGGAAATTCGTAGAAATGATAATAAAGTGATTTTCTCCAGTTTTTTGGTTTTTCACCTTTCAAAAGAGGAACAAGTGACACACCCTGGATATCAGAAGGGACTGACACTCCTGCCATTTCCAGAAATGTAGGGGCATAGTCGATATTCTGAACCAGCTGGTCAATTTTACCATGGGCTTTATAGCCTTGAGGAAGTCGCATAACCAAAGGGGTTCTGAAAGACTCTTCATACATGAATCTCTTATCGAACCAGCCGTGTTCACCCATGTAAAAACCCTGGTCTGATGTATAAACGATAATAGTGTTTTCCATCAGGTGATTATCTTCAAGATATTTAAGCAGGCGGGCTATGTTATCATCGAGCGATTTGACGCAGGCAAGATAATCCTGCATATAGCGGTCGAACTTCCATTGGGCAAGTTCTTTTCCCTGCAGGTTAGCTGACTGAAACTTCTCGATAATTGGGTCATAAACCGCGTCCCATGCTTTTCTCTGGGCCTCTGTCATCCGGCCATATTCACCGGAGATATAAGAACTGCGATACTTTGTTTTTATATTTCCTTCCTTGTCAAGCATTTTCAGGTCATAAACAAGGTCCATATCTTTTTGAATGCTCATCTCCTGCTTACCGGCAGCATACCTTCCTGAATAGTCATCGTAGAAGTTTTCCGGCAGAGGGAAAGAACGGTCTTTATAAAATGTAAGATAAGGTACATCAGGTGCCCATATTCTATGAACAGCTTTGTGGTGTACGAGGAGGCAGAATGGCTTTGTGGTATCCCTTTCTTCAAGCCATTCAATACTGAAGTCGGTTATCAGATTGGTTACATAGCCATTGTATTGTTTTTTCCCGGTACTATCTATAAAAACAGGGTTGTAATAATAACCCTGACCGTCAAGCATATTCCAATAATTGAAGCCGGTAGGGTTACTTGTCAGGTGCCATTTACCTATAAGTGCAGTCTGGTAACCTGCTTTTTGTAATAATTTTGGAAATGTTGGTTGCGATCCGTCAAAAACGCTGCTATTATCAAGAAAGCCATTTATATGGCTATGCTTTCCGGTAAGTATACAGGCTCTGCTTGGGCCGCTGATGGAATTTGCAACAAAGCTGTTGGTGAAAATCACACCTTCATTGCCGATACGGTCCAGGGCAGGTGTTTCAATATAACGATGATCATATGCGCTTAGTGTCTGGTATGAATGATCGTCGGTCATTATATAGATAATATTCGGCCTCTTATTATCCGGTGCTTTCTGCGCTGAAGCAACGTTTTCGGCAGAACATGCTGCCAGACCACACATAAGAAAAATATTGCGATTCATTTTTTTGTATTGTTAATAGTCAACTATCATCAGGTTTAATCCGAGTACATCATATAATGCAAAAATAGTTGAAAATCAAATTAAATTCCATTATGATTTGACCGGGACAAGAAACATTGACATGATTAACAAGATTGACAAGATTGATAAATACTTCAAGTTCATTTTGGTCCAGCAAAACCCATTAACACAATGATTATTAGTCACATGAATTAAGGTTCCAATTCTATTCCGGTATTGCAGCGATAACGATCCTGTAAATCCTATGAATCCTGTAAATCATGTAACAATTCCAGCTTGATTCGACCGGAACAAGAAAAATTGACATGATTAACAGGATTGACATGATTAATAAAGGTTTCAATTTCATGGTGGTGCACTGAAACCCTTGACACCATTATGAGTCACGTGGATTAAGGTTAAAATTCTATCCCAGTATTAAAGTGAATATAATCCTGTAAATCCTATGAATCCTGTAAATCATGTAACAATTCCACTTTTGTGCGATTGGGGCATCTCTTAGCAAACAAGACAGACACCTGTTACATCTGAATATCAATGGAATAAAATCATAAAGATACTATTGCAAACAAGACAACTGTTAAAATGTGTACTAGTTATTATCGTTATACATTCTTTTAATAGAGAAAACCGAATAACCATAGAGGAATCCTGTTATCCATACCAATTTCCATATCGTCTGACACAATAAATGAACCAGGCACATTTCTGGTCTGTCTATTGCTTTTATTTTTCCCTCCAATTTCGAAGATGGTTTTATCAATCCTGAAATCTCCGGTTTGGGAATAATAAACCTTTTGATTGTATCCGGTCTGGTTGACAAAAAAGCTCTCCCTGATACTCCCTTTTTCAGCATCATGATAAGCCAGAGCATATTGAAGATTCGGGTGATGCATCAGAATTTTATCAGGTTTCTGTAATACACCGATTCCGCCGGCAGATGAGTATAATCTTTTAATTATCCGGAGGCCGTCAAGATATTTAAAGTAAGTCACTAGCGAGTTCCGGCTAACGCCGATTCTTTCACCAAGTTTAGTCACATTAGGTTTAAAAGGTACGGACTGAGAGATAATAAAAAGCAGTTGTTTTAGCTTCTCAATTGTTGAATAATTTACACCTGTTGAAACTGACAAGTCGGTGTTCAATGCCAGATCGATAGTTTCAGCGAGTTTCTGGGAATATGCCGGTTTATTTTCCAGAAAATAAGGATAGTACCCTGTCATCAGGTATTCATTGAAGAATTCCAGAGGCCTGACAATTTTAAGCACACTCCTTGCAAAACTAGTATGCTCTATCCCAATCCGGTCCCATTTGATAACGGGAAATGATAATTTATTGATGAGATTCAGATATTCTCTGAACGAAAGACCTGTAAGTTCATACATGACTGCCCTGCGGCTGAGATCAGCTTTTGCCATGTTCAGATGGATTATTGATGAGCCTGTAAAGATTATCCTTAGGCCGGGATGGTCGTCGTAAATATTTTTTATTTCCGATGACCAGTTGCTATATCGATGGACTTCATCCAGAAGAAGATATTTGCCACCTTTCCTTACGAATTCTGCAACAAGATCAACAAGTCTGTTTTCAGAGAAATAAAGATCATCGAGGCTTACATATAATGATTGATGATCAATTGGAAGAAATCTTTTTGCATATTGAAGTATCAGAGTAGTTTTACCTGTTCCTCTTGCTCCTTTTATACCTATAAGGCGATTAGTCCAATCGATCCTATCCATCAGATATCGTGTAAATCCTTCAGGAACATTATCGATTTTCATCAAAAATTTCTCAAACAATTTTTCCATATTTTGCTTTTTTCATAAAGCAAATTTACATCTTTTTTGCTTTTCATAATGAGCAAAAAAGATTAAAATTTATTAGTAACAATGAGAAATGCTTACAGTTTGTATCTTTGAGATATTGAGCACAGATTTATTGGTGAATAAGCCTCAGCCCAGGCATGGATCAATTTCAATTCCACTATGATTCGACTGGGACCATTGCGAGATTTTTCAACGTCCCTCCGACTTTCATGTTTCAATTCCACTATGATTCGACTGGGACTTGAATTCCTGATATTTCAATTTACGCCTTAAAGTGTTTCAATTCCACTATGATTCGACTGGGACAAGCTCAACATATCCATCACAATAATTCTGCCAATGTTTCAATTCCACTATGGTTCGACTGGGACCAGAAAGCTAAAAAGCGTCTTGCCGTTTCTGTAGATGTTTCAATTCCACTATGGTTCGACTGGG
>Ga0116171_10000612_pt1 | contig 37640 bp, 36 predicted proteins | sample AD_JPNHW2_MetaG_FD_89798 | JGI IMG/M metagenome (GOLD analysis project Ga0116171, IMG submission 89798) | Active sludge microbial communities of municipal wastewater-treating anaerobic digesters from Japan - AD_JPNHW2_MetaG | ecosystem: Engineered > Bioreactor > Anaerobic > Digestate | place... | reverse complement strand
GGGGGGTTTTGAATCAAGTAATTTTTAGGGAAATTCCGCATGCGGATTTTTATTTTTCTGTCAGTTCAATAATACCGCGTATAAGGTCATCCCTGTTAAAGGGCTTTGCTATATAGCTGTCAAATCCTGATTCAAGAAATTTCTGAACGTCTTCTTTCATAACATGTGCTGAGAGTGCAACGATAGGTGTACGTGCTTTTCCTGTTTTTTGTTCAATTTCGCGTATTATTCCAAGGGCCTCAAGCCCGTCCATGCGAGGCATCTGGATATCCATGAGAATAATATCTATATGCCGGCCGCTTTTATATTCTTCAACAGCTTCGAATCCGTCAACGGCCACAATGCAGGTGAAACCGTTCTTTTCCAGGACTTTAGAAACCAGCAGCCTGTTGATATGATTATCTTCAACTACCAGCACAGTTTTACCGCTGCTCGCAGATGTATCCCTATCTGGTTTTATGCCTGTTTCACCTGATGAAGGTTTATACGGTACAGTAAACACGAACTTTGAACCTTTGTTAAGCTCGGATTCAACATAGATAGTCCCTCCCATCATCTCGACTATCATTTTTGATATTGAAAGCCCCAGGCCGGTTCCGCTGTAACTTCTCCTGCTGCTGTAGTCGACCTGCCTGAACCTTTCGAAAACCAGTGGCAGGTTCTCCTCGGATATGCCTATCCCTGAGTCCTCAACATAGAATTCCATCATGCCGCTGCTGTTCAGATTCACGCCGAAATTAATTTCCCCTGAATCTGTGAACTTGACAGCGTTTGAAAGAAGGTTATTCATAACCTGTTCAATCCGGTGTTCATCACCATTAATCAGTTCGGAGATATTGTGGTCGCAGTCAAAGTCCAGGTTTATATTTTTCTTGCCCGCTCTCACAAGGACAAAGGTGCTGTTATAGACGTTTTTTATGAGCGACTTGATGCTGAATGGCGCTTCAATAATCTTAAGCGAACCTGATTCAATTTTTGACAGGTCAAGGATTTCATTGATTATGGAAAGAAGAAGCTTGCCGCTCTTCTGAATCATCCTCAGGTAGTTCTCATGCGCGGGCTCATTAATTTCTTCGATCAGTATGTCGGTGAACCCGATGACCGCGTTAAGCGGGGTTCGCATCTCGTGTGACATGTTTGCAAGGAAGTTTGTTTTGAGACTGTCAGACTCCCTGGCCTTCTCCCTGGCCTCAATGAGCATTTTCTCGAAAATTTTACGCTCGGTAATGTCGCGTGCAGAGCCCTGGATGCTGACCGGGTTGCCCGTGTCATCAAAAATAAGAGTATTCTTGTACTCGATGATGATTTTTTTCCCGTACCTGTTCCTGAACTTTACCTCGCTATAGATTGCGCCTTCGCTGATGATACGTTTCAGCATGTCTACAACATCGGCTTCAGTGTAATAACCGTGATCGGCACTTGAAAGCAGAGTAACAAGGTTCATCTTTTTAAGCTCATCCTCGCTGTAGCCGAATAGCTTTTGAAAGGCGCTGTTGACTTCTAAAATGTTGCCCTGGAGGTCGTATATGTAGAGCAGGTCCTCAACGTTGTTGAAAATATCCCGGTATTTTTTTTCGCTCCTTATAAGGTCGTGCTCAAACCACATCCGCTGGATAGCAAGCGCATACTGAGAGGAAAAGTTTTCTATGATATTAAGATCTTCCGAATCGTAGTCTTTATATGAATCTCCCATGATGATAAAGCCGACAACCGTTTCACCTATGACTGCAGGAGAACAGAGTGCATTTTTAATTTCAGATACGGGCATGGATTCATTTGCGTCAAATATTAAAGAGGCTTCGTTTGAAAAGAATGAATCACGGTCTTCAAATATCTTTTTTTTCATTTGAGGGGTGAATCCGGCTATAATCTCCGGTTTCCGGAAAGAAACTTCACCGTTTATCCGTGAATATATGAATACCGATATGTTCGGCGTTGATTCACTTCCTATGTATCCGGCAAACCCGTTGTGGCTTCCGGTGAGCTCGGCAAGATACTCAAGAAGAATTCGTGAGATATTTTCTATCGAGGCACCGCCAAGCAGTTTTTTTGAAAGGTCAGCAATGAAATAGTTATGGCTGATCTCCTTGTTTAATTCCCGGGTTCGCCTGGAAACCTCCCTGCGCAGCAGTATGTAGAAAAGAATTATCAGTATTGATGCAATGGCCAGGGCAACAAGTACTGCGAGGAGCCCGTACATTTTTTTATCATCCAGTATCCTTCCTGAATGGCTGAACCACTTGAGGTATATTCTTGAAAACTCCCCGTTCTTTTTTATTGCGGCCATACCTTCGTTGAGTTTATCCATCAGTTCTTTATTACGGGGGGAGAACTTCATTGAGTATTCGATTGAGAATACCGGCCTTTCTGAAAGACGCAGGTCATTTATCCTGTGCCTTTCAATAAGATAGTTTGCCGAGTTGAGTGATAGTATGGCACAGTCAGTTTCACCCGATGAAACAAGTTTAAGTGCTGAGAAATCTGTATCGGTATAGATCATTAACGATTCCGGATATTTTGCGGCAAGGTATAAGTCCAGTTCGTAGCCTCTGTTGACAGCAATACGTTTGCCCGTGAAGGGGCCTGACAGGGCTCTTTGTTTTACAGGGAAAGCGGCAATAAACTGTACGTTTATTCCGGGTGATGAATAGAACTTCCCTGTACTGTTATTCCTGTCATGAAAAACGCATGTAAGAAAATCAATTTTATCAGAGGAAAACTTTTTTACTGCTTCATCCCCGGGCATCAGGGTAACGTGTATGTCCAGTCCGGTTTCGTCTTCAATTGCGTTGATAATATCTATGTTGAATCCTGACGGTCTGCCGTAATCATCAATATATTCAAAAGGAGGAAAACTGCTGCTGCCTGCTCCATAATAAATCCTCACCTGCTCTGCATACAGAGAGGAGGCAAAAAGAAACAGACCGATCAGTAATCCTGTTTTTTTAAATAATGGCATTATCATCCCTGATTATTCTAATCCTTCATTTTACTGCTCTCCTGGCCGGCAACATTATATTCAAAATCACTTCCGGGTATACCTGGCTAATGACTTAATAAATATACCCTTTTTTAAAAATATCATGCCCCACCGGGACGAAAGATAAAGATTTGTGAATTATATTTCTATATTATACAATTTTAAAAGTGAAAAGTAAAGATTAATTTGTATGTTTGACTCTGCCCCGTAAATTCAGTATCCGGAAACTCGGGGTTTCCGTTAAAGTAAATCCCCTGTATTGCCGATAATATTGACATGAAAATATCAACCGGAGTAGCCGAAATATTTCTTGGCAGGAATCCCCGTACAGGAGCTGTCAGGGAGAAATCATACATATGGCCCGATTACAGGCAGAACGCCGTTGAAAAGATCCGCGGCCGCGAGCCGGAAAAAAATGAATACATTTTCCGCAAACCTGATCTCAAGGCGAGGGAGGAGATTCTTGGCGCAATGCACAGGGTCGAACAGAGTTACGATTCCACAGGCAGGGCGGGCTATCAGAAATCCCCTGTAGCACCCGGATCATTCTTCGACGCACTTGCCTGATATGCTTATACAGATCAATGATATCCGCATTCCGCCCGGAAGTGCGGATGAGGACATAAAGTCATCTGTTGAAGAGATAGTGGGAGTAAGCTTCACCTCGCTTCGCATACTTAAAAAATCCCTTGATGCGCGAAATAAAAGTAATATTGTATACACTTACCGTGTGCTTGCCGAAACAGATGACCTCACGGGCAGGCTTCTTGTTGAATCAGGACAGGCCGTAACATACAGGCCGGTACAGGTTCCGGGACTCGTTAAATCCGCATCAGGGAAAGAGGTTATCGTTATCGGCACAGGGCCCGCAGGCCTCTTCTGCGCGCTCAGGCTGCTTGAGTCCGGCGCCCGGGTAAAGATTATCGAGCGGGGCAAAGCTGTTGAGTCCAGGTTCCATGACATTGAAGTTCTTGAGAATGAAGGTGTGCTGGATACGGAGAGTAATGTGCTCTTCGGTGAAGGCGGGGCAGGTACATATTCGGACGGAAAGCTCACCTCACGCTCTGACCGGCCCGAATCCGCGTGGTTTTTTGAAAAGTTCATAGAGTATGGAGCAGACCCGTCAATTGCATATGAATCGAAACCCCACGTGGGCACGGACCGGCTGCGTGCAATAATTAAAAATACCAGGGAATCGCTCGTAGCAGGCGGCGCACAGGTCCTCTTCGGTGAAAAGGTAACTGACCTGATAATCGGGGCAGAGAACCGGGTGACGGGTGTAAAAACTGCACACGGGGAACATCATGCATCTGCAGTTGTCCTGGCGGCAGGACACTCTGCGCGCGACACGTACGCCATGCTTCATGAACGCGGGGTGTACCTTGAAAAGAAACCCTTCGCCATCGGGACGCGCATCGAACACCCGGCTGAACACATAAACTCGATCCAGTACGGGGACAGCAGGTACCGCGGAGTTCTACCTGCGGCCGAGTACTTTATTACGCACAACAACCCTTCAACCGGACGCGGTATATACACATTCTGCATGTGCCCGGGAGGCGCTGTTATAAATTCATCGTCTGAGCAGGGTATGCTCTGCACCAACGGGATGAGCCTGTCCAGCCGAAACGCGCCATGGTCAAATGCCGCTGTAGTGGTAACAGTGCGCACTGAAGATACAGGCGACGGGCCGCTTGCAGGGATAGAATTTCAGCGGGAGATTGAGCGCCGGGCATTCAATGCCGGGGGAGGACTCTTCCGCGCGCCTGCCCAGAGCGTATCATGTTTCATGTCGCGGAAAGAGGATAGTTCCCTGCCGCAGACTTCGTATGCAAACGGTGTTGTTCCCGGGAGACTGGACAGCTTTCTGCCGGATTGGATCTGCTCTGAACTTAGAACAGGACTCGCCTCGTTCAATAAAAAGATGAAGGGATTCCTGGAAAACGCAGTGCTGATAGGGGCTGAAACCAGGACATCATCACCGGTGCGGGTAACACGCGGTGACGACTTCCAGTCAGTGTCGCACAGGGGACTTTATCCTGTTGGCGAGGGTGCGGGTTATGCCGGCGGTATTGTCAGTTCAGCCATAGACGGTATACGCTGTGCCGATGCGATAATTAATACCCTCCGGTAGCGGCGCAGCATTCTGTGCCGGTATGCCTCTAAAACATTAAGTATTTCATAAAAAACTAAAGCATTCTGTAACAAAGAATATTTATCCGCTACAAAATACTTATTGAAAATGCAGCCACTTAATAATTCCTGATTATATTGAATCAGTAAATTTGTGATAGTGCCTGGATAGAAAAATTCAGATTACCGGAGGAATATAATGTCATCATTAAATGAAGTTACAGATCAGAGTTTCGATAAAGAAGTAGCACAGGCATCGGGAAAGGTTCTTGTGGATTTCTGGGCCCCATGGTGCGGGCCCTGCAGGATGCAGACCCCGATCCTTGAAAAGCTTGTAGCCTCAGGTGCGGTGAACGCAAAGATAGTAAAGCTCAACACGGACGAGAATCCCGAGGTGGCGCGCAAGTTCGGGATAGTTTCAATCCCCACACTTATCCTCTTCGAAAACGGTGCAGAGAAGGAAAGATACGTAGGCGTGCAGCCCGAGGCAGTGCTCAAGTCAAAGCTCAGCTGATGCGCGCTGTAGTTCAGAGGGTAAAGGAGGCCTCTGTAAAGGTTGACGGCAGTATGGTTGCATCAACCGGACCCGGCCTCCTTGTACTTGTCGGTTTCCATAAAGACGATACAGAAAAGGATTCGGATTACATAATCTCAAAAATAACGGGACTGCGCATATTCAGTGATGCCGATGAAAACATGAACCTCCCGGTGTCAGATACCGGCGGCGGGATACTTGTAGTTTCGCAGTTTACACTTTACGGCGATGCGCGAAAGGGGAGGAGGCCTTCCTTCTCAGACGCGATGCCTCCTTCAGAAGCAGCTAAGTTTTATGATGCGTTCATTGAAAAGTTCAGGTCGGCTTATAGTAAAATTGAAAGCGGTGTTTTCGGCGCGGACATGGATGTGTCGCTTGTTAATTCCGGTCCGGTCACAATCATGCTGGACAGTTTCAGGGGATTTTAGGCTGGCATGCCCTCACCCTGTCGCTATCGCGACATCCCTCTCCCGGATTGAGATAATAAAATTATATTTTACTGAAATCCATATTATGCCAATAATTATGTTTTAAAGAACAGGGAGAGGGAATGACATGAACTGAATAATGGTTAAAACAAAAATTTTTCATGATACCCCTTCTCCCTGTTAATTCAATGAAAATTATCGGGACATTAGTTATTCCTGTATTACAAAAGTGTATTTATTGCTATTGGGAGAAGGTGCGCAGTAGCGCGGATGAGGGCAGTCTACCTCACTATATCCCCGATCCATTCAACTGAATTGTTTTCAATAAGTACAAGGTCAAACCTGAAAGTAATCTGTTTCGTGTTGAGTGAAGGATTGTTTACAAGGAAGTGTTCGGCGCAGCGCCGGAGTGTTTTTTTCTTGTTCTGTGTGATTGAGTATATTCCGCCGCCGAAAGCGTCGGACCTCCTGGCCTTCACTTCGGCAAAAACAACAAGGTTTTCCCTGCGTGCAATAATATCAAGTTCACCGATTTTTCCTGCGTGGTAGTTGCGTCCAATAATTTCAAAACCGTTCTCTTCAAGAAACGCACAGGCAGTATCTTCTCCATCTTTGCCGTATTCTTTCCTGTAGGTATTCTGCATCAGAATCCCCAGAGCACGTCAAAGAGGTTGACGCCGGCCTCCTTTTCGCTGATGACTTTTGATATGTACCTTGCTGTATCCGTGAGCAGGTTGATAACCTGTGTCTCTTCAACCTTCTCCTTGTTTTCGTTCAATATAACCTTGATTATGGGGCGCAGAGGTTTTTCTGTAACAGAACCGATCACGATACCGATAATTCCGTCATTCAGCTCAACCAGCGAGCCTATGGGATATACCGACATCCTGGAGAGGAATATCTTGAGGATTTCAGGATCAAACTTGTTTACGCCGCTTGCAAGGAGATTCTTCATGGCATGGTACGCGCCGCGTTTCTCCCTGTAGCTCCTGCTTGAAATCTGGGCCTCGTAGCTGTCCGCGATCGAGGCGATCCTTGCGAATTCATCAATCTCTTTGCCCTTGAGGCTCCGGGGGTAGCCCTTGCCGTCAAACTGTTCATGGTGCTGCAGGGAAATGTTGGCAACACGTTCGTTCAGTTCTGTATACGAAATCAGGGCCTTGTATCCGTGCAGAGGATGGGCCTTGATCATCTGGTATTCGCTGTCAGTAAGGTTTGACTGTTTGTGTATGATATAAACCGGGATTTTAGTCATACCTGAATCGATAAGTATGGTGCCGGTGCCCAGGTCAAGCATCTGCTTGTCGTTGTAATTCATTGCCTGGCCGATTATCAGCGCATAGAAAGTGACATTTACGGAATGTGTAACAAGGTAGTTTCTTTCGTTGTCATCAAGGCCATGAAGAAACAGGAAGACGTTGCTGTTCTCCTTGATAAGCCCCATGATGTCGTTTACCACACGCTGGACCTTTAAAAGGTCAACCTTGATGTCCTTGCGGATTGACGTGTAGACCTGGTCTATTGTGTAGCAGGCATTGCTGTGGACCTCGATAAGCTTTTTCCTCATCCCCAGCAGACCTTCATATCTTTCAATTATCTGGTCGGTTTTCCCGGTCGAAGCAGAGGTTGTTGAATGGCTGGTTGCTCCCTTGATAATCGTTCCTGTTGTTTCAACTTCACTAACGCCCCACTTCATCAGCCGTTTGATGTCATCCTCCCGGAGGGGGATGTTGGGGGCTACAAGCATGTTGTCGCTGTCAATATATACAGCCTTGCTGAAAACCATTCCGGGTTTCAGGTCTTCAACAGGTATTTTCTTCATATCAGCCATCAGTCAGTCCTGCAGCATTAATTTTATTTTTGAAACTGTCGTTTACCCTGTAGCAGTATGCCATTACTGCCGCGACTGCTCCGAAAAACTGTTCGGGAATGTCGTCGCCTGTTTTAAGGCGGTACAGTACTTCGGTAAGGTCTGAATCCTTATAAATAGTAATATTTTTCTGCCCGGCGATTTTCAACATTTTTTTTACCAGTTCACCACTCGCCCTGGCAATGATTTTCGGAGCATCCTTCCTGTATTCAATAGCAACTGCCTTATCCATATCCATGCCCTTAAATCTTTACGTCTATACCGCTTTTAAGTTGAAAATCACTGCAGAGCATATGCAATTTATCAACCACTTTTTTTGTATTAAAAAAACTGACCGCTCGCGTTTCAACTCCATTCTGACGCAGGGAACTTCTCAGTTCATCGGAACCCGCTTCAAGCATGGAAACCGCCCGGTCATTTTCCGCCCCTATGCTTATTGCACTGTGTCCGCTTTCTGAACGGATTAACAGGCTGACCCTGCCCAGCTCTGAAAGTGAAAATGTCATAAAAAATGAATCGTTCTTATAGACATATTCAAATTCTGAAAAATCCCCGTCTTCAGGAAAGGGGAATCCGCCGTAGCCTTCATCGTCCCTGTCTGGCGATACCAGCAGTTTTAACAGATCAGTAAAAAGCTCATCATCAAGCCCTTCAATATCGCTGAGGATTTCATCAATCCGTTCATTGCCAGCGGTGAATCCATGCTTTTTGCCGGTTTTCTCCATGAAAAAGAGTATTGCGGAGAACACGGCTGCAGGGAGTTTCATTGCCGCAGCCAGGCTGATGTCTGTTAAAGTCTGTCCGGGCACTTTAAGAAATTTCAGCCTGTTTATAAGATCGGATAAATTTTTCTCTTTCAGGTGATCTTTTTTTATCCCTGCAAGAAAAAGATTTATCTCAGTCAGATCGCTCCGGTTCGCTGAAACGAGGCGCCACAGTTCAGCGGCCATTCCCCTGTCAGGGACTTTGTCGCCTGCCAGAAAATATTGTTTCAGAAAAAGGGGAAGGTCTGATGCGCTTCCGGAAACCTGGAGCCTGAAAACCGCGCTGCTTCTGCTCTTTTCGGAAAGCACCAGTTCAACAATGTTCCCCGCGGGTATTCCTGCAGTAAAGTCAGCCCTGATGCGTTTTCCGGCTATGTCGAGCAGGGCAACATTCCCCTCCCTGCTGATAATACGAGCCTCAACACGGTCACCCGCTGATATCCCTTTCAGCAGGGTGCCGATGTCCCTTCCGGAATTCATGGTTATGCGGAGGGAATCACTATATCCTGTTATTTTCATCAAACAGAATCCCCTGAGCCTCGAGAATGCTTCGCGCCGGATCATAAGACTTCCTGTGGATTGCACATAGCCCCAGCGAATTTATCGCTTCAATATGTGTTCGCGTTCCGTAACCCTTATGCCTGGAAAAACCGTAACCGGGAAAGGCGCTATCAACCCGGCACATGATATCGTCCCGTGTAACCTTGGCGATTATCGATGCCGATGCTATCGATAATGACCGGCAGTCTCCTTTAATTACGGAATGAAAAGGTACCCCGGTGCTGAACCTGAAGTTCCCGTCCATGATTACAAGGTCAGGTTTAACAGGTATGGTCTTCAGCATTTTTATAACGGCAAGTTCTGTCGCGCCGTTAATCCCGCATGAATCTATTACGGTATGGGGGATAAATATACGGGTACATGCAAGCGCGTGCCTGTGAATCACATGCATTGCCTCGGCCCTTCTTTTGTGTGTAAGCTGTTTTGAATCCGCAATTGAATCCGCAATTTCAAACGGGATACTATCAAAGATGGCGGGATCATAGATGACCATGCCAAGGCTTAATGGGCCTGCAAGGGCGCCGCGGCCCGCCTCGTCAACGCCTGCGATATAACGGAAGTTTTGTGTAAGATGTGTCTTTTCGATGGAGAAATCAGGGCGCATGCACCTTAAAACATCAGGGGAGGACATAGTTTGTCCCCCCTCTGGTAATGCGGAATTCTGTAAGGCTGTTGTTATTCAGCAGCAGGGGCATCCGATGATGTAACCGGAGCTGCTACTTTTGCTTTTTTAGAGAATTTCTTCTCTTTAAGTTTCGCTGATTTACCTGTTCTTTCCCTGAGGAAATAAAGTTTTGCCCTTCTTACAACACTTTTACGCATAACTTCGATCTTTGCGATCTTCGGTGAAAGTACAGGGAAAATCCTCTCTACTCCCACATCAAAAGAGATTTTTCTTACAGTGAAGGTTTTGTTCTGTCCCTTGTTGTCTATTGCGATTACAACTCCCTCGTAAACCTGGATCCTCTCCTTGGTACCTTCAATGATCTTGTAGTGTACACGGACAGTATCGCCTATTTCGAAGTCGAATTTTCTTTCAACCGGCCTGATATCCTTTTCAATAGCCTGCATTATATCCATTACGGTCACTCCCCTAATATTATTCTCGTTAAATACTTCTTATAAAGATCAGGCCGTACGGCCCTTGTCTTTTCAATACGCTTTTCGTTTCTCCAGCGGCTGATCCTTGCATGGTCACCCTCAAGGAGAATCTCCGGAACTTTTAGTCCCATGAACTCGGCAGGCCTGGTGTACTGGGGGTATTCAAGAAGATCACCCTCAAAACTCTCTTCAACAAGGGACTGGCTGTTCGACATGAAACCCGGAAGAAGCCTGGCAACCGCGTCTGCAATCACCAGTGCGGCAAACTCACCGCCGCTGAGTACATAATCGCCTATGGAAACCTCGTGAGTCACAAACCTGTCTATAACCCGCTGGTCAAGGCCTTCGTAATGACCGCAGATTATCGAGATTTCGCCTTTACCCGAAAGTTCATAGGCAAAATCCCGGTCAAACGGCTTACCTGAAGGTGATGTGTACAGAACTTCCGTTCCTGCCTGTTCGTTCGCCTCAAGTGCCGCAAAGAGAGGCTGGGGCGCCATCACCATCCCCGATCCCCCGCCGTAAGGGTAATCGTCGCATCTTCTGAACCGGTCCTGCGAATAATCTCTTATGTCGATTACCCGGAATTCCAGTATACCCGATTCCACCGCTTTTCCCATAAGCCCTGATTTAAGGGGCGAACTGAAAAATTCAGGGAAAAGCGTGTAAATCTTAAATATCAAATAATCCCTCTACAGGATTTATATCAATTATCTTCTCTTTAATACGGGCCGTGTCCACCATTGAGTCAACGAATGGAACCATAACCCGGCCTGACTTTGAATCTTCAATAACAAGTATATCCCCGGCACCCGCTTCCATTATATCAATCACAGTACCGAACTCTTTTCCTTTCAGATATACCGTGCAGCCGATTAAATCATAATAAAAAAACGAATCTTTATCGAGCAGATCTCTTCCGCTCTCTGCATCCGATTCCTGTATGAAGATGTCCATGCCCCTGAGCATGTCGGAATCGTTTCTTGAATCTATGCCCTCCAGCTTTAGAAGAAGAATCCTGCCTTTCATCGGTCTGAATCCTTCGACCCTGTATTCCCTGGACGCTTTATCAAATCCGAAATAAAGAATTTTCCCTTCTGCAAATCTTTCAGGGATGTCTGTAATCACATATACCTTGACTTCTCCGTGAAGTCCATGTGATCCCGTTATCCTGGCTATTCTTAAATAATCTTTTTCAGGAATCAATCAAGTATTTCCAGCACCACTCTCTTCCCGGTTTTAGTGGCGGAAGCGTTTATTACGGTTCTAATGGCCCTTGCAATGCGGCCGTGTTTGCCGATTACCTTGCCAATATCATCTTTAGTGACTTTGAGTTCAAGAATGGTTGATTTCTCCCCCTCAATTTCCCTTATCTCCACCTGATCAGGATGATCCACGAGTGATTTTACCATAAAACCTACGAGTTCACTATAATCCATATCCGCTCTCCTGTGGTTTTATTTCGCGCTCTTGTATTTCTGCCAGATCCCTTCTTTTTTCAGTAGTTCCCTGATGGTATCAGTGGGCTGTGCGCCCAGTTTCAGCCATTTCATTACTTTTTCTTCATCAATGTCAAACTGCTTGCCGTCAACTATGGGCTGGTATTTTCCGATAAAATCAACCACCACCCCGTCTCTCTTTGCCCTGCTGTCAGCGGCCACCACTCTGTAAAATGGTTTCTTTTTTGTTCCAACTCTCTGTAAACGTATCTTAAGGGACACTATCCCACCTCCTGATATACTTAGGGAGTAAATTATTTTTAGTGCTGTGTTTTTTGTCAATATTAATTAGAGGATGGCCGCTTTTTTTAACTCAGCGGTGTTAAGATTGACCTTCATATCCTTATAAGCCGAACTTCCGGCCACTATTATACCTGCTCCTGCTGAAACAACATCCTTTATATTGGAGGAATTTATCCCTCCGTCAACCTGGATCATTATGTTCAGGTTTTTCCTGTCAATGTACTCTTTCAGCTTTTTTATGCGGCCAAGCGAATTCTCCATGAAGGACTGGCCGTAGAAACCTGGCTCAACCGACATAATAAGGACAAGGTCGCAATATGGCAGAAAATCATAGACTGCTTCCACCGGTGTTGCAGGATTCAGTGCAATCCCGGATTTTATCCCGGCCTTTCGTATGGCAGCCAGTGAGCGGCCGGGAAACCTTGTACTTTCATAGTGTATTACTATGCACCAGGGGGCAATTTCTATGTAGCTCTCCAGTGAGAGTTCCGGTTTTTCAATCATCAGGTGGACGTCGAGCGGTATTGGTGTGTGCTTTTTTATGCTGCGTATAAACCCGGGCCCGAACGTGAGGTTAGGGACAAAGTTCCCGTCCATAACATCCATGTGTAGCAGGTCTACAATCCCGGGATCGAACTGTTGCACGTCTGTACCTGCAGTTGAAAGGTCGCCTGCTATTATTGAAGGTGATATTAAAATTTTAGAATTCATCGACGTTTATCTTCAGTGTGCTGATATTCTTTTTATCCCTTGTTATGTATACCCTGGCGTTCCCCACCCTCTGGAAAACAAAGGTGATTTTCTGGTCTGCCCTGGCCCTCGAGGAGTACCTTATCCTCCTGGCGAAATTATCTTCAATGTATGCCTCGAAAAGTCCCTCTTCCATGTCTGAAGGGATAACATATTCCACGTACTCATAAGCAGTGTATGGGTGTTCTGTCAGGCTGTAGTAATTCACCTTGAGAATTACTACATCTCCATCTTTAAGCGGGGTGTCCTTCGCTATGCTCTGGTCCGTAATTATTCCGCTCCCGTTGATGTCGCCTGTTTTGCTTACCTCTTCGTATACAGTAATACCCTGTGCAAGGAGCAGGTCGTAGCAAAGGTCTATAGACTGGCCGGTTACGTCGGGCATTATTTTATTCGGTGTTCCGGGACCGCTTGAAACCAGGAGATTTACCTTTACGTCAGGTGTGATCTTTTCACCCGCTTTCGGGGACTGGTCTATTACAATATTGGCCGCGGTTTTTTCTGATGGTATGTATGAAATCACGCCGGTACTTATCGAAACCGACTTGTCCTGGTAATGCAGGTTTTTCAGTTTATTGATAGCCATGGGGAGCATTGAACCTGTAAGGTTAGGGACGTTGACGAAAAATTTGCTGCGGCTTATGGTCAGGGTCACCTTGCTGTTCTCTTCTACTATGCGCCCGCTTTCAGGATACTGGTTGAGTATTATACCGTCCTCGATGTCATAAACGTCGGCAAATTTCAGGTCTGTTCTGAATCCCCTGTTTGTAAGGCTGTTGCTTACATCAACAAAGCGTTTGCCCAGCAGGTCCGGAACCTTGAGCTCCTTTGTGGACTTGGTGAGCAGGATTAGAATTATTGTGGCAAAAAACATGAAAAGCATAAACGCCAGGAAAAATATCAGGGCGAGCCTTTTTACGGGTTTAAAGTATTGAAATTCATACTCAGGACCGCCATTTTTTTCTTTTATAACGGTTTCGCTCTTCCCGGTTTCGACTTTCTGCATTTCAATGTTTTCGCTACCGTTGTTTTCAGTTCCATTACTCATATATATCTCTCAAATTTATCTTTTCCATTTATAAAATGGTATACTTATCAGTTTCAGCCTGAAATACTTCAATTGAACTGAGGTTTTTATGCATTTCCGGGTTTATTGCCTGAATCATTGTAAAATCTTCTTATAAGTCTTTTTGTCAATAAAAATTAGTGAGTTGTTGCGAAACTGCGTCTCGCGCTGCAGGAGAGGCCCCTGCGGGGCTTTTCGGGGCTGCGCCCCGTGCCCCGGGCCAGAGATGTTGTGAAGGAAAAGAAGGTGAGTTGTTGCGAAACTGCGTCTCGCGCTGCAGGAGAGGCCCCTGCGGGGCTTTTCGGGGCTGCGCCCCGGGCCCCGGGCCAGAGATGTTGTGAAGGAAAAGAAGGTGAGTTGCTGCGAAACTGCGTCCCGCGCTGCAGGAGAGGCCCCTGCGGGGTTTTTCGGGGCTGCGCCCCGTGCCCGGCAGAGATGCTGTGAAGGAAAAGAAGGTGAGTTGCTGCGAAACTGCGTCTCGCGGGCTCGCAGGGAAGGCCCGCTGGTGGTTCCGGGGCTCTGACCCCTGTCTGACTGGGAAATACCACTTATGGGGAAAATGCATCCCGCGGCTGGCAGCCGTATAAAAATACAATTATAAAAAAAAGATATTCACGTGTTAAGTAAATGAACAAATTCATCGACAATCATAAAAGGCACTATTTTCATAAGTACATATTGATGCAGGAAAGCAGGTTTACGCTGCTTATCCGGTTTCGGGTGATAGATAACATTGGTGTAAAATGAATAAAGGCGGGTCTTAAACTGAATGAACAGAATCAGGCTGCTGCTCACATCGGATCTGCATATCGGTATTACCGGCAGTGCAGCCATACCCGGAAAAGAGGAACGGATACAGACATTCCGCAAAATCTGCAGCCTGGCGGAAAAGCATGACATACTGCTTATTGCCGGCGACCTGATCAACGATGAAAGTACAACGGGGAACATCTTTGAAATAATCAGGGAGGAGTTCGCCAGGATTGCGTCAGCAGGGGTTGAAATTTATTATACGGCCGGCAAGGGGGAGCTGATCAGTGACGGATCTATAAATCCTTCTATAAGCGGACTTCCGGTAACACGGATTTTTTCTGATGAAAACGCGGGCTTCAGGGTCAAGTCCGGCAAGGGGGACCTGTATATTTACGGGACCGGTTACGGGAGCGCTTCCGGTTTCACTGCTGCGGCAAAGAGCACAGGCAAGGGACTGCATATTGGTCTCTTCAATGCAGGGTTCAATCCTGTTATTGACACGGATGAAGAGATGACTTATATAGGGAAAGATGATATAAAAAAGATGAACCTTGATTTTTATGCAATGGGGAGCGACCACAACTTCAGGGTATTCAAGCTTGCAAACAGGATAATAGGCGCTTATGCCGGCAGCCCTGAACCATGCTCGCCTTCAGAAACAGGGGACAGGTTTGTGATATCAATTGAAGCTGAGTCTGGTGCGATCAGCAATATAAAGAGGATCGCGGTTAATACAACGAGGATACTCTGTAATGACATTGACTGCACAGGGCTCCTTGGCGAGTCTGAACTTGTTGACAGGATAAAAACATCGCTGCAGAAAGAGAATTCATACATAATAAGGCTTACCGGGAAGAGGGATTTCATCATCAGCGACATGCTGCATACTGAACTTACAGGCTGCTTCCGCGGACTGGAAGTGGTGGATGACACGCTTCCGCATCTGAATATTCTTCTTGAAGAGCATGGCAGCGGCAATGATCTGCAGTCGGAATTTTTCCGTACATTGAACAGCAGGCTTGACGGAAGCAGCTCAGGGGTTTCGCGGCAGATGGCAGCGAAAATTCTCTGCAGGAATGCGTCCGGCAGGAGGCTTTTTTGCGATTTCTGAAATTGACAATATCGCAGGCTGGCAGGGGAAGGGCTGTTGTTGAATTCAGCAGGAGGGGTGAGACAATCCTGAGTGGAAAAGATGCGGGCCTGAAGAACGCGCCGGATATTATACGCCAGTGGATGACAATGCTGAACGGAAAGATCAGGCAGGGGGATCCCGCGCTTTCAGGAAACAGCGAACTTTTTATCGAGCCGGGTACCGGCGACCGCAGATACAAACTGGTCTCTGCGAATAAAAAAGTAACGGCCTGGGAACAGGAACATATACATTCAGGCTACACCCGGGTCACCACGGAAAAAAGCGCAGCAGGTAGCGGATTTCCCGGTATACTGAAATTTTTCAGCATGGAGGAGATGCTGCTGCTCTGTGTGCACGACAGGGAACTTATAGAGCAGGGGAATGACCCGCTTTTTGCCGGGAAGAAACTGGCTTCGCTTTTACTGAAGAAAGAAGTCCGGGGGAACGGGCCGGTTTTTATCAGCGGGCTTGAAGGGCTCAGCACGTCACTTGAAAAGGAACTGAATATCCTTTCCAGGGAGATCCAGCTGCTTGAACTCAAAAAGATGAAAAAGGACAGGCTGAAGAAGGAGACCGCGCATTCAGTGCGGACCCTGAATAAACTGAGCAGGCAGCATGAATCCACTGTTAAATACAGGGAGACCCTGCTTGAAATAAGGAAAAAGAACGAGCAGTGCGACAGGCTTTCGCATAAGATCAGCGAAACAAAAAAAGACCTGATGGAACTGAAGGAGATCGGCGACAAGACAGGTTCTCTTGAAAAGGATTTAAAAAAACGCTTCCCGCAATTCTACGATGAAAAGTCTGACGGTCTGCCCGACATGGACAGGATACAGGAATCATTCAACGCGATGCGCGACCTGAATGAGAAGATAGATATCTACAGGCAGAAGAGAAAAAACATTTCAGGCAAAATCATTAAGGTGATCGCCGCATCTGCTATCTTTACGCTCCTATCCCTGGGCTTTGCCGGTGTGAAATATTTTACTGCCGGTATCGCCATGGTGAGACCGCTGCTTGCTGCTGCGGCTGTTTCAGGATTTATGGTTCTTGCCGGAGCCCTGGCCGTGTTCAGGATAAAAAAACAGCAGCCCGAGGTGTATATTGAGGATAAGAAGGTCAGGGAGGCTGACCTGTTCGATCTTCTACATAAAAACAATTTCCCGGTTGCTGACTTTAAAACGGGTGAGATCTATGATTTTCTCTTCCAGTATTTTGAGGATTTCATAACATTCAGGGATATACGTAACGAGCTTGCTGATCTGAAAAAAAGAATCAGCAGCACTGTGACATTCGCGGAGAAGGAGAAAAAACTGGATACGCTGAATGAAAAGCTTGATGATACAGTTTCAGAGATTGACAGGATGCTTGCCGGGCTCGACCAGTCTGTTCACCCCCTTCCTGAACCGGGGGAGATAGACAACGCGGCTGCTGAGGTCACTGGAGTGATAAAGGAGCTGGATGAGAAAATAGAACACGAAAAGTCGATAATCGCCAAGCTGGAGGAGCAGTTCAGCGATCAGCCCGGTTCAGATGTTAACATCCTTGAAATTGAGGCTGAAATGAATGAAATAAACGGCAGGATTGAGGCGCTTAAGTCAGAGGCAGATACCGCAAGGTTTCTCGAGGAGACCTTCAGTGAAGCGTCAGCACCGTTTCTTGAAAAGTGCATTGAGGAATTTACACCGCTGCTTTCGGCAAATTTATCAAGGCTCATGTCGTACAGGCACGATGAAAAAATATCCGGGGCCCTGCCGCTGCTTTTTGATAATGAATCGCTTCTGCCTGAGCTTGACCTGCAGTCCAGGATTCTGATTTCACTGGGTGTAAGGAGTGCTCTTTCAGCCTATTTTGACGAGTTTGATATTCCGCCGGTACTTCTTGTTGACCCGGTGGAAACCGCCAGCCGTGAAAATGTTGAAGAATTAAATAAAATATTGCTTGAATTGTTCGGCAACCGACAGGTAATTATATTCACTTCCGGGACTGCTTCCGGGACCGACTGAAATTAAATAGATTTGTTGTAAAACTATTTTTTACTGTTCTTCAAGGGGCGAAATTTCCTGAAGAGTCCCCGCATCGCCGTAGTGAGTTTGTTGAAACAGGGCTTGCATGCGGGAGTGAGACGCGGTTTTGTAACAACTATGATATAATACCTGATATGGATAATAACGGACAACTGACATTTTCAGACGACCCCCTTTTAAACGAGAGCAGCGAAATCTTTCAGCTGATCTCCGAGGGTAAATTTCGTGAAGCGATAAAAAAAACCGACCATGTAATGGGAGTTAATCCCGAGTATCCCGGAGCTGTTGAAGCGTACAGGACCGCCAAGTTCTGGTTTAACAGGGAGAAGGAGATGCGCAAGCTCCCCGAAGGTAAAAGTACCGCTGACTTTCTCATGGAGGAATGGGCTTCGTTCGATGATTACGCCTCGCTAAAGGAGATGAAGAATTCATCTGCCTATAAATCCGCGATGAGGTATATATTTTTCAGGGCCGCCGAGCATTACAAGCTGGCGTTCCAGTCCAACCAGGAGACCGACAGCAGGTTCGATCTGCTCACCAACCTGGGTGAATGCTTCCTGCGGCTCAGGGAGTACAAATATGCTGTTGAGACCCTGGAGTTTGCCCGCAGTTCGTACAGGAGCAGCTCAAGGCTCCTCTTTATCCTCGGCGAGTCATATTTTCACATGGATGACCTGCCCAAGTGCCTGCTCTATTACAGGGAGGCGTTTGCCGTTGATCCCGCAGAGGTTGACCTTTCCCTTGTTGAGGCAGTTCCCGTAAAGGAGATTATTAAGGCAATTAATGAATCAGGGAGAAACTTCCGCGATATTAATGAATGGATTCCGGTTTTCGGATTTATCACTGATATATTCTATGTGCGCAGAAATCTTAACAAACACCAGGTGGAGTCACTTAAGCGTGAAGTTTTTAACCTTGAAAACAGTATAGCGAGGCTGGGGCTGGATGAAATCGAGGCTACGAATATTCTTCCCCGTATGTTGAACAAGTATTTATGGCTGCTTGATTACTACGAGCACCAGAACACGAATCCTGAAAATACAGGGCAGATCAGGTCAAGGCTTCTTGCGCTGGACAGTGAACTTTTCAGCGATTATTTCAGGAAGCCGCAGCATAAAAGGCATTTCTGATCATGTCTTTTTTTTATTGATTTTTTTGGCCGTTATAGAAAGAATAAAGTAAAATCAACACCGGGACAATAAATGGGCGGTTTTACACTATTATCATATCCTGTACAGAAAGATGAGAGCCTGCTTTCGCTTGTTGCGGAGAGGTCACGCTACATGCTCCCGATTGGCGGAAGGTTCAGGGTGATTGACTTTACCCTGCGGAACTCGGTATCATCCGGTGCTGTTGAAACAATTATATTCAACAACCAGGATGATGATCTTGCATCATATGTCGGGGAATCCCCGGATGAGAATACATCGCAGCAGCACAAGGTCAGGGTTGTGCCTTTCCTCAGGTCAGACGCCGATATCATGCACCAGGCCGTGTCAGAATCCGAATCATCATATTTTGTGCTGTACAACGGCGACATCCCGTCAATCATAAACTTTTCAAAGGTCATGGAAAAATTCCTGAAGACAAAGAAAAAACGAATGCTTGTCAAACTGAGCATTAACGGGAAGGCGACCATGGCGCACAAGGTTGTCATTACTGATAAGAAGAGCCTGCTTGCCGTAATTAAAAAATCGGTCAAAAGCCAGGACTCCACGCCGAACTATTTTGAAATGCTCATAAACATGCTGATTCATACAGGGATAACAACATCAACTGTCGACGCGATGGTATGGACCCTGAAGAGCGTGAATGAATACTATATGCTTAACAGGGAGATTATCTGGAACAGCGATATTTCAAGCCTGCTTGAACGTGAAAATATAATAAAAAGCAGGATAAAGGCAAACAGGTTCGCCCTGCTTGATGAATTCTGCTTTATCCGGAATTCCTTTATTTCGGACTACTGCTACATAAACGGCACTGTTGAGAACAGCATAATATTCCCTGGTGTCGAGATAGGGCAGGGCGCCATTGTTAAGGATTCCATCATTCTGCCGTTTGTAAAGATCGCTGCAGGCGCAAGGGTGACTAACGCGATTATTGATGAATCGACAGACCCTGCCGATGAAAGACCCAACGTAGGAATCAACTGCCGTGTAGGATACGATGAGCATCTTATGGAGAACGGGGCGTATCCGAAGCACCTCCATTCAGGACTCACCCTCGTGGGGAAAAACAACCACTTCAGGGATGGGATCTTTATCGGGGCAGCATGCTATGTTGTTTCGCAGTCGCGTGAATCTTACTTCACTGCAGATAGAAACAGGCTATACGACGGGGAGTCGCTCCTGCCGCTGTAAAAAGATTTTATTCATCCGGCTAATCCCCAAAACCTCCGTGCAAAAAAACCGTTAACTGAATAAAGTATCATGCAGACCGTTAGAGCCTCTATTCACTGGCTTAAAACATATATATGGTGTCAGAATGGATCCCCGCTTTCGCGGGGATGTACTTTTGGAACAGTCCCGACTTGCTTTATTAATCAGAATATGAAATCCGTTGAAAGAAAGTTTGACTTGTTCTCTCTTACTATCTCTGTGAGTATATCCCTGTTCACGCTGTTGTCTTTGGCTGCGACCAGGGACCGTATCGTGAAGACCCGCAGGGCATCGGATACTGAGAGGGTTCCTTCCGCTGAATCCTTGCGTCCCGTGAAGGGGAAGGTGTCTGGGCCTCTCTGGCACTGTGAGTTTATGTTGACCCTGGCAACCTGGTTCACAAGGGGATCAACAAGCGCAGCGATTTCGTCTGTACCTGTGCCGAATATGCTCACCTGCTGACCGTACTTTGATTCTATGATATACCTGAGCGGTTCATCGATGTCGCAGAATGCCGCAACGGGAATTACCGGGCCGAACTGCTCGACATGGTAGAGCTGCATGTCGCTGTTAACCGGGAAAACAATCGCGGGGAAATAGATGCTGCCGTGATGCTTTCCGCCTTTGCTGTTGATTATACTTGCACCTTTAGATACTGCATCCTGGACCAGCGAGTCAAGGTACCCGACCTTCCCGTCTTCGGGCAGGGGGGTGATGTCGACTCCATCCTCCCACGGCATACCGGCCTTCAGTTTATCCACTGCAGCGCTGAACTGTTCGATAAATTTCTGAAGAATATCCTGGTGCACATAAATCATCTTAAGAGCTGTGCACCGCTGGCCGTTGAATGAAAGGGTGCCCGAGACTATTTCACTGACCGTCAGGTCGAGTGCCGCGTCTGCAAGGATAATGGCTGTGTTCTTGGCTTCCAGCCCAAGTACGCCGCGCAGCCTGTGGGGACTGGGGTGCGCCTTTTTAATTATATCCGCAACATGGCTCGTACCTATAAACGCCAGCACGTTAACCTTGCCGCTTTTCATGATCGGCTGAACAACCTCCTCGCCGTCACCGTAAACCGTGTTGACCACTCCTGCAGGGAAAGAGAGCCTGAACGCCTCGAGCAGCGGCCTGTGGACCAGGACGCCGAGTTTCGGCGGCTTGAAAATCACCGCGTTTCCAGTGATGAGCGCCGGGATCAGCGTTGCGTATGTTTCGTTAAGCGGGTAGTTAAAAGGTCCCATGCAGAGCACAACCCCGAGCGGAGAACGCCTTATCTGCCCGATTACACCCTCTTCCATCTCGAACCTTGAACTCTTCCTGTCCAGATCCTTCAGCGCGGTGATAGTATCTTTTATATACTGAACAGTCCTGTCGAATTCTTTCTGCGAATCCTTCCTGGACTTGCCTATCTCCCACATAATGAGGTTCACCACCATCTCCCTTTTTTCCACCATGCGCACGGTGAACTCCTCGACGTGTTTTATCCTCTGTCGCACACTCATAGTCGGCCAGAGGCCGCGTCCATTGTCAAAAGCCTGTTCTGCTGCAATTACTGCCTCCATGGCCTCTTTTCCGGTAAGCTTCGGGTATTCCCCCAATACCTTCTGCTCAAGATTTTTACCCTTTTTAATAAATACAGGCGACAGCACCTTTTCGAACGGCCCCCCCCAGTGACGGATTTCGCCGTTGACCAGGTATTCGGTCTGTTTCTGGAATTCTATCATGACATTGCCGGGTATGCTCTTTTCATCGGGAAAAACATTTTTCATATTCATCATTGACCTCATTTTATGAATGTAATAATCCATATTCCGCGGTTAAAAGAAAAGGATTATTGCGTTTTTACACTTAAATACCGCACAATTATAACCGGAGTATTTATTCTGTCAATAATGACATGTTAAAGATACATAAATATTCACTCTTCAGCAGGTATCTTAAAATTTTATTATTAATTTAAACGATGCCTGTTAATTTTTGTAAAAACTTTAGCTTGACGAAAGCGCGTTGTCATGCTGTTTTAATGTTTAAAGTTTTATCAGCACCAGAAGGAACCCGGATTGGCAGCCTTTAATCATACACTCGAAACTCCAGGCACTGACAATAAAGCAGCATGCACTGAAACAGCCCTGTCGGAAAAGAATTTCATGGATCTTATCCAGTCCTCTCCGGATGCTGTATTTGTGTATGTCGAGGAGAAGATTATTTTTGTGAACAAGGCTGCGGTCAGGCTGCTCCATGCGGAAAAACCTGAAGATATAACAGGCCATGATGTATGGAAGTTCATTCCGCAGGAGAGCCACAAATCGCTTCGAAAAGCGATCAGCCTTATAATCAGCCACAGTAAGAGCTATATAACCTCCGAAGACAAGATGATCACTGTAGACGGCGGTTTAGTCGACATCGAGCTTTCATCGACATACTTCAACTTTAATGGAAAACACGGCATACAGGCATTTGTCCGTGACATATCAAAGCGCAAGAGGACCGAGGAGCAGCTCAGGAAATCGGAGCATGAATACAAGCAGATAGTTGAACTTACAGGAACAGCCATTCTTTTTATTGAGGAGGATAAGACGATCTCGCTCATAAACGGTGAGTGCGAAAAGATCACCGGGTACAGGAGAGACGAGATTGAAGGAAAGAAGAAGTGGAGTGAATTCATAGCTCCCGAGGACAGGTGGATGCTGGAGCGCAGCCAGTACACAAAAAGCAGGAATGAGGGCGCCCCTGTGAGCATGGAGTTCAGGCTAATAGACAAGTACAAAAAATACCACAACGCGTTCATGACTATCTCGTCGATCCCGGGAAGCACAAAGAGTGTCGCATCGATTATCGACCTCACAGAAATACAGAGGGCGCAGGAGATACTTGCTGCGACGCAGCAGAACTACCGCATCCTGGTAGAGAACACAAAAGAGGCTATCGCGATAATACAGGATGAGCATGTCCGCTACGTCAATCCCAAGCTATGCGAAATAACAGGGTACAATGAAGAGCAGGTGCTGAACAAAAAATTTTACAAGCTTGTTCACCCGGACTTTACGGATATTGTCCGCAAGGAGTACAAGTACAGGCTTAACGGTGCGGAATCAAGCACCATGCTCCCGGTGAAAATAATTGATACTGACAGGAACGAAAGGTGGTTCCATGTCAACTCCGTGCTCACGCTCTGGTGGAGCAAACCTGCGGTCCTGCTGTTTTTTAATGACATCACTGAAACAAAAAAGGCGCAGGACGCGCTCATGGCCAGTGAAGAGAGGTACAGGCTGCTTGCAGAGAACGCCGATGACATAATCGTAATCTATGACCAGAACGGGATAATCGAATACATAAACACATCCGGCCGCGAAACTTTTGGCAGCGACAGGACCGTACCCGGCCGTGACAACGTAACACAAATACTTAACCTTACACCGGACTTCAGGCCTATGTCGCTCGTCGAAGGAAAACATCCCGATGAAAGCACGAGTTTCAAGAACCGGGTCGAGGTGATGAGACCTGATGGCGGGATAATGCTTTTCGAAACCATATCAAATCCCATTACCATGGAAAACAACAAACCCGGGATGCTTGTAATAGCGCGTGACTGTACAGAGCGCAAAAAACTTGAAAAAGAGATCATACAGATATCAGAACGTATCAGGCAGCAGGTAAGCCGTGACCTGCACGACGACCTTAACCCTCACCTCATCGGGATCGAGGCGCTTGCCCGGGTACTCTCGATGAGTCTTAACAAGCTGAAGCTTCCCGAGGCTGACGAGGCGCAGAAGATAGCCGAACTGATAAACAAGGCCATTACAATGACCTACAGGCTGGCGCGCGGACTCTGCCCTGTTGACCTGGAGTCCACGGGAATACAGTCTCCCCTGATGAGCCTGATGAAGGTTATCCGGTCCCTCTACGGCATTGAATGCATGTTTGATTATGATGACAACATCATCATTGAAGATATAACACTGTCGACAAACCTGTATTACATAGCGCAGGAGGCCACGCTTAATGCCGCGAAGTATTCCGGCGGGAGCAGAATTTCAATCACCCTGAAAAAGAAGGATGATTTTCTTGTACTGAGTATTGAGGATAACGGAGCAGGTATTAAAAAAACAAAAAAGAATCCGGAAGAGTCAGACAAGAACAGCGGCATGGGGCTCAAGATCATGAAGTACAGGGCGGAAATCATAGACGGCATTCTGCAGATTGTCAAAAACAGGCCTACGGGCACAGTCATCACCGTGAAGATGCCGATTAACATATTAAAATCTGAAGGAAGGATATCCTATGGTGGACGGTACACTAACCAGCAGCAGAAAATATAAAATATATATTGTTGAAGACCATCCCATATTCCTTGACGGTATATCACAGCTCATCAATAAAGAGGAGGACATGTTTGTCATAGGCGGCTGTGAGTCATCGGGTGAATGCCTGAAGGTATTAAAAGACGCAATGCCGGACCTTATCATTGTTGATATTACACTCAAGGACAGCTGCGGGATTGAACTGACCAAAGAACTTAAAAAGAAATATCCCAACCTGCCGGTACTGATACTTTCAATGCACGAGGAGCTGATCTTTGCCGACAGGGTGCTCAAGGCTGGCGCACGGGGATACATTACAAAGCGCGAGGCCACAACCAAGGTAATCGAAGCCATACGCCGTGTACTCCAGGGAAAGATTTACATCTGTGACACCATGATCGACCATTTTCTTGAGCGGTCAATTACAGGCGTGCAGAATTTTAACGAGTCTCCTGTTGAGAAGCTGAGCGAGCGTGAGTTCGAGGTGTTCAACCTGATAGGCAAGGGTATGACCAACAGGAGTATTGCAGAAGTACTCTCGGTGAGCACAAACACAATATCCACATACAGGGAAAGGATCAAGGACAAGCTGAATTTACAGAACAACGCTGAGCTTAACCGCTACGCGATGCAGTGGATGCAGAAGTGACATCGAATTTTGCCCGGTAAAAATTTTACGCAGCAGTAAAAAAAAGGGAGCCGGCCGGCTCCCTTTTTTCCGGAAACTTAAAGTCTCCTATTCCCCGGGCGCGCCGGTAAATATTGCATCAGTAAACTTGAGTACATCAGCCTCGCCGGAAAGTATCGATTCAATCCTGCCGAAAAATGCCGGGAAACAGTCTGCAATGTAGTACTGTGAAGAGAGCACCCTGCCGCTGTAGTAAGCTGCTTCAAGGTTATCGCTGATCAGCTTGTTCCTTTCGTCGCCTTTACGGTCACCGACAAGTTCCCTGAATTTTTTCATCGTAATTGTGAGGCTCCAGAGGTGCAGCCATGCGTGCGCGAGCATGGTCATCGCGTGGCGCAGTGACGAAGCGTTGAGGAATACCTGCATTACCTGGCCTGAGCCAAGTGATTTAAGGAGGGTCTCCACAACCCTGTCCATCTTTTCAACTCCAAGTGCGATCGGAGCAGTATATTTTTCATCAACAATCCCTTTGGATTCACTGATGGTCTGTGCGATTCTTTTCCTGAACACCTTGTAGAATGCCTGATCCTTGTTCATCAGCAGTTTTCGTGCGGTAAGGTCAATGGACTGGATACCGTTTGTGCCTTCATAGAGTGAAAGTATCTTCGTGTCCCTTGCGAGCTGTTCAACCGGGTAGTCACAGCAGAAACCGTAACCGCCGTAAACCTGAATAGCCTCTGATGTCACATTCCATGCCATGTCGGAGTTTCCGGCCTTGCATAGGGGGATGAAAAATTCAACGAGAGCCTGTGCCTCTTTTGCCGCATCTCCCTCGCTGTTATGTGCAACGTCGATGTTATAACTTGCAAAATATGTCGCCATTCTCATGGCCTCGGTCTGCGCCTTCATCCATATGAGCATTCGCTTAACGTCCGGGTGCTCAATGATCGCAACTGATGGCGCTGCCGGGTCCTGGTTCATGACATGCTGCATCTGTTTCCTGTTCCTGGCGTAGCTGACAGCGTGCAGGTAGGCCGAACTTGATGCAGCGAGCGCCTGGTTTGAGCACTGGAGCCTTGCCTCGTTCATCATCTGGAACATTATTTTCATGCCGTCCCGTTCCTTGCCCATGAGGTATCCGACGCACTCGCCGTTATCGCCGAAACTGAGTGTGCATGTGGGTGAGCCGTGGATCCCCATCTTGTGCTCAATCCCGGTGCACACGACATCGTTCTGTTTTCCCTTTGAACCGTCGGGTTTTACAAAAAATTTTGGAACAAGAAATATGGATATGCCCTTTGTCCCTGCCGGGTCCCCTTCGAGCCTTGCAAGTACAGGGTGCATTATATTGTCATACATGTCATTATCACCCGCAGAGATGAATATCTTCTGGCCGGTGATCCTGTATGTGCCGTCTGAATGCTTAACAGCCTTTGTCTTCAGCGCTCCTACGTCGGAACCCGCGTCAGGTTCTGTAAGGCACATGGTACCGCTCCATTTTCCCGCGATCATGTTGTTCAGGATGACCTGCCTGTCCGCGCCTGTGTAGTAGTTCTTGATAAGGTTAAGAGCCCCGCCGCTGAGTATGGGGAACATGTGCCACGCGACAGATGCGGCGTTGAAGAATTCCGAGCACGCTATATTGAGCAGTATGGGCATGCCCATTCCGCCGGCCTCGGACTCTATTGCCAGTCCCGGAAATCCTGATTCATTGTATGTAGCGATTGCAGGCTTGTACGGCTCAGCGACCTTTACCTGTTTTGTTGCCGGGTCATATTGTACACCTGTTTTATCGGTCTCCGAGTTCATCGGGTATACCTGGTCTACAGCAATCTGTTCTGCAAGCTCAAGTGTTGCCTCATAGGTATCCCTGTCGAAATCAGCAAAGTGTGACATCTTTGAGAATTCATCAATTTTAAGCATTTCAAAAAGTACAAATCTCTGGTCTCTTACGTCTACGAGTTTATTGAGTCCCATCATCTTCCCCCTGATTATATATTTAATACTGAGCATTCTTTACAATGTTTTAGCTGAATTCTGCAGAAAGGGATTTGCTGTTATCGGTGTGCTGCAGGTCTGAATTAATTCCGGAACTGGTATTTACCGTGGATTTTTTTGCATTCCGGAAATATTATAGAATCACTTGTGCAACAGGGCTGTTATTTACATTGACCGCTCTTTCTGCCGTATCCGGCTAATTTATATGTGTTATCAGTAATTTTGAAGTATACCGGCGCCTGAAATTAATATTATTCATTTAGTCTGAAAATTGTCAAGGTGGTAAATACTCAAGCTGCAAAAAATAACAGGATGTATATTGTTACTGCTCCGGATACGGCGGTAAATGGCTGGAAAAGACACAGATATTACCCTAAATTGAATTACCGGACCGGAATAACTGACCGGAGGCACTGAATGTTTATGTTAAAACTGAAAGCTTTTTTATGCACATTATGTCTGCTTATACTTACCGCCCGGCGTTCCGCATACAGCGTTGTTATGCCCGATAGGAGCATCCTGCTGAATCCCCTGTCCCGGAGCGTGGAGGGCGCAGGGGCAGAGTTCCTGCCGCTTATAGGGGGTTGGGCTGAACTGGACAAGTTTGCGGGTATGGCCACCGACAGCGATCATTGTTTTGATGCCAGGCTGGGTGCAGCCGCCGAAGTGTTCAGGCTGGGCAGAAATTATGATTTTACAGTATCAAGCGATGTGGAGCTTGTTGCCACACCGGACAGCCCTATCCTTTTTAATCCAAGGGCGCTCTTCTGGCAGGAGACTTTCCAGTTCGGCGCGGCGATGGATTCTTCATTCCTTCATCTTGGCTACGCCCACCGCTGCAAGCATGATATTGACAACATACAGGTCCAGGACTCCACGGGTGAAAGAAGTATAATGGTGTATATATATGACAGCCTTTTTGCAAGGTGGATTCTGCAGCCTGGTGGACTCTCTTTTCGCGCAGGTTCTCCTTGCATAAACCGGCTATATTGCCGCACTGATATTTTTGTGCTTTCGTCGGATGAACGTTCCGGTTCCATGCCCGATAAAAATGCGAATAACCTGAGGTATGGTTTTTCAGGGGGACTTGACTGTACAGTGTTCAGGTCACGCGGCTTTACGGCGTATTCGAGGTTGAATTATTCTCTCTACATATTCAGTTCGGGTTACAACACTGCAGGTGCATGGTACAGGGAGTTCTCGGCGGATTATTCTGCAGAGGCAGGGATAAGTTTTGCGGGGGATGCAGGCGCTGTATCGCTCTTTATAATTTTTGAGAAGCAGGACATGACCATGATCAATCCGCAGAACGAAAGCGCGTATTTTATTTCTGCAGGTGTAAGGCTGAGCGGTACTGACATGTATTACTAAAAAAGGCCGGGACAGGTCGCTCAGTCCTTTTTAATAAATTCATTTTTTGCGAACCGTATGCGCTCACCGTAAATCCCGCCCTTTGCGCGTTTACCCGCTGCTATTACCATAACTACCACTGCATCGCGCGGGAGGCCCAGAATTTTTTTTATTCTCTTTGAATCATAGCCCTCCATGGGACATGAATCATAACCGTATGCCCGCAGTGACAGCATAAGGTTTTCGCAGCCCAGGGCAGTGGACTTGACAGCCCATATCTTCATGTGTGCTTTATTTACAGGTTCCCGGATTATCGGCGACGAGAGCCCCTTAAAAAAGTAGAGAAGACTCTTTACAAAACCGAATATCCCAAGCGGTCCCTGCGAGTATACAAAGGGAACCAGTTTTTTATAGTAACTCACGGCGCTGCGTGGAACTCCTTTAGCCTTGCCGAAAATGCGCAGCATTTCTTCAGCATGGGCCTTCCATGTAGATGTGCGCGCCACAGCAACTACCAGTTCAGATGCGGTTTTTGCCGCAACCTGGTCAAGGCAGGCGTTTATAAGCGCATTTTTTTTACCCGCAGACTGCACCAGGTGAAACTCCCACTGCTGCAGGTTGGATGAGTTAGGCGCAAGGATCGCGTTTTCAAGACAGCGGTCCATTATTTTCCCAGGGATGGGTTTGCCGTCGAAAATCCTCACTGACCTGCGCGAGTTAATAACCTTCTGGAATTCCTTCGGATCGATCTTAGATGCTTTTTCTACATAGTCGGTTTCAGGTGCTGATGAAAGTATATCTTTTGCCATAAGTTCCTCCAATCATTAAGAACCTGCTTGATTTAATGCGGAAAGTCAATATTAATCTGAATAAAGAACAAATTATGCACAGCGTGTACCTTGTCTGGTCTCTGCTTCTTTCCAGTTTCATATCCACTCCGTTATTGATTTGGGATGGTTCGGGATGGCTTCGGGATGGCTTCGGGATGGCTTCGGGATGGCTTCGGGATGGCTTCGGGATGGCTTCGGGATATCTTCCTCTTCATTATTCCAGGGTTTCTATTTTTTGAATAAAAAGTTCTTTTCTTTCTGAATGTTATGGCTATATTTTGCAATATCAGCACTTACAGCAATGAATTAATACAATAAAACATGTGATATCTCTGCGGGCCGGTAATTCCGCAGCATCCTGTACGGGAAGATGCAACCTTTACGCATTTTTCAGGTTACAGGAAAAGAGACGGCAAAGCCATATTATAAATTATTCCTGGAGGATTTGAGTGAAAAAGGCAAAGATTGCATTTATAGGCGGATCAGGCCTGTACGACATTGAAGGTGCAAAATTAATTGAACAGTTAGACATAGAGACACCGTGGGGCAAGCCCGCTGACAGGATTGATATCGTTGATTTTAACGGAGTGATCGCGGCTTTTCTTCCGAGACACGGACGCGGACACGTACACGCGCCGCACCAGCTCAACTTCAGGGCAAACATAGCAGCACTTAAAATGATCGGTGTCGAGGAGATAATAGCTTTCTCTGCAGTTGGCAGCCTTAAAGAGGAGATTCCTCCAATGGACTTTGTTTTACCGGACCAGATTATTGACAGGACAAAGAGCAGGCAGGCAACATACTTCGAGGACGGAGTTGTAGGACACGTGGGATTTGCAGATCCATTCTGCGGCAGGCTGCACGAGATAATTCTACCTGTAGCAAAAGAGCTTGGACTTAAAATGCACAGCGGAGAGACCCTCATATGCATGGAGGGCCCGGCGTTCTCGACCAGGGCGGAGAGCAGGCTCTACAGGTCATGGGGTGCGGGCGTGATCAATATGAGCACAATACCCGAGGCGAAGCTGGCGCGTGAGGCAGAGATCTGCTATGCCGTAATATGCATGAGTACAGACTACGACTGCTGGCACGAAAGTGAAGAGGATGTCACTGTTGAGATGGTGGTCAATAACATGAACACAAACTCGGCCCATGCAAAACAGCTCGTGAAAGCCCTTGCTTTAAAGCTAGGCGGTGAAAGGACATGTGCATGTGGCTGTGCGTCGAAGTTTGCGACAATAACAGCGCCGGAAAAGAGGAACCCGCTCCAGGTTAAAAAGCTGGCTGCGATACTTCCCGACTATTTCTAGAATTTTGTGGAGACCCCGGTTACGATGTTGACGTTGAGTGTATCAATGTCTGGATCGGTTACGTAACCGGGCAACTCCATGCCTAAGGCCCCCTTTGTGTACAACAGAGAGCATGCAAAAATTAACTTACTTCCATTTGCAAGCCTGCATTCAAGACCTGGTGTAAATTCAAAAAGATTGAGCTTTATGTCTGATTTACTGTTAAAGTTTTGGCTTTCAGAAGAAGAATAGGCGCAGCTTGCACCTATGCCGGCAGACAGGCTGCGGTTTACCTGGTAATCCACTCAACACCTTACAGGATAAACACCGGAGCTTTTCAATTCATTGTTCACTTCTATTATATCGTCATTCAATGATTTTTTATCATTCTTGAACGGGAATTGTGTCCCTGCCTCAAAATTCAGCAGTAATTTATAATCCGGTCTGAAACCTATTTCAGCTATTAAACTATAACCTTTATTCTGATATATATCACTATCAGTATCCTTGTTCTCTGAGACTGTACCAGAAGCATTATATCCGGATAGCGAACCTGAGTTTTTTTCTTTACCATATTCTCCGGCATTGATCATAAGCCCTGCTTCAATGTTATTCCCGATAAAACAGTAACCAGCAGGTAATGTTCTTTATAAAAAATTAAAAAAATATTCATTTTTCTTGACAAAAACAGCGTGAAATTTTTTTGTTATCGTCAGCTTTTATGAATTGAAAAAGAGGTACTTAATAAGACATAATCGTAAAAAAATTTTTATTTTGCGATTTTTTTACACAATAATATTGACTAAAACGGTATTTAATGCTACATTAAATGCAACACACACTTTATATGGAAACAGGCAACTGATTCTGTATAACTCAATCAAATCCTCATAAAAAAGAACCGGCAAACTTAACAGCCCACCCAGGGCTGTATTTTTTTCCTTTTTTTTATTAATTCATTGCGCTTTACATCCCGGTATTTTTTTTGTATATTAAGTTATCTATGGATCGTTAATAGATATAGACGAAAAGGTCCATAAAGTCGGAAATATATAAAAAGTTTCAGCATTATTGTTTAAAGAGGGACAATTATGAACGAAAAATACACAGCCAGTGAATCGCTGCAGATTAACACCACCTTTGCCTACTTTATAGCGCTTTCCATGACTCTGACAATTGCTATCGGTTTTTTAATAGTCGCAGGGATGCCGATTAAAGATATACTTCCCCAATCCCTGGCGGCATTCTTCTGTATGGGGCTGGCATTTGTCCAGTACAGGTTGAAATCGCACAGAAGGGATTCGCTCATAATCCCCTGGATAGTCTCATTCATTACAACTGCTGTACCATTCATTGCAAAAATAAAATACTCCATCACTCACGGATGGACATTCGTCCTTGGAGCCTATAATACTTCAGTGCTTCTCATTGTACTTACACTTATCACATGTCTCTTTTTGCGAGAAAAATTATTCCTGGCAGTCTCCACTGTTGCTATAACATGCTGGAGCATCTTTATTTATGTTGCCCTTAACAGCGGAGCTGAATATTCATGGAACGCAATCGTGAGCGGCAGAATATATCACGGTGTAATCCCCTCCCGGGAGATATTTTCAGTGTTTTGCCTTTGTATAATTACCTATGTAGCTTTCAGGTTAATAAGAATTATAAATACATTCCAGCAGCAGACAGCTAAACAGCAGCTTGAAATCGAAAAAAGAATAGACCAGATGCATAATATGAATATCGAAATCAGGGACAAGGTCAGCCTGCTGTTCACCGAGGTTGATTCACAGAACTCCCTTGTATTGAAATTCAACGACAAGATGCAGAGCCAGGCTGCCACATTCGAGGAGATTTCCGCCACTCTTGAGGAACTGCGTGGTTCTTCTGAAAGCATACACAACTCAACCCTGGAACAGATCGACGGTAACGTGAAGATGGACGAAATCGTAGATGACTTCAAGACTATAAAGACCGAGACCAGGGAGAACCTGAACCTGACCTATTCCCAGATACAGGGGATAGCAAACAGGAGCCAGGAGGCGAATGACAAGCTCATGGATGTCGAAAACACCATGAATACAATTGCTGTCCAGAGTAACAAGATATCTGAAACAGTAAACATAATAGTGGATATTGCAGACAAGATCAACCTTCTTTCACTAAACGCAAGCATTGAAGCTGCCAGGGCAGGGGAGCACGGCAAGGGATTCGCCGTTGTTGCGGACGAAATAGGCAAGCTGGCCTTCATGACAACTGAAAGTATAAAGGAGATCGAAAAGGTCCTGAGCCTTAATGATTCTGTAACAAAGAAGGGCGTTGAGGTTATCAAGGTTTCTTCTGCAACAATCAAGGAGATGATCAATTCGATCTCGGGAAGCAACCAGAATATCCAGATACTTCAGGACAGCCTCATGGTCGAGGAGAAGTACATCAATTCGATCATAAGGCAGATGGAGGAGAACATAAGGCTTGCGCGTACAATAGGTGCAGGTACAGATGAACAGAAGAACGCACTTGAGAATACCAGCAATGCAATAGAGGACCTGAACGCCATTGTCACAGAGATGGTCAAGGAGATCCTCGAGCTTGCAGGATCATCGAATGTGGTCCTTGAGAGCGCAAGGTACCTTCTTAAAAAGGCTGACGAGACAGCGCAGTAATCAGCTGTGCTGAAGAAATTTCAGCATGTCAGCCCTTGTTATTATTCCCGCAAGTCTGCCGTCTTCAACAACGGGCAGGTGACCGATACTGTTTATAAACAACAGGTTTTCGATCTCCCTTGCCGTAGTATCCACTTCACATGTGATCGGCTTTGTGCGCATGTAGGCCTTGACCGGCGACGACATCTTTCCGTTTTTACGTCCATTCATGATATCACGAAGCGTCAGCATGCCGGCAAGTTCACCTGAACTTTTCAAGACAGGGGCGCCCGATATATCATGATCCTCGAAAAATTTTGATGCATCGACCAGGGTCCAGTCTTCCTGGACTGTCATCACATCCGCTGCCATGATATCGTGTGCAGTGACAGCATCATCAAGGTGCGCAGTAAGGTATTCAAGCAGGCTGCGGAACACGTCCTTTCCTTCTCCCTGCTTTACCAGAGCTGACGCGGCTTTAGCGTGACCGCCTCCGCCGAATGGACGCAGTATATCGGTGAGGTCTATGACGTTTTTCCGGCTACGGGCTATAATCAGCGTGCACTTCGGCTTGTCAAAATGGAATACGCCGAACATGGCGTCGGGATTTTCGATATTGAAGATCTCCTCGACAACGGCTGCCAGCCCCGCGTTCTGTTTTTCCATGGCATAGTAGCTGAATACAATCTGGTGCCCGTTGATATCCTGCCAGACCAGCGTGTTCATTATCTCGTGGAAGAGCGATAGCTGGTATTCCTCGCGCAGTGATTTTAAGAAGTTATTTGTAAGCTTGATGTCGGCTCCATGTGCAAGCAGGTATGATGCCGCGGTGAAGTCATCGAGTGTTACATTGTCGTGTGTAAAGTTCCCGGTATCTGCGTATATCCCGGTGAGGGCAATCGTTGCGTCGCGCTCTGATACGCTGATGTTCTGCTCAATTACTTTAAGGCAGAGCATTGTGGTGTTTGACCCGTAGTCTCCCTGGAATACCGTTGCGCCGGGAAAGTCGCAGGATTCGGCAGAGTGGTGGTCGTAGACTATCACCTGCTGCGGAGAGCCTGCCGTGTGTTCAAAGTATTCCTTTACGCGCGACGCGGACCGGGTGTCTACGATCACTGCGCTTTCAATTGATTGACCCTTGAGATCTTCAGATGGAGTATAATTAAGGTGGTACCTGTACAGGTTTATAACATTGCGCGCTGCAGGGTGGATCAGCCTGCTCATGACAGGAGAGTGGTCAGGGTAGAGGTAATGCGCAAGAACCATTGAACCTATACAGTCCAGGTCTATGTTTGTATGACCGACAATTATCTTCATAAGGGAACCTCTATAAATTACATTTTGGTTGTCCCCTTATGGGCACAACTGAGGTAAAAATCAGAATTTTTTAATGCTGGTATTTCGGAAAATTCTGATTTTTTAAGGTGCCCATAAATGACTGCCCCCTGGCAGGTAGAATATATTATGCAGGGGGCGCGTCAAGTTAATTAATAAGGATTCAAGCGACTGACCGCGGCTGAACTTTTAAAAATATTTTTTTCTGAACTTTAGTGCAACATTCACCAGCATAATTAGAATCGGAACTTCAAGAAGCGGGCCTATAACTGTTGCAAATGCCTGGTTTGAACTGATTCCGAATATGGCAATTGCAACAGCTATTGCCAGTTCAAAGTCATTGGATGAAGCCGTGAAGCTTACGGCCACAGTCTGCCCGTAATTTCCCCCGAGCTTTCGTGAAATAAAAAAACTGATAAACCACATTACAAAGAAATATATAGAAAGGGGTACGGCAATTATCAGCACATCAAATGGAGACTGAATTATTTTATTTCCCTGTGTGGCAAACATGACAATTATCGTAAATAACAGGGCAATAAGCGTAAGGGGGCTGATCTTCGGGGCAAAAACTTTTTCAAACCATTCACGGCCTTTGATGCTGATCAATGAATACCTTGTAATAATACCGCTGAAGAAAGGTATGCCCAGATATATAAGCACAGCTTTTGCTGATTCCCACATCGATATACTGACATCAAGACCGGGTACAAGATTGAATACATTCAGGGCAAGTGTAATGAACACGTATATATACACTGCATAGAACAGCATCTGGAATATGGCATTAAGAGCAACAAGTCCGACTGCCACTTCACGGTCACCCTCTGCCAGTTCGTTCCACACTATAACCATGGCAATGCATCGGGCCAGGCCAACAAGTATTACGCCGATCATGTACTCCGGGTATCCCCTGAGAAATATTACGGCAAGTACAAACATAAGAACAGGTCCGATGATCCAGTTCTGTAGAAGAGAAAGTGCCAGGAGTTTTTTATTTTTAAATGCCACACCCATCTCTTCATATTTTACTTTTGCAAGCGGTGGGTACATCATGACTATAAGTCCTACTGCGATTGGTATTGATGTGGTGCCGATTGAAAGCCCGGTGATAAATGCCGGTACAGACGGCAGGAAATAGCCTATGGAAATCCCTGCGGATATCGCGAGGAATATCCATAATGTAAGGTACCTGTCCAGAAATGATAACTTTTTTGTTAAATGATCCATCTTGAATTCTCCTTGTATGTAATATTCTTATGGTTTATAAACCGGTCAGTGTGTCATCCCTGTATCGGTTGATGAAGTCCTCGATCTCCTCCCTGTGGTCGGGATTAGTCTCCTCGAGAACATTCTTCCTGATTCTCTGAATACTCAGGTCTGTTATACTGTTATACTGTTATCATTGATACTTTGTGTTTTACACTTAAAATTTATAATGAATTTCGTAAAGCGTCCGCAAGCATGTATATTCCCGCTGCAGCAACCAGCACGCCGCATATTTTTTTGAGATAGAGCGCACCCTTTGAGTGTTCATTCCAGTCGAGTATATGCTGCACAAATCCGGTAAATGTGCCCGCGATTATAATCACCATGCAGTGCCCGGCAGCATAAGCGGCCACGAGTGCAATGGCGTACAGAAGATTTGATGATGCAACGGTAAATGCCACACCAAGCATCGGTGCCATATAGGCGAATGTACATGGTCCCAGGGCAAGACCGAAGAAGAGACCAAGAAAAAATGCAGTAAGGAGACCCTTTCCTTTCATGCCGGGCTGGTTGATTCCGCTGTCAAGAAGCGGCAATGGAATAATGCCGAGGAGATACAACCCGATGACAACCATGAGTATAGCCACGGTCAGGTTTCCCCATTGGCCTAAATCCCCCATCATCCGCCCGGCAAGTCCTGTTATGATGCCGATTACAGCTATTGTAATCAGAATACCTGAAGAAAAGAGAGTGGCAATAAGTGCGGCTCTCCCGGTCTTAATCTCACTCTGTGAGTCGATATAACCCACAATAAGGGGAATACCCGCAAGGTGACATGGCGAAAGAAGCATGCTTGTGACGCCCCAGAGGAATGAACCTGCAATGGCAATCATGGGTGATGATGACAGCATGGATGACAGGGATGAAAAGATATCCATCAACATCAGTTAACGCCTTTTCGTTTCAGAATCTTTTCGATCTCTTCGAGCGGGAAAAATCCTTCATGCCTGAAGTATTCTTTACCGGCTTTATCCAGGAAAACCTGTGTGGGTATTACCCTGATGCCGTACCTGGAACCTTCAGACCTGCCGCTCTCTGTCCATACGTCGTGAAAAATTACTTTAACCTGGCCCGGATATTTTTTTTCCACCTGTTCCATTACAGGCTGCATCATCCTGCACGGCACACAGTTCACAGAACCCAGTTCTACAAATGTTACTTTAAGCTCTGTTTTGTTTTCTTTTTCGGAAGCAACAGCAATCGGTTTTTCATTTACTTCAGCCTGCTGCGCAGATTCTTTTTCAACGCTGCATCCAAGTATTGCCCCGGTAAAGGCAAGCGTCAGGTTCGCACCGCAGTCACATGGCGTTTTAATGTATGGCGCTCCGATCATAAAAACAACAGCGATTACGGCCGGGAGAATGATCTTGAAATACTTATTCATAAAATGAACCTCATTTATTGTTTGGTGAGTGTCAGCTGACTGGACCAATCAGCAGCTGCCGCCACATCCGCACCCGCCGCCTTTAATAACAGGTTTCTGTTCACCCGTTTTGCCCTCTTTGACATTGTTATATACGGTTTCAATGGCTTCAGGAGTTACATGTGTACTCCCTTTTTTAAAACCCATCTCTGTTACAATGTATGAAACAGGGGTTATACCTATATTCTCAAGAATTTTCCTCGCACATGCAACAGGGCAGCCGTCTATTGTAATGTTGACATCTGCTCCTTTTGCGGACTGGATATAACCTGGAATCCCCGCGCCTATTCCGGCAATACATGAACCCTGGCCAAAACCCTCCCTGCGGAGAGCCCTTGCAGCCCTGTCG
>Ga0116171_10000610_pt1 | contig 37690 bp, 28 predicted proteins | sample AD_JPNHW2_MetaG_FD_89798 | JGI IMG/M metagenome (GOLD analysis project Ga0116171, IMG submission 89798) | Active sludge microbial communities of municipal wastewater-treating anaerobic digesters from Japan - AD_JPNHW2_MetaG | ecosystem: Engineered > Bioreactor > Anaerobic > Digestate | place... | reverse complement strand
TTATTATACGGATTTTCTTATTTCAGATATTAAAAATGCGGTAACTTTGCCATCCCAACCTGTTTTACACCCCATCCTGACTAAAAGCGGGATTTGACGTAGCATTAATTCTCTTTTGAAGAGGATTGGAATGAAAAAAAAGGATTCATGGGTAAAAATACAGATGTGGAAAAGTAAAATGGTTTAAAATAAAAGTGTTGTAAAGTAGTGAAATGCAATTTTCTGTATTATAAAAAAGATTAATTTAATTATATGTTTTCGATTTTCAGAAAAGAGATAAGCGGTTTTTTCAGCAGTCTGACTGGGTATATTGTTATTATTGTTTTCCTTTTGATAAACAGTCTTTTTATGTGGGTGCTTCCTGGCGAATGGAATATTCTCGACAGCGGATATGCTGGTCTTGATACCTTATTTCTGCTATCGCCGTGGGTATTCCTTTTTTTGGTGCCGGCTGTGACTATGCGAATGATTGCGGAGGAGAAGAGGTTAGGCACCATTGAACTTATTTACTCCAGGCCAATCACTGAAAGAGGAATTATCTGGGGTAAATTTCTTGCATCAGTGTCTCTTGTTCTTCTGGCACTTCTTCCATGCCTGATCTATTATGTATCTGTATACAGACTTGGCGATTCCCCCGGGAATCTTGATAAAGGTGGTACCTGGGGCGCTTTTATAGGTCTCTTTTTTCTTGCCTGCATTTATTCTGCAACAGGAATATTTGCTTCCTCACTTACAGATAACCAGGTGATTGCATTTATAATTGCAGTGGTGCTCTGTTTTTTTCTTTTTATGGGATTCGATGCATTTGCTTATCTGCCCGGATTGAAAAAACTTGATGAGTATGTCATTAATCTGGGGATCAATGAACATTATAAATCGATGAGCAGAGGCGTACTTGACATAAGAGATGCTGCTTACTTTGCAGCTGTTGTGGCTGTTTTTAACGAAGCTACCAGGCTGGTTCTGTTATCGCGCAAATGGAGAAAAAATAATTAAGCTATGACAGATATTAAAAACGGTAAAAATATAAGATTAAGAAGCTGGCTGCAATTCCTTACAATAACAGCCGGCATAATAATCGTTGCTTCATTTTGTTCTTTGATCAGATTAAGACTTGATCTTACAGAGGATAAAAGATATACTCTTTCTGCGCCGACACGGAAAGTCCTGTCGGGTATAAAAAATGACATTTACATTCAGGTATATCTTGATGGTGAAATGCCTATTCCGTTAAAAAGGCTGAAACGTTCTGTAGGCGAGATGCTTGATGAATTCAGAATAGCTTCAGGAAAAAAAATTGATTATGAATTTATAAATCCTTCAGAGGGAAAAAACACTGAGCTGAGGAAGAAACAATATGAGTCTCTGATAAACAAAGGTCTTACACCGGTAAATATTCAGTCGGGCGATGCGGAAGGAGCTTCAACACAAAAGATTATCTTCCCCGGAATGATAGTGAATTATAACGGGATCGAGGTTCCTGTAAACTTTCTGAAGAATAATCAGTCTATACCCTACGAACAGAATATTCTTCATTCCATTGAAGGACTTGAATATGAAATGATACAGACTGTTGAAACCCTGAGTTCGGATACAATATATAAGGTGGCATTTCTTGAGGGGCAGGATGAATTATCCGAGGTTGAAACAGCTGATATCACTATGAATCTCGCCAGATTTTTCACTATTGACAGGGGTGTTATAGGAGGCAAACACGGAATTCTCGACAGGTATGCTGCAGTCATCATAGCAGGTCCCGAAAAGGAGTTCAACGAATCAGACAAACTGGTGCTCGATCAGTATATTATGAACGGAGGAAAAGTGATGTGGCTGTTAGACGAAGTGGCAGTGAATGCAGACAGTCTGGTTTATGGTGAGACAGTTGGTCTATACAAGCCGCTAAATATTGAAGATCAGCTGTTCCGGTATGGAGCACGTGTGAATCCTGAAATTGTCCAGGATGTTGAATGTGCAACTATAAGGATGATGATGATGACAGGGGGTGCCAGGCAGCAGGTTGTCCCTGCTCCGTGGTTCTATTTCCCTCTTCTTAATCCGTCGACTGATCATCCCATTACACGGAACATAAACAGGGTAAAGGGTGAATTTGTCAATTTTATTGATACTGTAGGACTTGATGGAAGGATCAGGAAAAAGGTTCTGCTGGCTACATCTGGCTATAGCCGTACGCTCTCACCTCCACTGGTGATAAGCCTTAAGGAGGCTGAACTGACACCTGCCGAAAAAGATTTCAGTAAGTCAAACCTTCCTGTTGCTGTATTGCTCGAAGGTGTTTTTCCTTCGGTCTTTAAAAACAGGATGGTTAACAACCTGACAGATGAAAAAAAGCCTGATATCAAAACTGAAAGTAAAGAGACCAGAATGATAGTTATTGCCGATGCGGATATAATCAGAAATGAAGTAAAAAGAAGCGGTATGCAGAATAATCCTCTCCCGCTCGGACAGGATAAGTATACAGGTGAAGTTTACGGGAACAGAGATTTTCTGATAAACTGTCTTAATTATCTGGTCGATGATAATGGGATTATGGAACTCAGATCAAGAGAATTAAAATTAAGGCTGCTGAATAATAAACAGATAAAAACCGAAAGACTTAAATGGCAGCTGATTAATATTATCAGCCCTGTTCTTCTTGTAATCATTGCCGGATTATTTTACAGCTATTTCAGAAAAAGAAATTATACAAGATATTGATAATGAATAAGATTGCTTTCGGAGGGATCGTTCTGATTGTTATTGCCGGATTTTTTTCCTTTTTACTGTTAAAGGGAAGATCTCCTTTTGGAAAAAACAACAGCTCGTTTGCTTCTGAACCAAAAAATGAGATTACAAAAATTGAATTTTCAGGCAACGGTAAAAAACTTACCATTGAAAAAAACGGAGATAACTGGCTTTTAAATGGAAAAACTGAAACAAGAAAAAGCGGTGTCCTTTTTATTCAGAGGGTTTTACAGGAGATAAAAATAAAATCTCCTGTTTCTGCAGAACTGTTTGAAAATGAAATTTCCGCAAAAGGAATAATCCCTGTAAGAGTAAGAGCCTATGAAAAAAGGAGACTATTGAAGAGCTTTCTTGTATACAAGACTCCTTCAAATATTTACGGTAATATAATGAAAATGAGAGAGGGATCAAAACCATTCATTGTTTATATGCCTGGTTTCGAAGGAGATATTGGTTCTTCATTTACTCTCAATGAATTGTTCTGGGAACCCTACAATGTATTTAACCTGTTACCTTCAGAAATAGCTTCAGTTACCTTCGAAAATGAGTCAGATAGCTCGGCATCATTTTCAATTACCAATGAGAACGGGAAATATCTTGTTTCAGATCTGAAGAAGAACCTTACCGGATGGGACTCTTCTATTGTGACGCGCTATCTTTCATATTTTACATGGATGCCTTTTGAATCATGGGCATTTGATATGTCGGACAAGGAGAAGAAAGCCATTGAATTGCAGCAACCTCTTTACAGGATCACAGTGAATACTACCGGAAATTCCAGTACGGTTCTGACATTGTGGGAAAGGACGATAACAAAAAATGATTCAACTGTAAGGGACAGCGACAGACTGTTTGGCAAAACCCAGAAAAGAGATGACTATTTTATCATGAGATATTTTGATATTGACCCTTTGATTAAGAAGAGATCCTATTTCTTTGGTGAATAATATTTTGTTTGAGGTAATAGTTTTTTTTTGTAATATTGGTAATTAAGAATTGAACAAAAGTCGTGGGTCAAATTGCTCATTTTTACATAAGTAGTATAACATTTTAGTCAAAAAATAACATTAAAACGATACAAATATGAAATTTGTAGTATCCAGTTCGGAACTTCTAGGTCATCTGCAAGCCATAAGCAGGGTAATAAGTTCGAAAAACACACTTCCTATACTTGACAATTTTCTTTTCAACCTTTCAGGAAACGATCTTGAGATTACTGCATCTGACCTTGAATCAACACTGATTACAAGGATGAAGCTTGAAAATACTGAGGGAGAAGGTATAATAGCTCTTCCCGCCCGAATATTGCTTGATACACTTAAAGAGTTTTCATTACAGCCACTTACTTTTGATATCAACATGGAAACAATGGCTGTTGTGATAAGTTCAGAGAACGGTAAATTTAATGTTGTCGGTCAGAATGGTATAGATTTTCCGGCTCTGCCCGCAATAAAAAAAGAAAAGAGATTTGTATTCTCACTCAATGCAGATATATTGCTGACAGGTATCAGCAAAACGATTTTCGCTACTGCTGATGATGAACTCCGGCCGGTGATGGGCGGTGTCTTTATAGAAGCTTTTACCGATAAGGTTACATTTGTTGCTTCCGATGCCCATAAGCTGGTTCGTTACCAGCGTAGTGACGCTCATGCTGATGATAATGCATCATTCATACTTCCAAAGAAACCTGCATCCCTGCTAAAAAATATTTTACCAAAAGAGGAGGGGGCTGTTACAATTGAGTTTGATGATAAGAACGCATTCTTTAATCTGAGCAATTACAAAGTTGTCTGCCGTCTTGTTGAAGGCAACTATCCGAATTATAATTCTGTTATCCCGAAAAACAATCCACGTAAGATCACCGTCGACAGAGTTGAACTTTTCAACACACTTAAAAGGGTGTCTGTATTCTCAAACCAGGCAAGTAATCTTGTGAAACTCCAGCTTAAAGGCAATCAGATAACCGTTTCTGCACAGGATATTGATTTCTCAATCTCTGCTTACGAAAGGATAAAATGTATGTACGAAGGTGAAGAGATTGAAATCGGTTTTAAATCAGTATTCCTTCTCGAGATACTTTCAAATATTGCCTCACAGGATGTTATGATTGAACTGGCTGATCCTACAAGGGCTGGTCTGTTTCTTCCTGTAATATCGGAAAATGAATCGGAAGATCTTCTGATGCTTCTTATGCCAATGATGATAAATGCTTAACCATTGAATCTCAATCTAAAACGATCGCTGGCATTTATTGATCTCGAAACAACAGGAATTAATGTTGCAACTGACCGTATAGTTGAACTTTCTATCCTGAAGATCAATCCAAATGGCAAAGAGGAATGGATGTGCTCAAGGGTAAATCCCGAAATGCCCATTCCTCCCAAGACTACCGCTATCCATGGTATAACGGATGAAGATGTGAAAGATGCTCCTGTGTTCAGGGCGATTGCAAAGAATTTGGCTGCCTTTATCGAAGGATGTGACCTTGCCGGATATAATGCAATAAAGTTTGATATACCTCTGCTTGCAGAGGAATTCCTGAGAGCCGATATTGATTTTAATTTTAAAAAAAGGAGGTACATCGACGTACAGGTTATCTTCTATAAAAAGGAGCAACGTACCTTGTCGGCTGCCTATCAGTTTTATTGCGACAAAGATCTTCAGGATGCACATAGCTCAAAAGCAGATACCGCAGCTACTTATGAAGTACTGAAATCACAGCTTGACAGATATAACGATCTGGAGAATAATGTTGAAAAGCTGGCTGATTACAGCTCCTTCAATAACAATGTCGATTTCGCGGGAAGAATAATACTTGATGAAAATGGCGTTGAGATATTCAACTTTGGCAAGCATAAGGGAAAACCGGTTGAAAAAGTCTTTAATGAAGAACCTGCATATTATTCATGGATGATGAATGGAGACTTTCCTCTCTACACCAAAAAAGTTCTTACTGAAATTAAATTAAGATCTTTCGGAAAAAGTCAGGGATAAAATGAAGATTATCTGTATAGGGTTGAATTACAGGGAACATGCCAGGGAGATGGGATGGAAACTCCCTGAAGAACCTGTGGTATTTCTTAAACCTGATTCTGCCATATTGAAAAAGAACAAGCCTTTTTTTCTGCCCGATTTTTCAGATAATATTCAATATGAGGTTGAGGTGGTTATAAAGATAAGCAAGCTTGGCAAAGGTATTGCTTCAAAATTTGCCTCCCGTTATTTTGATGAAGTGACTGTTGGTATTGATATTACGGCGCGTGATATTCAGAGCCGCCAGGCTGAAGAAGGAATGCCGTGGGAACTATCGAAATGCTTTGACGGAGCTGCTCCCCTTGGCAATTTTATTCCTGTAAGCAGTATTGAAGACATGGGAAACCTCGACTTCCGACTTGAAATAAATGATAAAATAGTACAGAAGAGCAACACCTCCGACATGATATTAGGTTTCAATGAGATAGTTGAATACGTATCAAAGTATTTTACACTTAAAACAGGCGATCTGATCTTCACCGGCACCCCTCCGGGTGTAGGGAAGCTTAACAGAAATGACAATCTTGTTGCTTACCTGGGCGACAAACCTCTTTTGGATTTCTATATAAGATAACCCATTTTAGATGCTGTAGATGCCATAGAGCCTTTATAGCTTTTACAACCCTATACAACCCTTTACAACCTTTACAACCTTTTAATTAAACCAGTACGACAACTTCAGCACAAGTCCCCTGTTCTTAACCCTGTAGTCGGTAGGGAAGGAGTTTTCGGTGTATACAATATAAAGATCAGAAACAGGTGCAAAACGCCACTGAAAACGAAGATTCAGATTCAGGTTATCGATCTGATTATTATACTGTACAAGACTCGTAAAGAAAAGCTTGTCGGTAAATGTAATATCAAGTCTGGGACCTATCAGCAGAAATTCAGCGCTGCTGTATGGAGATGGCAGATCAATCTTGTTGTATGAAGTTACAACGGCCAGACTGCTGTAGGGTTGTATACGGTAGTACAACTCACCGTTCAGTGTGAACCTGGTGCCATTATAATACCCGCCGTACAGACCACTTATTTTATAGTTAAACGGTTTTCGTATATCTGATGTAAAGGAAGCGCTTACCTCGTTCCAGTGGTAGTCGGTATTGGCTTTCAGGGAATCACCTCCACTGTTTGTCGGATCGAACGGATCCTTGAGTAATATGTAGGTGTCTTCCACATCGGCCTGGAAAATACTTTTATTCATCCATTCAACCTGGTATGACACCTGAAGTTCCCTGTCAGTCTGATTGAGAGAAGGATCAAAAAGAAAGTCGGCCGTTGCTATCGGTCCGTGGTTGGCAATTCTGCTGGATGCCGGGAAAAATTTGTATTGATATGCTGGATTTATCTCATAATATCCGGTCCTTCTTATATATCCTGCTTCGGCAAGGTAATCGGACCCTACCAGCGACTGGTTAAGTGTTGCAGTCATATACTGGGTGGCATAAGTAATATTGGCTGACATTGCTGATGCGTCTGCTGATGCCCCGGGGTAAAACGACTGATGGTAAAACGCTTTTCCTGTCCACCTGTTATCGGAGCTCGCAAGGTTGTACTCCAGTCCTGCCACACGGTTAAAACTATTACCGGTAAATGTTGTGTCGTTATGTATGTCTGTAACCTCTTTGTTGACCATAAAAGCCGACACATTTGAGCGGCTGAAAACCTGCCTTTGGAGAGCAGCCACAGCAAAATTTCCTGCCCTTACATCGCCTTTCTCATCTGTCTGCATATCCATAACGCCTATTCTCCATTTGTCGCCTATCTTGCCGCTGAGCCTTGCCCCTGCCTGGACAGGACTGTTAAGCCCTATACGGCGTGAAAAGAAAGGTCTGAGGTAGTCAGAACCAAGGTTGGCAAAAAGATCGCTGTTTTCCAGGTAAAACTGTCTTTTCTCAGGGAAGAACAATTCAAACCTGTCAAGGTTTGTTCTTTGCTGATCTACTTCAATCTGTGAGTAATCTGGATTAACAGTAAGGTCGAGGTTCATTGAGGTAGATAGAATTACTTTGGCATCTACACCTGCATTAGTTTCTGTTTTGGCATCTTTGCCGGCCTCTTTATCCTGGGTTACCTTTCCCAGAACATAAGGTATTATTGAAAATCTTGGTCCGGATGATGGTAACGGCTTGTCCCAAACAAGAGATCCGGTATATGCCAGATTAGCTGTTGCAAACTGCCTTGGCATCGGTGCCCAGCTTGACTTTTCCCCGGTTTTAAAATCCTGTCTGCTGAAATTGATTCCCCATTCCGGTGCTCCTCCGTTATATCGTATGCTACGGAATGGAATGGCAAACTCTGCAACCCAGCGGTCATCATAGTTTTTAACTGCCGATCGCCATTTTATATCCCAGTTAAGGTTTACGGTTCCTCCGTTAGCCTGCTGGCCATCCCACTGTGCTCCGGCCGGAGATATGCCAAATGCAAAACCATTGGTCTGATCGTTGTATGTATCAATAAAAACACAGAAGTTATCATTTTTCATGAAGGCGAAATCACGACGCAGCGATTCAACAGGTCTTCGGCCGGGTATCGGATCGTAACATACAATACCAATGTACATTGTCGATTGGGTATAGGTAACCTTCACCTCAGTCTGGGCAACAGCGTAACCTGTGTCGGTGGGTATTACTCTCTGAAAATTGGAGGCTTTGTCTGCCGTTTGCCATACATCTTCATCAAGGATCCCATCAATATTTATATTGCTGGTTGTCTCTGCTATTTTTATCCGGTACTTTTCCCTGTTTATCCCCTTTGTCTGACTGTAAAGTGTGGTATTGATACAAAGAAATATAGTAGTTAGAAGTAGTAAACTAAAATTGCGCATGATAATGATTATAAATTGTCATAAGGGGTCGAAGATAAAGAAAAAAGAGTGAGCCGGAGATATTTATAACAACTTAATAACGTGTGGAAAAGTGAAAAAATGTTAAAGAAAAAAATCAAAGATTTTACTTATTACATCTGATTAATTGTTTTAATTTTAGCACATGTACGTTTTCAGGAAATGTACGGAATTGTGTGGTTCATTAGCTTGTGTTTTGAGTTTTTGTATTGCACTTAGGGTGATAACATTTTTTTGCAGGTATGAAAGAAAAAGCAGTAACTTCTATTGAAGGTATTCATTTTGAAACCGGGAACCCGGTTAGTGTTGAAATTGTTGATGGACTTATTTCAAAAATTAAGGAAACAGCGGGGACAAAGTCTGCCGCTGATAAATTATTTATTGCTCCGGGACTTATTGATAATCAAATAAATGGTTATGGCGGAGTTGATTATTCAGAAGACAGTCTCTCAGTAGAGGGGGTGGTGAATTCAGCAAAGTCAATATGGAAGCATGGGGTTACAACTTTTGTCCCTACGCTGGTAACCAGCAGTAATGAAACCCTTTTACGGAATTTTGGAATACTTGCTGAAGCTCTTGATGAGAATGAGCAGCTTCGCGAATCAATTATCGGTTTTCATCTGGAAGGTCCTTATATCTCTCCGGATGAGGGGTTCAGAGGGTGTCACCCTGTACAACATGTAAGGAAACCTTCTCTGAAAGAATTTGATCAATATCAGAAAGCAGCCGGAGGAAGAATCATTCTGGTAACGATAGCTCCTGAAACGGACGGTGCCTTAGAGTTTATTAAGGTGTGCAGGCAGAATGGAGTTGCTATTTCAATAGGACATTCAAATGCATCAGCTGATCAGATAGACGATGCGGTAAGGGCAGGAGCCGGGCTGTCAACTCATCTTGGCAACGGTTGTGCAAATTTTATACATCGTCATCATAATCCGATATGGCCCCAGCTTGCCAACGATAACCTTGTCTCATCTGTTATTGCTGATGGGTTACATCTGCTCCCCGATGAACTCAGGGTATTTTATAAAGTCAAGGGACCTGATAACCTTTTTGTTATTTCAGATATCTCCAGTCTTTCAGGGATGGCTCCCGGTAAATACACTTATCTTGGGAGTGAAGTGCTGCTTACAGAAGAAGGAATGCTTCTGAATGCAGGAGAGAACTGCCTTGCAGGGGCCTCATTCCCGATAATAAAAGGAGTCGGGAATATGATGAAATTCACTGGCTGCTCACTCTCTCAGGCGATAAACATGGCATCGGCTAACGTTGCACGTTTTTATAACCTTAGCGACAGGGGTACTCTGACCCCTGGCAAACGGGCTGATATTATCATGTTTGAAAATACTGAAAACCAGATAAAAATCAAGAAGACATTGCTTGGAGGAAATCTCGTATTTTCTTCACCTAACACCTAAATCTTAAATCTTAAATCTTAAATCTTAAATCTTAAATCTTAAATCTTAAACCTTAAACCTGTAACGTGTAACCTGTAACCTGTAACCTGTAAACTGTAACCTCAAACCTTTTAATAATGAGTGCTCTCGATTATATAGTTTTATTCGGATATTTCATAGCAATAACGACTTTCGGTTTATGGATGGCCCGCAAAGCAAAAACGACTGATGCCTACTTCAGAGGTGAGCGTAAGTTTAAATGGTACATAATGATTGGTCAGGCTTTTGGGGTGGGTACACATGCTGAGATGCCGGTAGCACAGACAGGAGCGACTTTTAATCAGGGATTTGGTACTATATGGTATCAGTGGAAGAATATGCTGATAACTCCTTTTTACTGGCTTATTGCACCTTATTACAGGCGCAGTGAAAGAACGACAGTGGGAGAGATAATAGAGGACCGTTACGGCAGCAGGCTTGGACTTGTTTATTCCCTGTTTGCAGTATGTTTTTTTATGTTTAACATGGGTGTGATGCTACAGGGTGCTGCAAAGGTCATTTCAGTAGCTTCAGGAAATCTTATATCCCCCGGAATGGTTGTGGTCGTTATGACAATAGCTTTTATTATTTACAGTTTTGCCGGAGGATTGATTGCAGCTGCTTACACCGATTTTATACAGTCATTTCTGATCATTACCTTATCAATCATGCTTATACCATTGGGATTAAAAGAGATTAATGGTTTTTCAGGCATGAGGGCAGTACTTCCTGACCATTTTTTTGACCTTGTAAGCAGTGCCAGTGGCATAGATTTATTTACCATATTAATGCTGGCCCTGAATGGTGTTGTCGGCATAACAGCCCAGCCACACATGATGTCGATGTGTGCAACAGGAAACACAGAAAGAGCCGGCAGGGTAGGCCAGACTTTCGGTTCAATGGTTAAACGTCTTGTAACGATAGGGTGGGCTTTGACTGGTCTGGTGGTAGCAGCACTGGTTATAAAGAAAGGAGTCACCCTCCCTGACCCTGAAATGGCGTTCGGGTATGGCTGCAGTGCTCTTCTTGGACCTGGACTGGTAGGCCTGATGCTTGCAGCAATTGTTGCGGCAAACATGTCGGCATGTTCAAATTTCATGGTAAACACAGGAGCCCTTTTTACAAATAACTTCTATAAAAAATATGTCGATCCCGACGCTCCCGATCGTAAGCTGCTGAAGATGGGACGTTATTCAGGATTGGGGCTGTCGATTCTTGCTGTTTCTTTCGCTCTGAGCATAAAGAATGTATTGCACGCATTTCTATTTACGGAGACACTTGCCGCTTTTATGGGGATAATCTTTCTTGGCGGGATTCTATGGAAAAGAGCAAACAGGTATGGAGCTGCTGCTGCGTTAATAGCAGCATTATCAACATATTATATATCTAATTTTATTACCACAGGCGCTTTAATGATGGTTTACAAGTGGACGCCGGCTCCTTTTGGTATTGCCATGTTCGCAGGATTTTTCATGTTCTGGCTGGTAAGCAAACTGACAAAACCTGAAGATAAAGACAGGATTGAGTCATTTTTTGACAATATGAGAAGAAAATCAGATGCCGATTATACTGACAGTGATGGTAAAAAACCTCTGGCTTCTGAAACAGGTGATGATCTCATTCTGGTCGACCTGCCGGGGTGGCTGCATAAGAAAAGATGGACAAACTTCTTTAGTCGCTACAGGGAAGATATTGTTGGATTCTTTCTCTGCTGGCTTGTTGTGGGAGCTCTGATATTGCTGGCGTGGGGCATTCTTCAGCTATGATCATAGAATGCTTTTTGATAAATCAACGAGCTTATTTTGAAATATTAACATTGCCTTTTTGGTATTGATTGAGAGTATAATTAACTTTGGCCTTTAATTAAAAATTTAAAAAGATGGGAAATTTTGGTGCTACAGAGATTATTCTGATTTTAGTTGTTGTAGTTCTTCTTTTTGGAGGAAGGAAAATTCCGGAACTTATGAAGGGTATTGGTCAGGGCATGAAAGAATTTAAAAAAGCCTCCAAGCTTGATGATGAACCTGAAAAGAAAGCCGAAACTAAAGAAGAAGAAAAAAAATAAATACGTTATCTTACCAAGATCCGGTAAGATAACAGTATTTCAGAGTGAATAACTCGTTAGTCTGACACTTTATATTTTGGAGTTTTTCTATACATAGTTCCTTGTTCATAGCTGTAGGCTATCTCAAACAGGAGCGGTTCACTCCATGCTTTACCGAAGAATGTAATTCCGACCGGTAAATCATTAATAAAACCCATCGGCACAGTGATTGCCGGATAGCCTGCTTTTGCCGGAAATGAAGAACTTCCTTGTGAGGAACGATCGCCCAGCAGGAGATCTGTTTTCCATGCAGGAGATCCTGTCGGAGCTACTATTGCGTCAAGTTTGTATCTATCCATTACCATATCAATACCATTCTCTCTGGTAGCCTTTAGCATTTTTACAAGGGCTTTTTTGTATTCGGCCGATTCAAGATCTCCTTTTTCTTCAGCCATCTCAAGAAGTCTCTGGTTAAAATATTCCAATTCAATTGTATCGTGTTTGTTGAATTCAATCAAATCCTTAAGACTTTTTACAGGAGCCTCATTGCCTAACCTTGCAAAATATTTATTCAGCCCATCTTTAAACTCATAAAGCAAAACATTTAATGCTGCATCTCCCAGATCTTCAGTTTTCGGGATGTCAACCTCAATAACTTCAGCACCGTTTGCTTTCATATAAGCTATCGCCTTAAACATAAGAGTATCAACTTTATCGGAGAAGCCCATTGCTTTTTTATAAAGTCCTATTCTTTTTCCGCTCAGGCCGTCTTTTTTCAGAAAATTCAGATAATCAATCGGGGCATTGCTGACATGGGCAAGGGTCTTTGAATCAGTAGAATCGATACCAGTCAATGCACCAAGTGCTATGGCAACATCTTCAACCGTGCGTCCCATCGGGCCGGGAGTGTCCTGCGTGAAAGATATGGGTATAATGCCGGAACGGCTTACAAGGCCTACCGTCGGCTTAATACCGACAATGCCATTATTATTTGAAGGGCACATTATTGAACCATTGGTTTCGGTCCCAATTGCTATCATGCAAAGATTGGCTGAAACAGATACCGCCGATCCGGAACTTGATCCACATGGGTTGCGGTCAAGAACGTATGGATTCTTTGTCTGGCCACCAACACCGCTCCATCCGCTTGATGACATTGAGGAACGGAAATTTGCCCATTCACTCATATTGGCTTTTCCAATAATGACAGCACCTGCCTCTCTGAGCTTTTTTGCAACATAGCTGTCTTTTTGCGGGAAGGAGTTGCGCAATGCTGTTGCACCTGCTGTAGTTGGCATCTTATCGTGGGTGTCAATATTATCCTTTAGAACTACAGGAACGCCGAATAATGAGCCTTTGATCTTTCCTGCAGTAAGTTCCCGATCAAGTTGCTCCGCTATCTGGATCGCATCAGGATTGATTGTAATTATGGAATTAAGACTGGGGCCATTCCTGTCAATCTCTTCAATACGTTTGAGGTAAATATTAACTATATCTTTAACTGTATACCTGCTCTCATAATACCCCTGCTGCAACCGTGGTATTGTGTACTCTTCGATCCATTTATTATCGGGTTCTTTCTGAACCTGCTTATCTGCTGATGACTTGCAGCCTGAAAGACATAATATTGCCAGTAAGAACAATGTTGAAAAACGGAATGATAATGATTTAATCATAACAAGATAATTTGCCGGTAGTTAAGCTGTCATCGCTTTTTCTATGTACATTTTTAAGAATAACCTCTAAATTAAGAAATCGCATAGAATAATTCAATCGGAATTCCGCAGAACACGCAGATTTTTTTCCATACAATAATGGATTTAATCCGGGAGGAGTGTCATTGCTGACTTAACCTGCTAATATATGAACAGGAATAAAAGCGGAAGTATAATGCCTGCAATAGTCAGGATTGCTCCCCTTTTTGTTATACCGTTTTTCCCTTTGATAATAAACATCCCTGTAACCGTAACGACAATCAGTGCAAGACAAAATATATCGCTGAAATACTTCCACCATTTCCCGGGATTATAATGCAGGAAATTGAACTGATAGAGGATGGGTCTCCTGCTTATTCTCTGATATAAGCCTTCTCCGGTTTTAGTGTTGATCTGTACAAAACCACCATCGATGAAGATCGTTGCTTTATCGCCTGTAGGGAAATATGATGTTTTAAATTTAGCATCTGGCTGAATACTTTTGAGGAGCTCTCTGGCGATGTCGTCGTTAAATGATTCTTTCGCAACTGGTATGTTAGTTGTAAATGTCCTGTTCTCAAAAACATAGTTTGAATTCCAGTCGTTTTTATGGTTCAGTGTTATCCCCGAAATAGCATAAATGATAGCCAATCCGGCTATAAGATAACCAAGGTCACGGTGGGTAACCCTGTTAAGCTTTGAAAGATTCATCAGGATAAATCAATTTTAGGTAAAAGCCTCAGATGAGGAAGATAACTTATTTTACAGTGTGACTTTTGTATTCCATCACTATGTCGGCAAGTGAAGATTGCGCTGCAACAGCTGCTTCCGTTTCGCAATTGTCTCCATTAGCTTTTTTCTCAGCATCTCCTGCAGCTTCTGGTTTTGGTTCATTGACAGCAACTTCAGCTCCTGCGACTCTCGTTATCATTCCTTCAACCTCAATTTTACTTCCCAGGAGCTCCATCGGAAATTTTGGCATATTTTCTCCTGCTGCGATGAACAGCCTTACATCAGGATTATCACCTACAATAAACATCTTCTTTCCACTGTGTGTGCAAACATGAACAACCTTACCTTCGACAATGATATTTTTATTGATAAAATTACCGGGATTTTCTACTAGAGATGCAAAATCAACCCTGGTTGCATTGTCTGAGTTTTCACTTTTTGAGGAAACATCTTTTTTACCTGTATTACCGCATGAAGAGATAAGGGCAGTAAATAACAAAAATGAGAAAATACGTTTGATCATGATTTTTTTGTTAAGTTATGTTTGATTATTGATTTAATATCAGAATAACACAATAGTATAAAAAAATCTTCATAAATCAATAGGGCAGGGTATCTTTTTCCAATGATTATGACATTTAATTAAACAAAATGCCCCGGATCGCACATTAGATGATCCGGGGCAAATATCTTATGATGAAGGTTGTCTGAAACTACAGTTCTTCAATTATAAGTTTTCTCCATTTTACTTTAATGCCGCCGCCATCGTGGATCTGAAGAGCGATAGAGCCGTTGGCCTGTCCGATCTTGTCATCAGTCATATCGACCATTGGCTTGCCGTTCAGCCATGTCTGAACCCTGTTGCCTTCTACGCGAAGACGCAGTTTATTCCATTTTCCGGGTTTCAGGATATTCTCTTTTTCATCCTCAATCTGTTTCAGCCAGCCACGGCCATAGGATTCATAAATACCTCCGGTATCGTGTCCTTTGGGCGCAACTTCACACTGCCAGCCTGATATCTTTGTTCCTTCTATTGTGGATCGGAAGAATACACCGCTGTTCCCGTTGGCTTCCTGCAGAAACTCAACTGTAAGATCGAAGTTTTTGTAAAACTTCTCTGTTGCCAGATAACCGTAATGTTTATCTGGACCACTTTCGCAGACAAGCAGTCCGTTTGCCACATACCACTTCTCGGTACCGTATATTTTCCATCCTGTAAGGTCCTTCCCGTTGAACAATGATTGCTTCTTCTGTGAATATGCGAAGCCTGAAAGGAGGAGCAATGCAAATAATGATAATACAACTTTTTTCATAGACGATAGGTTATTTAAATTATGATTAAAAGATAAGCTGAACAATTTTACCCATGCCGGTTTTTATCGGATTTTCCCCCGAAACAGCATAGTTGCAATTTTACTAAAAATTGAGATATCATCTTCCGGCCTTTAACATTTATTAATATCACGATTTAAGTTATGATGTATCGTGTCAACGATTTCCAGATGATATAACCGTTTCTAAAATTGTTAATTGTTTTTGTTCAGGTATTTAAATAAAGTTGTTTAACTTTAATCTGAAAATGTGAGAGTTGACCCTGTGATTTTGTGAAAATTTGTTGTAAGAGATGTTTTAACCTGTGATTACTGAATTTATTCTGAGAGTCTGCGTTTTTGAACAGACTCTCGCTTTGGTTAATTTTAAGAATCACAGAATATCAGTTATTCGTAACTAATCAGTTTCTATAAAAAAAGATTCTTCACTTCACTAATCCCTCGCCGGGGCTCAAGATTAGTTCAGTTCAGAATGACAGACATATATAGAGATATGGGGGTAATGAAGCGGCGGGTTTTAAATGAAGCATGATATAAAAAACAAATATTAATGCAAAACCCGCCGCTTAATTACCCCGGTTACTCCCCTTGCAGCCTTGTCATTAGTAACGCAGCGTCAGTGGAGTGAAGAATCTCAAAGGATCAGCAGGAATTGACTAAATGAACTTCTGATTAATTCACACCATATTATTCATTAATCAATTGGCATTTTGAACAAAGCGAAGAATTTCTTATTTCACAACTGATTAGTACATAAAGTGATCAATGGTTCGAGTGACTAATGTTAAAAATTAAGTGTCACCAGAATGTGGTTACAGCTTTAAATGTAATTGCTGCCTGCAAAAAGAACTGATTCATTACATTAATTGATTAACTTTAGGCATTACAGGCACTCAAAGCTGAAGACACTGATTAGTTACAGTTCTATATAATTTCTTGGGCAAATGTGCTGGTGCTCAGTTGATAATTGTAAAAGAAAAATAACTATATGATATTAAGTGTAAGCCGTCGTACTGATATTCCTGCATTTTACTCAGAGTGGTTTTTTACCCGGATAAAAGAAGGTTATGTATATACCAGAAATCCAATAAATAAAAATGCTGTCAGTAAAATTTCTTTAAATCCACAGGTTATTGATTGTATTGTTTTCTGGACAAAAAATCCATCTTTAATATTCATGGAGAATTTAGGATTGATTGCTTCATATAAATATTATTTCCAGTTTACTATAAATCCTTACAACGATTCAATTGAACAGAATGTTCCAAAAAAGCAAATTGTAATAAATAACTTTATTAAGTTATCAGAGAAAATCGGAAAAGAAAAAGTTATATGGAGATACGACCCCATCTTATTAAGTAAGGAGTGTACATTACAATATCATGTTCAATACTTTGAGGAATTAGCAAAGAGATTACATCAGCATACTGAAAAATGTATTATCAGTTTTATTGATTATTACAAAAAATGCGAACAAAATCTTAAAGAAGCAAATGTCAGAACATTGGAAAACTCGGAAGTAATAGAGTTATCAAAAAATCTTAAAGACATTTCAGATTTCTATGGGCTTCGACTTGAAACCTGTGCGGAAGAATATGAATTAGATTCCATTGGAATATTTCATGGAAGGTGTATAGATAATGACTTAATTGAGAGAATAACAGGGGAAAAAATAGAAGCAAAAAAAGATAAGAATCAAAGAAGCCTCTGTGGTTGTATTGAAAGCATTGATATTGGGGAATATAATACTTGTAAGCATAATTGCCTTTATTGTTATGCAAACTATAGCCGGGGAAGAGTACTTGATAATTCAAAGATGCATATAACAAGCTCTCCATTATTATTAGGGGAAATTAAGAATACAGATATTGTGAAAGAAAGAGAAATGTATTCATTATTTAAAAAAACACTATTTGACTAAAAGGCAGTGTATATTAAACAGGAATATGAGCGGTCTGTCCATTGCAAACAGGATCCCGTCGATTATTTTGCTTCAGATTACTATATTTAGCCTGTAATTACTATTTTAATTCTGAGAGTCTGCGATTTTACGCAGACTCCTGTTGGTACAAATGAAACGTACTATTTATGAAACGGATATTGATATTATTTGCTGCCTGGATTCTGTTTTTAGAAGCATTTGCACAAACAGATGCTCCGGTTTTTGTTTTGTTGTCCGGATCGGGAGAGACAACTTATTCTCCTGCAAATGGATTTGATTATTCCCATCACACAAACTACAATATGCATTTGCAAAGCATTACTGTAAAATGGGATTTGAGTTTATTGATGGGTGAACCGGTTGTTAACGGTGTTTTTAAATGGAAGGCCGGAAAAGGTACACCGGAAGATTATCTGGATTACCGTGATTTTGTTCTGTTGGAATGTACACCCAAAAAATCAGCAGGATATCTGGTCTATATAAAAATTTTGCCAACAGTACCTAAGTCAGGCGAGGGCTATGGCTTTAATACACCCGGATCTCCTTCGTGGAAATCGGTATTCTGTACCAGAGATGGAAAAGAAATGACAACAAAAGTGCCGGGATTTAATGCAGAAAAAGCCAGAGAAATATGGAAAAACGGTTTCTATGTAACCGGCGTCGTGTTGGCCCGACAAGGCGGAAAAGACGGGTATCTTAATTCTTCCAATGAGCCGCAGTTGCTGGAAGCTAAAAAGCAGGAGGAGCTTATAAAGGTATATAAGGAGAAATATAGTGCGCTGACAAATCCTTTTGCACTGTCAGTAAAAAATAATGATACGGTTTATAACAATATTATCAGACCTGTTCAATACCTTAATCCATACTTTGCAAGTGCCGCTGTTTTGCTGAGCATTGAGAATGATGAATTCACCTCTTCTTCCACATCTGTTAATTCAGATATGTACCTCTCTCCCGGATGGAATAAGCTGACTTATACATTAATAGGTAAGGGAATTGATGCTAAAGGCTCTCTGAAAATATTTTATAGCAAAGAAGGGCAATTCCTTTTTAAAGATGATTTTAACGATGGTATAATCGATAAGAGATGGATTGTTAATAATGAATCTGAAAATAATTATTATGTAAATGAAGAAGACGGAGCATTATTCATTAAAGGCAAAGGAGTTGTTAACGGACCTGTGCTCAAAGTTGACCCCCGTAGAAAACTGATTATTGAAGTTAAGAGCCTTAACAGAGGTCATACCTGTTATTATGCAGATAATGTCCTTGTCCGGATCAATAACCGTTTTGGTTTTCGTTGCCGGCAAAATTGTAATATGCAGGAAAATGCAAAAGTGGTATGCGATCTGATTAACGGCACAGTTGAATGCTATGTAAATGGGGAATTGATAGAGACTTATCAGAAAGTTGATTTTAAAGCAGAAGAAGGGATTCAGGTTGGAATGAGTTGCCGTTACTCTGAAAAATGGGAAATTGATGAGATCTTAATTTATCAATAAGCACATTGGGCTTTTGAAAACTTAATATGAATAAAATAAACAGATAATCATTTTTGTTGGATCAGTCAAAGCCACAATCGTGGAGTTGTTTTTTTAACCTTCGGCGACAGCCTGAGAAAATCACAGACATGTTCAGCATCTTTGGACAAGAACCGGGTTGTAAAATATATTATGAATCAACAGGGACTCTATATGTATAAATCTTTTAGTAAAGAACTCGGAAAGTGGCTGACAGAATTATATATTTACAGGCTATTATAAACCCCGATGAAGCAGAAAAAATTAGTGGCTAGAAACAGAATGCGCAAATATATTCTATCTTTTATTCTTATACTAGTTGTTGGTATAGATTCTTATTCACAGGTAAAACAAGTGTGGATGCTCGGCCCAATGTTACATATGAATTTCAGCAATAAAGAAAAACACACTTCCTTCGGCCTGGAACTTGCATATTGGAATTATGATCATTTCCCATATAGTTTCGATGGAGGATTTGAATTCGAAAAGAAAAAGATCCGTTTATACAGCGAAGCCCAGACAGGATTGGGTTTGTTGGGCGTGTCACTTGGCCCTGTGATGGAGTTACGCACGAATGAACAAAAACTAAAAGCGGGTATACAGGGATCGGTATGGGCCAACTATTTTGGTGGTATCGATATCCGGTTCAGAGAGGTAGGGGGGACATCCTCCTTCAGCCCGGGTGTCTACTTTAAAATTCCTGTCATATATAGTGAAGGATCAGATGATGAACACCACGATTGGGACTGGGATTTTGATGATTAATATAAGAGAATTAGTATCTTATCCCATTATCATAATAAATCTTTGATTTTTCAGTATCATTGATATATGCATATGGAAAGTCATAATCTTCCCGTTGGATTCTCCATGCAAGTTTAAAATTATGTGTAGAATTGCCTGTTCCGGCATTTAAGTCATAATATCCAATTTCACATTGCAGGCAATCGTTTTTAAAATTGTCGCTGGAAAAATGGCCATCTTCATCTACAATATCGAAAAAAAGTTTCATGACTTCAATCTTGCTCATCCTTGGATCTGAGCTTATATCAATTCCCGGAATGATTTCTCCTGACAGAAAATAATATTGATTTTGGGAATTAAAATGAAAAATTACCTCATCACTAAAAACCTGAAGATTATTTGCATATTGTTGACATCTGACATGCCTATGACCCAAATCATCTTTCTGAAGACAATAAACCCAAAAGTTGTCAAGACTCAAATTATTCGTGCTGAATAGCGATTTGACAGTATCATAATCAGATTTGCCAATCAGATCATAATCAGGTTTCCCTTTTATTGTTTCAGTACAAAGATTTGAATCTTCACAAGAACAGAACCAGATAAGAATTAGCAGAACAGGAATCTTTTTCATGTCTTGATGACTTTACTTATGTGAATGTTAATCTATTAGCAGCAAAAAGTGTTCCAAAATGATAATCTGAACCTTAATTTCAAATGATGTTTTGCGTTATCGGAGTTCTTAACAGTCCCGGTGTTTCCCCCAACCCTAAGGGAGCAATTGATTTTATTCGCACCCTTTAGGGCAGGGGTAACGACTAAAATCGATGCATTTTTATGTATATTAAAGATAATCATTAAAAAAAATTAAAAATGTTAGTTATTAATGTGTTATGTTGTTAAATGTTAACCATTACTTCAGCATAACATTAAAATATTAACCTTCAATTAACAATACGTTAACTTAATATTTCATAAAAAGTGAGACATTTGTATAAATAATCCGTCTTTTAATCATGATAACCAAATCAGAATAGCCATGGATCATGTTGTCTGTCTCGACTCCGAAATCAATGAACTGGAAGATCTGTTGAGTGGTATAAAAACCATGATTATCCGCGGAGCGGATAGAAGAAGGCTTCCATATGGCAGCGTAAAGGAAGGCGATATTTTATATTTCATCAGTAACCGGGAAAGAGGTAAGATTGATGCCAGGGGAGTGGTATCTTCAGTATTTTGTTCTGATAATTTGTCAGAAGAAGAATCATTTGAGGTGATAATCAGGAACCAGGATAAACTTCAGCTGCCCGATAAGGAATTTGAAAAATTGGCGGGTAAGAGATGTCTTACTCTGATAAGTCTGAATGATATAAAAGAGGTTGAACCCTTCCAGATTGATAAAAAGGATTTTCAGGGTCCTGATGATTGGTTCCCCATAGGAAAAATAGATAAGATCATATCAAGGTCATTCAATATAACTGGAACACATTCTTTCTGACCAGGTAGAAGAATAGCAAAAACTCCTTGTTGTTTTTTAAGAAGCCGTCTCAAAATCCCTGCATTACCCCAACTTCCTAAAGGCGGCTTTGTAAGATACTGGCATTCAAAAAGTCCCCTTTAGGGGATTTAGGGGTAAACAAGGATTAAAACCTTTTGTGATAACTTCTTTATTTAGTATTATTGTGAATATTATCCATATTCAAATAAAAATAATAATATAAAACTGTCATGACGAACGATCTGCTTAAATTAAGAGTGATATCTTTCATGCTTTTTTTTACTTCATTTGGATGCTCGTTTTCCCAATCGAGGGGTCTTAAGGCTATAACAGAAAAAGAACTCAGGTACCATCTCGATTTTCTTGGAGCCAGAGAGTTCAGAGGGCGGGAAATACCTTCACCAGAACTTGAAATAGCAACTCTTTATATAGGCAACTGGGCAAAAAATGAAGGTCTTAAACCAATAATGAAAGACGGATCATTTTACCAGACAATTCCTGTCACTGTTACTTCAGTCTTTCAGCCAAATACAAAGATCAGTATATCAAAGGGGATAGGGGAGCATGTTTATTACTATGATAAAGCATTCGGAGGTAATTTCTCTACCAGTGGTTCTTATTCGGGTGATGTAGTCTTTGCCGGGCTGGGATACAGCGATCAGGAAAACGGATGGGACGACTTGAAAGATCTTGACCTGAAAGGGAAAATTGTTGTAATCCTTGATGCTGAGAGGCCTGGGACGGGTCATAATCTGGGTGTCACTATTTACAACCGGCTTAATTCGAGGATTGCCGAGATTAAAAAAAGAGGTGCATCAGCGCTGTTCACAATTGTAAGTGCAGAAAGAGAGGCAGAAATGGCTGCCGGGCAAAAAATATTTGAGAATATTCCTGACGGAAGAATGGGTGTTCTGTTCGACTCGCAAAGGACAGAGTTTACAGATAACGCTGCGGACCAGCCAAAGTCAGAAACACGACCTTATCTTCCTTTCGGACAGGCTGAGATTAGTCACGAGCTGGCTGCAGATTTACTGGGTATATCAAAAGGAGAGATAGGCGAAATGTTTGATATGGCAAAAAACGGGAAACAGATACCGTCCTATAGCATATCGGCAGTTCATGTCCGACTGGATGTTGAGGTTGAAACTTATAAATCAACTTCAAGGAATGTTATTGCCGTTGTTGAGGGTTCGGATCCTGCTCTTAAAGATGAATATGTTGTTATTTGCGGTCATCATGATGCACTGGGCATACGCGACGGTGAGATAATCCCTGGTGCCGACGACAACGGGACTGCAACAGTTGCCCTTATGGAGATAGGACAGGCCCTTCTGGCCGAAAGGCCAAAAAGATCTGTGATCTTAGCCTGGTTCACAGGAGAGGAGAGGGGAATGAACGGATCACATTATTTTATCAATAACTGTCCGGTACCGGTTGAGAAAATAAGCACCTGTCTTGATATGGATATGATAGGACGCAATGATCCTGACAGCTTGTTTCTTGTGGGCTCAAACCTGCTCAGCTCAGAGCTTGATGGTGCGATAAACAGGGTGAATAAACGGTCGGGAATTAATTTTAAATTCGATTACAGGTATTCTGATGTATCACATCCTTCCTCAGTATACTTCAGAAGCGATCATTATCCGTTCATTCGTTTTGGCATTCCTTCAGTATGGTTCTTTTGCGGTTTTACCTTCGATTACCATACACCAAAAGATGTACTGGAATATATAGATTACAATAAATTCTGCAGGACGACCAGGCTTGTTTACCTGACAGCCTTAGAAATAGGCAATATGAATAAGCTGTTGAAACTTGACGTCAATCCTGATGTGACTTCAAGGGGGAAGCATAATCTGAGAGAGGTTAGCTTATTTAAAAAAGCTATTAAATAATTATTCCTTAACCTCATTATTGATCAGCCAGTTATAGACCGTATGTCTTATAACTTGTTGAAAATTAAATTTGACTGGGGTCTATTCCTTTCTTAATTTTGTATAAGAATTCACGAGGTTATAATCTGATAGCCTTAGTGATGAAACGGTAATTATTTTGTTCTTTCTTTTTTTGATCCGCATTGGTGTAGTTTATTTTCTAAAATATTAACACTATGATGCCAGATAAATTGAAGATGACAGTTACCATCAGCTTTTTTTTACTATTCACCTTCCAACTATTGGCGCCGGGCAATACAATGCTGGTAGTTGTTGACAGTCAGCCTGTAGAGCCTTACAGACAGCTTATCCAGGCTATAGGAATGGTAGAAACCGGTAAAGACACAATGGCTTACAATCCTATTGAAAATGCAACAGGCTATTTCCAGATACGCCTGATCAGGCTTGAGGACTTTAATGTAAGAACAGGGAGCAATTATACCCAGAGTGACCTATTCAATTATGAGATCTCTGAAAAGATATTTTTGTACTATGCCTCACTAATCGGACCTTATGATTTTGAGCAGATAGCACGAAACTGGAACGGATCAGGTCCGCTTACAACTTATTATTGGGAACAGGTGAAAAAACTATTGTGAGCCGCTGCTGCCTGGTTTTTATAAACCTTGTTTTTGCCTGTTTTTAACAATAATTAATAAAATCGTTGACGGGGAAAGATGGCACTTCTTTCTATATTTGTTACTTCAACAAAAGTGGCAAATATGTATTTAAAGACAACCATATCATTAGTGCTGTTCTCTTTTTCAGGATTATTGATAGCTCAGAAGAATAAATCAATTCCGGTCAGTGATTCAATCCCTTCTCATCCGATTGAAGGAGTGGTGATAACAGCAAACAGGTATGGATCATCACAGATGAACACCCCGGAAGCAATAAGTGTTACTGATGGTAAGTTGGTTCAGAATCTTCAATTACGCACAGCACCGGAAGCTCTTCAGACCACTCCGGGCGTTTTTGTACAGAAAACCAATCATGGAGGTGGGTCTCCGTTTTTACGAGGCTTGACAGGCAATCAGACACTGTTGCTTATTGATGGCATAAGGCTGAGCAACTCTACTTTTCGTTACGGTCCAAATCAATATTTTAACACTATCGATGTCTTTGGAATAGAAAAGATGGAAGTGCTCCGGGGAAGCGGATCTGTACAGTATGGTTCAGACGCCATTGGGGGTACTGTTCAGGTCTTCAGCAAAGAACTCAATAATACAGAGCATTCTCATTGGGGAGGCTCTTTACTTTCAAGGTTTGCAACACAGGGGATGGAAGAAAGCCTTAATGCAGGGTTAAATTACAGTAATAAGAAAGTTGCATTCAGAGGAGGAATAACTGGGCGGAATTTTGGAGATCTTGTAGGTGGCGACACAACAGGAAGGCAATCTCCGACTGGTTATAAGGAGTTTGATTATGATCTGAAGGGTAAGATTCTTCTGTCACCAACATCTACTCTTACAGTGGCATATCAGAATGTCCATCAGAGCGATGTTCCTGTATATCATAAAGTTGCTCTCGAGAATTATGCTGTAAATAAAATGGATCCTCAAAACCGTGAACTGGCATATATCAGGCTTAAACAGAAGCTTGATAAAGGCATATTGGAATCGGCAACCTTCACTGCTTCATACCAACATAGCCTTGAAACAAGGGAAACACGTAAAAACGGTTCAGACGATCTTCGCCTTGAAAATGATAAGATACGCACATTATCATTTTCTGCTGAGGCTTTCACTTCCGGCAACAACAACTGGTCAGCTAACAGTGGTGTGGAAATTTACAATGATCTTGTTAACAGCGATCGTATTGACAATAATCTTTTAACTAATGTATCAGTAGCCAAACGCGGATTGTACCCTGACGGTGCAACCATGACAAGCATTGCTGTCTTTACCATGCATACTTACAGTCTGCCTGTCTGGACGTTAACAGCCGGGGCAAGGTTTAATACTTTTGTAGCCAGAGTAGAAGATGAAACGATAGGAAAAACAAAACTTACCCCTTCAGCGCTTGTAGGTAATATTGGTTTAATGAGGAAACTGAATCCATCATCTAATTTGTTTGTTTCATTAAATACCGGTTTCAGGGCTCCTAATATTGATGATCTTGGTACACTGGGGATAGTCGATTTCAGATACGAAACGCCAAATTTTGATCTTAAACCTGAACACTCATTTCAATATCAGTTAGGGTATAAATTTAATAATGGAAAACTTAACGGAGAACTTTATGTTTATCGCAATGAGCTTTACAATCTGATTGTTCGTAACAAGATAGATGGGGAGTTTATTGAAGGTTACCAGGTTTATACCAAAGAAAATGCAGAGCGTTCATATATTCAGGGAGCAGAGACAGCATGGAATTATGAGCTAAATACATCATGGTTTTTCAGCGGAAGCGTGTCTTATGCTTACGGTCAGAATATCACAAATGACGAACCTATGCGGCGGATTCCTCCGGTTTTTGGACGTCTGGCTGCCGAGTACAGGCATAATCGCTTGTGGATAAATACTGAATGGCAGGCTGCCGGAAAACAGGACCGTCTGGCTGCAGGCGATAAATCTGACAACAGAATCCCTAAAGGCGGAACTCCGGGCTGGAATATTTTTAATATCTGTACCGGCTACACAATGAATCATATTAATATAAATGTCAGCTTCATCAACTTATTAAATGAAGATTACAGGTTTCATGGTTCAGGAGTCAATGGATATGGACGTTCAGCATTCCTGACATTACTGTTTAGTATATAGTAATAGGAGCCGGGGAGATCAACCTTCCTGTACAGGCTGGTATATTTATAACTAAGGAAAGTACTCCCAATAAGAAGTCGATCTGTTAGTAACATCATATATTATGCTTGGTAATGATTCACTGAAATAAATTCGTACATTTGTAAATATATCAGTTTTGCGATTTTACGCATTCAGTATCTAATCTTTTAACCGATTAGATTATCTCTTTCCACAATTGATACAGAGAGCTGATTTTTGAATATCATAACTGGGGAATTAATTTAAAATCAAATATTTATATATGTATGGGAAGATCTCAGGAAACATCCAATAAAAAAGAAGTAAAGAACAAGAAAGACCAGAAAAGAAAAGAGAAAGAGAAAAAACGGCTTTTGAAGAAAGAGACAGGTAAAAAATCAAGTTTTGACGATATGATTGCCTATGTTGATGAATTTGGAAAGATATCATCAACTCCTCCTGATCCTAATAAAAAGGTTGTGGTTGAATTGGAAAGCATAGAACTGGGTGCAACAAAAAACGAACCACTTTTAAAATCAGATTATATCCGTAAAGGAGTGGTTACATTCTATAATGAATCGAAAGGTTTCGGTTTCATCAGGGACATGGAAAGCAAACAGAGTGTTTTTGTTCATGCAAATAATCTTCTGGAAGAGATAAAGGAGAATAATATGGTAGTCTTTGAGATAGGCAAAGGGCCTAAAGGACCTACTGCATTAAATGTGAAGCTTTTTAAAGAATAGCGCTGAAAATTAAAAACATGAAGGCTGAATTCCATTTGGCCATTATGTCGGTTTTCTCCGACCAGCGTCAGTAAAATATAAAAAATAAAAACAGTTAAACCCGACTTTTCAGTCGGGTTTAACTGTTTTATTCAGTTTCATCTGACACCTTAGATAGATATTTTTTACCGTTTGTAAATTCAGACATGCTGTTCGTTGAGTTATCCTTTCCCGGCATTGAACTTTAGCATAATTTCGTTGTGAAGATTGAAAAACAAAGAGATTCTTTGAAAACAATTCTTAAGTAAAACAACAGTTTCACAAGCGTTATTTGAAGTTATAAAATAAATTAATTCTTTAAGCCATGAAAAGAATATTATTCGCCGCTTTACTATTAGTAGCTTTTAGTACAGCTCTGTCAGCACGAGAATTAGTTGGTAGTGGGCCGACCCACTCCTCACTGGGAAACTATAAGATTGAAACTGCCGATCCTGTTACCATAAACGGGGAACAGCTAAAGGCATACACAATCAGCTATGAGAACTCACCCATGACGGTGACAATAGTTGTAAGGAAAGACAAAGAGTGTAAAAAATTCATTGTCCTTTCTGATAAACTTTCTGTTCAGTATGTATGTAATGAGAATTATTTTGGGGTGCAGAAGCTTGACAAATCCTTAGAGAAAGATGGTTATAAAACCGCAGATGCTTCGTTTGACCACAGCGAATATTTCCATCAGAAGAAATTAGCTCCGGGGAAAAGAGAAGAGGTAGAAAATGCACACCTTATTGCAGCTTTCTTCCCAAGACTTATGACAAGTCCGGTATCTATGACCAAATAATAATGAATCTTTCCGGCCATCCGGCCATGTTTAGTTTCAGGTTTTAATTTAACTATGAAAAGACATCACTTCCGATGTCTTTTCTGATTTTTTGTTATTGTCAATGCTGTTTTAGCGCTTCTGAAGTTTCAAGTCTTTCACAGTTTATTCTTATTCCCGCCGGCATCAATAATAAGTCGCAAAGATGAATCTTTTGTCAGGTAATACCATGCCCAGTTGATGAAGATCAGAAGTTTGTTTTTTACACTCAGGATTAGCATTAGATGTAGAAACATCCATATAAACCAGGCAAAGTAACCTTTAAACCGCATGAAAGGCAGATCGACAACAGCTCTGTGCTTACCGATAGTTGCCATTGAGCCCAGATCTTTATATTCGTATTCCCTGAGAGGCTTCCCTGAAATTTTGTTTTTCAGGTTAAATGCCAGGTTTTTACCCTGATTTATTGCAACATTTGCTACTTGCGGATGACCGTGAGGGTAAAGGGGTGTTTCCATATATGCAATGTCACCTATTGAGAATATATTACTATAACCCAATACCTGGTTATATCTGTCAACTATGTATCTCCCTGACTTTGTTGTGCTTTCTTTATCAATGCCATCAATGATACTTCCTGTGACACCCGCTGCCCAAATGACATTTCTGCTCCTGATTGTCTCTCCGTTGCTCAGACTTACCTTTTCGCCATCATAACTTTTTACAAAAACCCCGGTTATTACCGAAACACCAAGCTCTATTAGATATTTCATTGACGCTTTTTTAGAAGCATCGCTCATATTATTCAGAGTATTTGAGCTTCCTTCAAGTAGTATTATCCGGAGTTTCGAAAAATTGTTATGGGGATAATCTTTAGGCAGAATATTGTTTTTCATTTCGGCAAAGGCTCCTGCCAGTTCCACTCCCGTTGGGCCTGCTCCGACAATGACAATGTTCAGAAAAGAGTCCTTATCATCTTCTCTGGTTGAAATGTATTTCTCAAATCCGAGAAGTATCCTGTTACGTATCTCGATAGCATCGCCAGTGGTCTTCATTGGGAGACAGTTGTTTTCGAGTTCCTTGTTGCCGAAATAGTTAGTCTTGCAGCCAGAAGCTATAACCAGAAAATCATATTTGAAATTTCCAATTGAAGTAGTTATTTCATTTTCGCCGGGATTAACACTGATTACTTCGGCAAGTATAAAATCAAGGTTGGGAAACTTCTGGAATATTTTTCTGAAAGGGAATGAAATTGTAGAAGGTTCAAGACGGGAACTGGCAACCTGATAGAAAAGAGGTTGAAACTGATGGTGATTCTGTTTGTCAAAAAGTAAAATTCTGAAATCTGTTTTCCTGAGTCTGCGTGCAAGTTGAAGACCGCCGAATCCGCCTCCGATAATTATTATTGTTCTCTGTTTTTCCATGAATGACCATATTCGCAGTATCAAATATATGACAAATAATTTGTTATATGTCAGGAGCGGGAAATTATGAGATATGATGATCAGACAGGGTTGCCGGTAACAAAACAGGGACGTTTCATGTAACGTCCCTGCTCAAAACTATATATGTAAGCTATTATTATCTGGCGATATCAATTTTTACTGATGTTGTTTTCAATCCTTTTGATTCGGCTTTTACTATAAATGAACCTATAGCACCTTTATCAGCTTTTACAATGACAAGACATAAGCCATTAAAAGCTTTTTTTGATGATATCGTGAAAGGATCATGACTTGTTGCATCGCCATTATCAACAGCAACTATCTTTCCTGCTCCTTCAATGCTGAAACTGATCAGGTTATTGCTTCGCGGGACAGTAAGTTTCTCTTTATCTTCAATCCGTACAGTTATATATATAAGATCTTTTCCGTCGGGATCTACTGCTGACCTGTCAGCAGCCATTGAAAGCTGGTATGGTCTCCCGGTGGTTTTCATCACATCTTCAGCCCATTTTTGGCCATTTATGTATGCAACAACCTTTAATTCACCAGGTTGGTAAACAACATTATCCCATCTGAGACGGTATTCATATTCACCTTTCTTCTTCTTTCCCAGTGATTTTCCGTTGAGGAACAATTCAGCCTCATCGCCTGATGTATAGACCTGTACAGGTGTAACCTGACCTTTTCTTTCCGGCCAGTTCCAGTGAGGAAGGATATGAGCCATAGGAAGGTCTGATCTCCAGCGTGACTGGTAAAGATAGAACCGGTCTTTCCGGAACCCTGCAATGTCCATTATTCCGAAGTAACTGCTGCGGGAAGGTATTTCACGGGTACCAAGTTGTTCGAGCCATTTGTTGATATGATCCTTTCTTTCCTGTGTCTGTGCTTTTGCCAGGTCGGTAACATCATCATAGTATGGTGTGGTCTCGCCAAGATAATCGAAGCCTGTCCAGACAAATTCGCCCATTACGGCAGGGAATTTATCGAGAAGGGTCCATTGCTGATCAGGAGTGGCTGCCCATCCGGGATACGCGACATCAAATGATGAAAGCTGGAATATTCCTTTTCCAGGAAGGCTGTTATACAGGTCGCCTTGCTTAATCGGGAAATAGTATTCGCCCCTGGAGCTTATGGTTGAAGTTGATTCTGTCGATATCATCCCCTGGAGAGCATTATCTTTCAGGTCGAAAAACCTCTGGTAGTTGAAGAGATTGTAGTTAATGCCAAAAATATCAAGTGATTTCTGAAATCCGTTTGTTCCTGATTCCCCATCATTACACCCTGATGTTACCGGTCGCGTATTATCTTCATATTTGATTATGTTGTTCAACTCTTTAGCAAGGGCCGGGTTATTCTGATCGGGTACTTCATTTCCAATGCTCCACATAAATACCGACGGATGATTACGATCGCGGCGTACCATCGATCTCAGGTCCTCTTCATGCCATGCATCAAAATGAATATGATAGTCTTTATCTTTTTTACCTGTTCTCCATGTATCAAATGCTTCTACCTGAATCAGGAAGCCCATCTTGTCGCACAGATCTACAAGTTCAGGGGCGGGGGGATTATGACTTGTCCGGATCGCGTTACATCCCATCTCCTTTAGTATCTCAAGCTGGCGCTCTGCTGCCCGGGTATTGAAGGCTGCACCAAGTGCTCCAAGATCGTGATGGTTACAAACACCTCTGACTTCCACTCTTCTTCCGTTCAGGAAAAATCCGTCACGGGCAGTGAAGTTGAGTGTTCTGAAACCAAAATTTGTTTCATATTTATCAGCCACTGTTGTCCCCTGCAATACAGTAACGACAACCCGATAAAGCTCAGGATCATCTATATCCCATAAGACCGGTTCAGGAACAGGGATGTCAAGTCTGAAATAGTGACCTTTCATACACTGAACATTTGCAATGACATCTTCTGATTCTGCAACAGGTGCTGAAGCCGGCTCAAATCGATTGTTTAACTTAAATACTGAGGCTTTAACTGTGACAGGAACAGACTCGTTTAAATGATTTTCCACTTCAGCACTTACGCTCAGGACACCTTTCTCTTTTTTTATCTCGGGAGTAGTGCAGAATACTCCGTTGAATGCAATATGCAGCTGGGAGGTCTTAACCAGCCAGACGTTCCGGTAGATACCGGATCCGGGGTACCATCGCGAATCAAAGTTCTTTGTATCGAGCCTTACTGCAATAATATTTTCCTTGCCGGTAATGATATAAGGGGTAAGATCGAGGCGGAATGAAGCGTAGCCATAAGGCCATTCCCCAACAAACTTACCGTTCAGCCATATTTTTGCATTGGCCATTGCTCCATCAAAATCAACATAAATGCGTTTCCCTTTATCCTTTTCGCTGATAACAAAATGTTTCCTGTACCAGCCGATGCCTTTCCATGGAAGAAGACCGGTTTCGTTTGAAAGGGTGTCAGAGAATTGTCCTTCAATACCCCAGTCATGAGGGAGGTCGAGCGAACGCCAGTTACTATCGTCAGCTGAAGGCAGCTGAAGGTTTGCTGTCTCTCTGTCACTTGTTGCAGTTTCGTTGGCGGCATTGAAAAATTTTATGAATTTCCAACCCTCATTAAATGATTCTCTCGAACGCGGTGACTCCTGGGCACATAATGTTTCACTGATACAGATTGCTATCGCTACGATAAGTAGAGTAGAGGTTAATGTTTTTTTCATATTGTAATTATTAACATCATGATTTATAAAAATGTATCGGGAGTTACATACATAAATCCATTGATTTTCTGCCAATAATAGATTTGATGTTCATTATTGCCGAAAGCCAAGTGAATTTTGTGAAGTACCGCAGGATGTCAGAATGATCTAAATCCCGCTGAAATCTATATTATCGAACATCATCGATGGTGTTTTGATCGATTCGTTCTCCAGAACATCATTACCCGTTTCGACAAGGTTAAGCCAGAACTGATTCATGTTGCCTGATATATTCATTTCATTGACAGGATGGATTATCTTACCATTTTCTATAAAATAACCTTCAATACCATATGAAAAATCGCCTGTCGAACCATTGCAATTGCCTCCGTTAAAACCGGTTATCAGAATACCTTTCTTTATTTCCTGAATCATTCCGGCCAAATCCTTTTCCCCGGTTTTAAAAATCGTATTTGAGGTATCACCTGAGGTAGGTTTCATTTTCAGCTTCCTGCCATAATAGTTGTCAATATAAAAATTACGAAGGATGCCTTCTTCAATAATTGGTCTTTTTATGGCAGCCAGACCTTCATTGTCAAAAAGCTGGGATCCGAAACCCGATGGGATAAAAGGATCGTCAATAATTGTTAATTTCTGAGAGGCGACAGGCTTGTTTTCTTTACCGATAAGGAAAGATTGTTTGTTGTAAATACTTGAACCTAATAATGCTGAATATAACGGACTAAGTATTGATGTAATTGTACGATTTTCAATTACCACGGGGTATTTCCCTGATTTTATTTTTTTTGGTCCTATCTTTTGAAGGGCTCTTTCAAGAGCTTTCTTTCCAACATCGGTGCTATTGAGCTTATCAAAGAATATGGCATTCTCATACCAGTAAGCGGAAGGACGACCGGTACCGCCGTTTACTGATACCTCGGCAGAAAGCGATATATTACTGCCGTTTGAATCGCCTTTAAATCCGTTACTGGTTACAAATACCCTGTCGCTGATATTATCAGAATAATAAGAGCTTACAGAGATTATCCGGTCATCTTTTTGAAAAGCTTCATTCATGACCTGAGTAGCAAGGTCAATTTTAGTTTTTGCTTCTACAGAGTCAAGTTTTGGATCCATTACATTAAGATCGGCAGAACCTCCTTTATAGTAAAGTTCAGGATCGGGCAGCGACCGGAATTCATCTTCAGCAAGGAACCGTGTAGCTGCTAAGGCCTCATCAACAAAACGAAAGAGTTCCTTTTCTTTCATCCTGTTTGTGCTGTGTGCAGAATATTTTTTATCGACAAACAATCTGATTGTCAGACTGTTTCTTATTGATTCTGTGAGCTTGTCAATTTTCTGATCACGGATTTCAATGTTGCTGCTACGGCTGTTATTGATTGAAACCGACACCTGTTCAGCACCATTCTTTAATGCATGGTTCATTACCATGTCAGCTAAAGCATATTTTTCGTTTTTATTCATTACAGAATTTTTTACAGATTAAATCAGGCATTCATTCCTCCGACAGTAAGCTTTTTGACTTTAACTGTTGGCATACCAAAAGTAACAGGAGCGCCCTGTCCGTCTTTTCCACATGTAGATCCTACATTTGACAGTTCTTTATCATCAGCTACCATTACTATGTCGGCAAGAGCCTGCGGGCCATTCCCAATGATATTTATGTCTTTGATAGGTTGTGTGAGCTTGCCGTTTTCTATTAAATAGCCAAACTTTACAAAAAAGGTGAAATCACCGGCTCCGATATTTACCTCGCCGTTGCTGAAACTATTTACATAAATACCGTTTTTGACACTGGCAATTATCTCTTCTTTCTTGTGAGGACCGTTCTCCATATAGGTACATCTCATCCTTGGTATAGGGATATTGCGAAAATCCTGTCTTCTCCCGTTACCTGTCGGCCTGACTTTATAATAGTTGGCGCTGATCCTGTCGTGAAGGTAACTGTTCAGAGTACCGTCTTTTACCAGAATGGTCTTCTCAGTCGGATTACCTTCATCATCAAAGTTTAATGTTCCGCGGTTTCCCGGTATGGTGCCATCATCAACGATAGTTACAAAGCTTTCTGCAATTTTCTTCCCCATCTTATCAGAGAAGATGGATGTTTTCTTGCGGTTAAAATCAGCTTCAAAAGCATGTCCCATGGCTTCATGAAGCAATATTCCCGATTCACCTGCACCCATGACAACTTCCATCTCTCCAGCTTTTGGTTTTGTGGCGGAGAATAATAACGAGGTCTTTTTAACAACATCGTCAGAAAGTTCATCCATAAGTTCATTTGAAAGGAATTCAAATCCGGTTCTGAAGGAACGTGTCACATAAGCATTCTCTATTCTTCCGTTTTCTTCCATAACGCATGTTGCAAACAGTGTTGCCATGGGGCGAAAGTCCCATGCAAGTTTTCCTTCTGAATTATAGAAAAGAACATATGAAGTTGAATCAACCAGAAATGCATTAACTTTAGTTACCCTTTTATCCCCGGCAAAAACTTTATCGTTCATGCGTTGCAGGAATGGGATCTTGTTTTTGACAGATGTACTCTCCCATGAGTTTACAATAGGGTAATAGCTTGGTGCAGTGTATTCAGCTATATTCACGGGTTTTGCAACAGAAGAGCTGTTTGCAATATTGGCAGCTGTTTTGGCAGCTTTGAGCATCGCTTCAAGTGTAACATTCTCGGAATATGCATAGCCCGTCTGATCACCGTTAAGAACCCTTATGCCTACTCCGAAGGAAATGTTTGAATATGCGCTGTTTACTTTTCCATCTTCAAGAGCACTGGTGTTATTGAGTGTGTGTTCGAAGAAGAGGTCAGCATAATCTGCTCCTTTTTCCAGAGCTGTGGATATAACCTTTTGTAGTTGTTCCGGTGTTACTTCAAAATGGTCAAGATAGCTCCCGGCACTATCCGATACAGGAGAACCTTTACATGAATTAAGCATTGTTGGAAGGATTATGGAACCTGCAACTGTAATACCACCTACCTTGATGAATTCGCGACGTTTTAGATTCATTTGATTTATTTAAAGTTATTCGAATAAAGTTAAGACAAAAATTCTATAATATGAAAAAATTATACTGACCAGAAGAATGAATGCCGACTGATCATAAGTTAAATATCTTATAGTTTAATAAGTACAGGTTTTCCGAAACCAATCTTTTCAAGTTGCTTCATCTGCGTTGCCGCATCTCCTACAATAACGAAATACATCCTGTCCGGATCAATATACTTTTCTACTATTGCCTTATGTTCATCGATCGTTATATTCTTAATAATATTCTCTTCTTTCTTTACATAATCGTCAGGAAAGCCATACTTTGAAATTGTTGACAACATCTCTGCCAGAGCCAGGTTTGTCTCAAAACGAAGAGCATTCGATCTGATCATACAGTTTTTGATAAACTGAAGGTCATTCTCAGAAATCCCGTTGCGGTATTTCTCCATCTCGTCCCTGAAAATCTTCACCGATTCAAAAGTTGCATCCGACCTAACACTGGTATAAGCGATAAAAGGGGCAATGGTTTTCATCTCATCAAAAGTACTTCTGGCACCATAAGTGAACCCTTTCTCTTCACGGAGGATCTGCATCAGTATGCTGGAAAAAGCTCCTCCCAGCCTGTAATTGGCAAAATCGGCCAGAACCCAGTCCGGATTTTCCCTCGACAGAGCCGGATAACCTATATATATCACTGACTGACGTGAGCCGGGTACATCGACAAAATATATCTGTGACTTCTCGGGAGCGGGTGGAACAGGGTATTTGTTAAGTGTTACTTCTCTGGCTTTCCATTCGGTTTCAAGAGGTCTGAGCGCTGCAAGTGCCTGTTCTTTTGATACATTTCCTGCTATATGTATTTTTGTCACAGAAGGGGAGAAGTTATTTTCATAGTACGATTTCAGATCATCCATCTTAATCTTATCAATCGATTCGCGGGTTCCTTTTGCATCATACCCCATAATATTATCCTTACCATAAAGCAATTTGTCAAATGTGAGATAGGCTATACTTCTGGGCTGTGCTTCTGACTGGATTATGCTGTTTTTTGTACGTGTCTGTGCCATAACAAATTCTGTTGAGTCCCAGCGTGGCTCAAGAAGGATCTCTTTAATGAGCGAGATGGTCTTTTCAAAGTTTCTTGAAAGGGTACCTGCATTAATTCTCATCTCTTCACTTGCTGCATACATCCTTATATCTGAACCAAGAAGCTTTGTCTCTTCTTCCAGTTCTTCAGGTGTTCTGTTTTTTGTTCCCTGTGGAAGCACACTGGCCACCATTGAGGCAACTCCCGGTAGTTCTAATTTGTCCTGGTTCACCCCGCCATCTATGGTTATGTTAATGCTTACCAGCGGCAACTCTTTGTTCTGTATGCCATAAACCTTTATTCCGTTAGAAAGAGTGGCATTCCATATTTCCGGTACATTTACTTCAGGTTCTCTCCCTGCGGGCGGTTCAATGGTACGATCTATTGAAGAAGGAGTCTTTATGATCTCATCTTTAGCTGTCTCGGTAATCTCTACCTGGCTGGCTTCATTTATATTCTCTTCCTTAACTCCTGCCGGAACGGATGCTTCTGCCATCATATCTGTTTTTCCTTTAGGAACAAAGCTGGTAACAACATGAGGTTTACCCTTGATGTATTTATCGTAAGCTGTTCGTATATCATTAAGAGTTACAGCCTTGATGTTTTCAATATCTTTCTCAATATATGCCGGGTCGTTCAGTAAGGTATTATAAGAGGCAAGCTGGATTGACTTATCTAAAACACTGTTAAGTCCTTCATAGAAGTTTTTTTCTGAAGTAGCCTTGATTCTTTCCACATCTTTTTCTGTGATGCCCTCTTTTTCGAAACGGTCAAAAGCTTCAAAAACAGCATCCTCTATCTCTTTAAGAGTTATCCCTTCGTTGGCCCTTATTGAGATTGTAAATTCACCGGCCAGTTCTCCCGTATTATTATATGCGGTGGTCCGTGAAGTCAGCTTTTTCTCCTTAACAAGTACTTTGTACAGAGGGGCTTTCTTTCCGTCGGCAAGAATGCTGGCAAGAAAGTCGAGGGCATAGGCATCTTTCTGATATGCCTGGGGAACAGGCCAGACCATGGTTATCTCAGGGACATTGGCAAAATTATCTTCATGATAAAGTTTTACTGTCTTATCAAGAGTCGGAACCATTGCAGAACGGGAGACAACTTCACCATGTGACTTTATCTCTCCGAAATATTTATTTATCAGCACCTTAATCGAGTCAGTGTTAAAGTCCCCGGCAAGAACAAGAGTTGCATTGTTTGGTCCGTAGAAATGTTCGTAGTAGCTTTTTACATCATCAAGGGTGGCATTTTTTAGATCTGCCATCTCACCTATCACTTCCCAGTTGTAGGGATGGTTTGCAGGATACATATTCTTGTTGATGACATATTCTGTAAATCCATACGGAGAATTGTCTTCGCCCTGCCTTTTTTCATTTGAAACCACATTCTGCTGTATTGCAAGCGAGCGCGGGGTGATTGAGTTAATGAAAAAACCCATACGGTCAGACTCAAGCCATAACACCTTTTCGAGAGCATTCTTTGGGAACATCTCAAAGTAAGCTGTTACATCGCGTGAAGTAAAACCGTTATTTGTACCTCCTGAACTCTCTATGACCTTGTCAAATTTTCCGGTAGGAACGTTCTCAGACCCCCCAAACAAAAGATGTTCAAAAAGATGGGCGAATCCTGTCTTTCCTGGTGTCTCCCTGCTTGATCCTACATGGTACA
>Ga0116171_10000609_pt1 | contig 37717 bp, 30 predicted proteins | sample AD_JPNHW2_MetaG_FD_89798 | JGI IMG/M metagenome (GOLD analysis project Ga0116171, IMG submission 89798) | Active sludge microbial communities of municipal wastewater-treating anaerobic digesters from Japan - AD_JPNHW2_MetaG | ecosystem: Engineered > Bioreactor > Anaerobic > Digestate | place... | reverse complement strand
GAGATGTAAGTACAGCGATGTATTCAGTCCACCATTACTAATCAGTCGTGAGGCTTGACCATATTATTAAATCAAACAACAACGAAAATACCCGTAGCTTAAATGCTCCGGGTATTTTTTTTGGAAAAAACGAATGATGATGTATTCGATCATTTAATACCACCGGTCTATAGAAAAATCGTTTAAAAGAAGCCGAAAATCTGCCCTGATTGCCTGGCGTTAATGATAAAAGACACAGTATATTCATTTTTTGCAGAGAGAGAAATGGAGAAGCTGATAAAAACGCATTGAATAAGGAACGGTTACTTCAGGCCGTACAGGCGGGTTGTTAAGCTACCATAAATTTTTCTATTTAAACAAATGTCTAAAAATAATTTGAATTTTTATATGTATAGTTTCAATATTAAGCCACAGGGGTTGGTATACTTGCAAAATTTTTAGCGACGCAAAATTTAATTTACAGAACCATTACCGGCCTTAAAGTCAAGAATCTAACTGATTTTTGCTTCCCATAAGTACCAGTATGTCCTATGAACCGGGGGTTGTGCAGAAGACTGCCGGTGTTTTAATACATGAGATTTTTGTATTAAAAAATTAGTTCCTGTATTATTTATATTATCATCAGGCAGAATTTATGATTAAAAGAATATTTATATTGCTCATTCTCTTCATTTTTGCACTTCCGGCTACTGCGCAGAACATCGATGATTTCGAAGGGACAATTGAAGAGAATCCCAATCCACCTGATATCTACCAGTTGATAGATTACAATAAATCTAACAACACGAAAAACGGGCTCTCACCGCATAAGGCGAACTATATATTCCCTTTCATATATTCATGCATCGATACTAGAGACAGTCGTAAAAATTACGAAACGAAATTCCAGGTGAGCCTGAAGCAGAGGCTCCTGAAGTTCTATGGATGGGCGTTCTATTTTGCTTATACACAAAAGTCATTCTGGCAGCTTTACGACATGGATGACTCCCGACCCTTTCGGGAAAATAATTTTAATCCTGAGCTGTTCCTCCGTACAAAGATGTGGAGCGGTTTCCGCGTCGACAGCGGGATTGAACATGAATCAAATGGAAGGGAGCTCCCATATTCCCGGGGCTGGAACAGGATATACATCTCTCCATATTTTGAAAACGATATGATGATTGTAAATATTAAAACATGGTACAGGATCAAAGAGGACGAAAAAGACGACGAAAATGACGTGAACGGTGACGATAATCCCTATATACACAGGTATTACGGTTATTCTGAGTTGGGCTTTACTCTGAAATTCTCTGAACTCCGTAATACATATCTCTCAATCATGGGGCGGTATAATCCGTATTACAATCGCGGTACAGCCGAGGTCACACTTACGGTTCCGTTGTATTTATCAAGCATGAGTTTCATGGCCCAGTACTGGGATGGTTATGGTGAAAGCCTTATTGATTACGACGTAAAACAGCGCAAAATTGGGATAGGTCTGAATTTTTCGAGGTAATGCAGCAACAGTTATTTATGAGAGGCTTAAATATTAAGCCACAGGGATTGATATGTTCGCGAAATTTTTTACGGCGCAAATTTTAATTTACAGCACCATTCCGGGAACTTAAAGTCAGGAATATAACAATATTTTACTTCCGATGCTTCGGTACGGGCCGTGCACTACTCAGCACAAGTAAGTGATGGTATGTCCCCTGAATCAAGGGTAGTTAAGGATACTTTGAGTCTTTTAACACGAGCAGTTTCCTCTATAAAAAATACATCGGTATATCATAAAACCCGTAATAGCTTAACTTAAATTGCCGGGATACCAATTTTTCTTCTTCAGCGTAATTGTATTATACCTGAAATCCTTTGCAGACCTTTTAAAAGCATAAAGGTATTATAAATATGGCTTTTTTATTTGACTTATTTATTCAGCAACAGGAAAAGTTAACATTATTGTAACAATTAAAATAATATTTTACTTGTTTGTAATATATTATTTGGCATTTTACACAAATGTAACAAATCCGCTAAATTACAAAGCATAATAAAATATAACTGGAGAAGTATATGGCACCAAAAAAAGGAGCTGAAATAGAATTAAGCCCTAATCCGCTCGTGGAGTATCTGAAAAAACCTGCAAAAGATTTCACAAAATCAGACTTGATTAAGTATATTACAGAAAACGGAATCAAGATGCTGAATTTCCGTTATGTCGGCGGAGACGGAAAACTAAAAACCCTCAATATGGTTATAACCAGCCTTCAGCAGCTTGACAGTCTCCTGTCATGCGGGGAAAGAGTAGATGGTTCAAGTCTTTTCTCCTACATAGACGCAAAATCAAGCGACCTCTATGTTATACCCAGGCATAAAACAGCATTTCTCAATCCATTTACTGAAATTCCCACATTGGACATTCTCTGCGCGTATTATGACAAGGACGGTAATCCGCTTGCAAGTTCCCCTGAAAATGTCATGATGAAAGCCCACAGAAATCTTCAGGAAAAAACAGGTTACAGCCTGGATGTTATGGGAGAGCTTGAGTATTATGTAATTGCTGATAAACATGACTTCTATCCTGCAACTGACCAGAAGGGCTACCACGAATCCCTCCCATACGCAAAATTTGAAGCCATAAGAAAAGAGTGTATGCAGGCCATTGCTCAGGCTGGCGGCCTTATTAAATACGCCCACTCTGAGGTTGGAAATTTTACCCAGGGTAATTTTTATTATGAGCAGAACGAGATCGAATTCAATCCGACATATATCGAAGACGCGGCAGATCAGCTTATCATAGCAAAATGGATGATAAGGATGATCGGCTATAAACACGGAGTTAATATCAGCTTCGCGCCGAAGATTACAGTGGGCAAAGCAGGAAGCGGTATGCACATTCACATGAAGCTTCATAAAAACGGGAAAACCGCCACAGTTGAAAAAGGAAAATTAAGCGATGCCGCAAAAAAAGTGATCGCCGGGATTCTTGATATAACTCCCGCTTTAACTGCGTTCGGAAACACAAATCCGACATCATATCTTAGACTTGTTCCTCACCAGGAAGCGCCCACGAATATCTGCTGGGGAGACAGAAACCGTTCAGTGCTTATACGCGTTCCTCTTGGTTGGGTCGGCGTTAAAGAGATGATCAGGAAAGTCAATCCGAACTACAATGAAGAACTGAAAGATTTCTCCGACCGCCAGACATTTGAATTCAGATGCCCGGACGGTTCCGCGAATATACACCTGTTGTTTGCGGGTCTTTGTGTAGGAGCTAAGCACGGTCTTGAGATGAAAAATGCCCTTGAAACGGCTGAAAAACTTTATGTTGACGTAAATATTTTCCACGAAGAAAACAAGGCAAGACTTGCCGAACTTAAAGGCCTGCCTCTTTCATGCTATGAATCCGCGGAATGCCTGCTTCAGCTTCGAAGTCACCTTGAGAAAGATGGAGTTTTTTCACCAGCTGTCATTGATGGAACAGCTAAAATGCTTATGGCATATAAAGACAAAGGCCTCAGCGAAAAACTTTACGGCAAAAATGAGAAGATTAAGGAACTTGTTGATAAATATATTCACCACATGTAGTATTTTAAAAAGCAAGTCTGATAAAATAAAACATACAAAAAAGCCGGCTTATAAATTAGCCGGCTTTTTCATTAATGATAATGCTGCTGATCAGTTTTTAAACGGCTCTTCAATGTGAGCTGTTTAGCGGATTAGCCGTTAATGATTATTCAATTGTTTTCAATATAGAATCCGTAACACTGCTGTCCCAAAGATTTTGGGATATAAATAAAAAATGCTATTAATCTTTCTGTTGTTTTGTATTATTGAAGTCGCCAAACAAGCAATAATCAATAGATTTAGGAAATTAACAGCATGTTTATAAATAAACCGTATTATTACAAATGCAATCATTAATTTCAGGATATGATTTTAAAAAAACTTGTAATTGAACATGATGCGATAAAAGCGTGAAATCATTTACAATCAGAAATCTGCTTAATGTGATGCTATATGTCCATATGACATCAAAACAGAGCCTGCGGGATATAGTTGATTCACTGGCGAGCAGGAAAAGTTTATGGTACCATCTTGGGTTGAAATCACTGTCACGGAATAATCTGTCTCATGCATTAAAAAATCGTTCGTCTGATAGATTCGAGAAAACATTTTATGTATTACTTTATCATCTCCGGAATGAAAGAGTCTTGTAAAAGATAAAAGATCCAAATTCAAAATGCCATTAAAAACCTTTGATTCAACTACAATAAGTTTATGTCTTTCTTTATTTGAGTGGGCGACATTCAGAAGAAAAAAGGGCGGTATAAAACTCCACACAATGTTTAATAACAGGGAGCAGATACCTGAATTTGTAAATATAACCGAAGCCGGACTACATGATGTAAGTGCAGCAGTGATTGGATATCTATTAAATACATGTAATCTGCTGAATCATTCCTTGTTTTTAAGGCAATTTGAGTAATTAAATTCAGCTGCTTGTAATGTTGTTGATTCGGCGCAGGCAGGTATCTTTGCATTCCATGGAACCTTGTGCGCCATGGATCTGCGGGTATCGTATTATACAAAGAACCATGTGTGACATATAGTTTTATCTACTCTATCACTATCTTCTCGATGGAAATCGGCTTTTCCTTCCCCTTTACACTTATGGGATCAACATCCGCAGTTGAAAACTTTTTCTTTGATTTATCAATCGTATCCCTGGTGACCAGGATCTCCTCTGCTGCGGCATGCGAGCATAGTCTTGCAGCAAGATTAACTGTATCGCCTATTGCTGTATGTTTCATACGCATGCTTGAACCAATGTTCCCTATGACAACGTCACCGGAATTAATCCCTATGCCCACCTCGAAAATTGCATGTCCCTCCTTGAGCCTGTCCATGTTTGCCTTCTTGATTGCCTTAACAATGTCTATGGCAGATTCGATAGCTCTTTCAACCTTGTTTGTGCCTTTAAAGACGGCCATTATTTCATCTCCGACAAAAGTGTCTATGTCGCCCTTCTTCGACATTATTATTTCGGACTGCAGGTTCAGGTAAAAGTTCAGCAGCTCTATGACTGTCTCGGGTGAATTTTTTTCCGAGAAGGATGTGAATCCCCTTATGTCGGAGAAGAGGAAAACCATGTTTTTTCTTTCAGTGCCGCCAAGTTCAACATCAGAGGATGAATCGGATCTTTTTCCTATCATGCTCCTTGCTGAACTGGACACAAATTTTTCAAGGTGATATTTTATGGTGATCTCGTCGATCATTTTGTTGAAGATATCTCCGAGACGGCCGATCTCGTCCTTGGTCTTTATCTTGATTTTTGAGTCGAGATTACCCGCGCTTACCGAGAGCGCCCATCTTTCGAGCTTTTTTAAATTCTTTATCATAAAGTTAAGCACGAACCTGTATATGATAAGTGCCAGCAGTATCATGACGGCTGCGATTATGAGCATCCGGTACAATGTATGGTCAAGTTCAGCCTGTATCATGTCCGTGTTGAATATAATGGACAGCGAACCAAGTTTTTTTATATTCTCTATATGCCCGGCTATGGATTCCATTGTCGCGATGATATTATCGTCAATCTCTTTTGCCTTTTGCGGCATGTCATGAACATAGGCATTCATCTTCAGCGTTTTCTTCTGAACCAGCCATTTATCGCGGAACATCCATCTCTGGCTCTGGTCAACTCTGCGGTCGCGAAGTATCATGATATCACCAAAAAGTTTCAGGAAAACAAAGTCTATATCACCGGCCTTTACAACCTTTTGGGAAATTGTTTTTGTCTTTACCTGTTTCTTCGGTTCAAACTCTTTGCCCAGTATTGTCTTGTAATTATCCCACATGTAAGTGTAGATCTTTTCCCTTTCTTTAGGTTCAGCCTCGTGGTACTTTCTATAATACTCCTTGTAGTCCTTAAGCAGCTGCACGACGTTGCCTTTGTGCAGAAATATGGGGAATACTATTGCCCTGTACCTGTTTTTTGTTACCGCATCCTTTTTTTTGAAAATGCTGAACAAAGAAGGCGCGGTCACAGGTTCAATCTCCTCGACCGGCTCCTTTTCAGCTTTTAAATCCTTCTTCCCGGATTTGCCAGGAACCTCGAACGGCTTAACTGTGCTTCCCGGAGTAACTGCATAGTCAAAGATCAGGAGTTTTTCCTCCTCCTGTTTAAGGCAGTTTTCAACATACGGGTATATTTTTTTCCTGCTGTAGTCGGAGTCGTCGGTGCTGAATTTCACTGCCCCTTTTTCATCCGTAAGAATTATTTTAAAAATGTCCCTGTTGTAGCTCTTGTAGTTGGTCGCTTCTGTTGTAATATTGTCATACTTAACATTCAATTCCTGGTCTGTTGTCTTGATTGTTTTATCGAGATAGAATTCAGCCGGTCCGGTTAATATGCGGGTAAGCGCCATGGCCTTGGTGTTTTTTTCATCCTCAAGGAGACTTCGCTGGTTTATGTACATTATGAAGGTAAGGACTGATATGATCGCGATCATCACGAGGGATAGAATCAGTAGATAGCGTATGCGGATTCCGAAATATACTTCGCGTATGCCCGGCAGATTTGTTTTATTCCTGTTGAAAAATGACATTCCTTACCTCTGAGTTAACATTATTGCTTTGATTTGCGCTGCCTGTACTGAGCCTTGTCAATGTGTGTTCGACAGAGACAGCTGCAATCTCCCGTTATGCATAAACAGATACGGTAATACTGCCAACTGTCGAAGTAACTGAAGTTTTGATGATTTGTATTAAAAGGTATTGGTATAAAAATTCAAGCTCTTTTATTGGCGGGGAAATTAAAAATCATACATTATTTTACCGGTTAGTTGAGAAGGGATAAGTTTTAACCGTACAGGCAGGCAGAACAACTGCAGCAATATGGAGTAAAGGATAAGTTTATCCGGCATATGATTTATGTATGGTTAACCAGAAAAAAAAGTAACCCATATTAACGTTTAAGGTTATATATCGCCAGGCATTATCTTTATACCGATAAAATAGATGGTTTAATTCATTCCTGATCAAACCGGGTGCAATTGAATACAATCAAAAAGCCCGTTGTATATAAATAAGATAATTTATTGACAAACCATTCCCTGGCTTTAACAAATTAATTTGTTATGGAACTTCCGCGTTTTATCATGCCTGATGACGATGATCCCATGTACAAGGCTTACCGGAGCTCTGTCTGGGAAAACGATGCCATGGATCGTGTGCCGATTCATGTTGGCAGGAATATACTGATAGTTCCTGAATACGGGCACTGCCGTGACAGCAGAGGGCACCTGACATTGTACATGGATTCACGTTTTGCTTTCGGTGACGGCCGTCATCCAACAACTATGCTCTGCCTGACACTGCTCGAGGAATTCCTGGTGGAGCTTGCACCGGCTGAAAAAAAGAGAATTACCATGCTGGATATAGGTACCGGGACAGGGATTCTGGCCATCCTGGCATCACGCATGGGGCTTGATAACATACTCGCGCTTGATATAGATCCTGATTCCATTACAAACGCCGCGGAACTGGCCCGGCTGAATGAAGCACCCTCAATTGAATTCAGGTTAATGGACGCGGCGCTTCTTCCGCCTGTTCCAGCGTACGGGCTTATTACTGCGAACCTTCTGCCGCCCATCCTGCGTACGGTAATTCCGCTCAGCGCAAGGCTCTCTCTGCCAGGGGCACCGGTTATTGTCAGCGGCATCGGCGACGCCAGCATTGACGAGATGGAGGAATTGATGATTAACTCCGGGTTCACCGAAATGAAGCATGTTTCATCGGGATGGTGGCATGCCTACCTTCTGCGTCATTGATGGTCAGGAACAGCTATGATCAGGTGAAGAATGTGCAAGGAATAGAGCAATACCTGAAATACATGACACATGTATATTCAGCGGGATACGCCTGATGAAAAAATTAAAACTTAATGCCCGGGCATTACGACCTGGTATTTTTTAAGGAACAGAAGCCTGCCTGAAATGATTATCTGCCGGTGTTGATAACACTCCCCATGTATCAAATTGATTGATAAATGTATTATCTGCAGGGATGCAAATAATTTGATTATGCAATTGCCTCCATTTACTATAGTTTCTATAGAAGTTAAAGAGAGAAAGGGGTTTCTATTGGGAAAGTTTATAGCATCACGGTTCATGATTTTAAATTATGCAGTCCGGGCAGTGCAGGCGCAATCCTTGATTATTACGGCCGTTAAAATTTCTGCAGTAATAATTCTCATGAGTTCATGCACGTATGAGTTTACCATAAGTCCATGGGAAGATGGAAGAATCCCTTATTATCTTGATGGCGAATTTTCCAATAACGACGTAAATAATATACGGGAGGCAATGGACGCATGGGAAAGTGTTTGCGGTGTATGGTTTGAAGAGGTGAGCCCGCGGTCAAGTGCATACAAAATAATCAGGGCAAACGCCAATGAATGGCTCTCTTCCATAGGTGAGAACAATTCCGATTGCCATATGATATTCGGCAGAACTTATTCAGACATAGATGTAATCATTCATGAACTCGGGCATTGCCTCGGACTGATGCATGAGCACCAGAGACCTGACAGGGATGAATATGTAATAATTGTCTGGGATAACATCCTTACAGGAAAAGAATATAATTTTGATATTGTTGATAATCCGCTTTTTACAGAGCAGGACTTTGACTACGACTTTCAATCCATCATGCATTACGCGCCGGGAAGTTTCAGTATCAACGGGTCGCCGACCATTATTTCTATAGAGGACTATGCGATATACCAGTCAGGAGGTATAACCGAACTGGATGCGGCGAAGGCAAGGGCTATTTACGGACCGCCGCTTGAAGAGGATGACATACATGAATAAGGAAAAGAGACAGTTATGATCCGGAACAGAAGATATATAATATGCGGGGGAACAATAAGTTTTTTACTCGTATTTATATTCCTGTCCGCTGCTTCCGCTGAAAATGAAAGAGGCGGTATCATTCTGGTGCAGGCGGAAGATAAAACAGTGCGCCAGGAAGTAGATGAATTAAAAGCAAGAATGGATGAACTTGAAGAAGAGAATACAGAATTAAAAAAGCGGATCGATCTTCTTAGCGCTTTAAAAATCAGCGGAAATTTTGATGTGAGCATATCAAATTATAAAAATAAACCCAACATATTCTCAATCGGAAACTTCGAGCTTGATATAGAACACAACTACGATCATTTCCAGGTGGCAGCTGCAATCGTTTTCCACGATGGAGCCGTGCTTGGTGTGGGATTCATTGACTACCATCTTTTCGGCAGCAGAATTTCTCCAAGGGGCAGACTGTTCCAGGCCGAAGGCCTGCATCTGCAGGTTGGCAGGTTTGATGTTCCATTCGGAAACGACTGGTATGAATTTTCGCCTGTTGCAAGAATTACCGTGACCCCACCGCTTACAACAGAACTCATTATGGAGGGCGGATATAATGATGAGGGTGTGAGGCTGCTTCTTAATTTTATGTCTGTCAATCTTACGCTGTATATGCTCGACGGAATAGAGGAACAATACAGCTTTGGAGGCAATTCCTACGGCGGACGTATAGGCCTTACGCCTTTCAGCAATCCCTATGAACTCAAATCCAGGTCGGTTCCTGTTTTTGAGCTCGGCTTGTCAGGAATTATAGACCTGGACAGGGAGGGTGAAACCGCGGAAAAACTGTTTGCAGCAGATATTAAAACTAAAACCGGACCGATCATACTGAGCTCCGAATACTACTACAGGGATAAAAAAGCGGGCATCCTCCTCTACGGATACCATGTTACAGCCGGGCTTGATCTGGAGTATTTCACGCCGCTCCCGGTTAAGGTATACGGCAGGTTTGAGCAGTGCTTTTCAGAAGAAATAGTATCAATAAACTTTCAGGAAGGGACTGATAAAAATTCACTTACCCGGCTTACGGCAGGTTTAAATATTAATATTTCGGGTATATCATATCTGAAATTCGAATATCTCAATTACCTTGATGCATACAAAGAATACAGAAGCGATCAGTATTTCAGCAAGATGTTATATTACATGCAGCTTGTAATAACGTTCTGAGGAGGATGAATGAAGTGTTGAAAAACCTTTTAATCTCATCAGCGTTTATTTTTATATTATATTCTTTAATAATCGCAGGCGGCGACATGAATCCGCATCCTTTCATTGCATCGGAAACCTCCTGCGTCGAATGTCACAAAATTAAAAAAATGACGGTAACAGTTAATGATACTGAGAATGCATGTTCGTATCTGTGCCTTACATGTCATAAAGATATGGACAGCCACCACGCAATAAATCTAAGGCTAAGCGAGCCATTCCCGGCTAAATTTGTACTAACATCTAAAAACAGGGTGACATGCATAACATGTCACAGGCTGAAGACAAACCAGTACGACACATCATCGTGGAAGGCGGAGAGTCTTTACGAAAGCATATTTAATTCCAAAAAAATATATAAAACGTATTACCTGGCTAAAAGAAATAACGACGGCCAGCTTTGCAAGACGTGTCATTAAGGGAGGTCATACAATATGGCGGAAAAAACAAGGCATATAATTCTTATAAACAAAGATTTTCAGTTCAAACTCATAATAAAGTTTTTGCTCGTTAATATTCTTGTAATGATTTTATTCGGGATATCCCTGTATTTTTTTCTTAACAGTGAACTGGATACAAACCTCAGGACAGCACATGTAACTTATAAAAACCTGAAAGTTATGCTCCTGCCGGTTATTCTAACTCTGTCCGGACTGAACATCCTGGTGTCGTCAATTATCATCAGTGTCTTTGTTTTGTATTCTTCACATAAAATAGCCGGGCCTATGTACAGGTTTAATGCCGTGTTGAGCGATATCAGCGAAAAAAATCTCAACACGTTTGTATCAGTGAGGAAAGATGACCAGATGTATGAATGTTCAGACAGTCTTAAAAAGCTTATAAACGGTCTTACCATGGATATATCGGTGATGAAAAGTAAACTTCATGATTTGAAGAATCTCCTTGAAAAAAGCGGTGTGGATGTTTCTGTTTCAGAAAAAATTGAGGAGCTTGAAAAATTAGTAGGTCAGTACAGGTATTAAGTTTTAGTTGCCGGGTTCAATTATTTCTGATTAAGCTTCAGCAGAACGAGAAAAGATGCAATATTCAAAATAACAAAGATTAGAATTGAAATAAATAAATACGGCGTTGTATTAATGCAGAAGGGTATATCATAATAAAGTTTCATTATCAGCAGCATCACGCAGAGCCCGGATATGATTTTTGATGAAGTCTTTACGCTGGCAGGCAGGCCGTTTTTCAACAGGTGGGATATATCAAAAAAGGAATCCCTGTTAAGTATCCCTAAAGCCAGCAGGGAGATACCGAACAGTAAAATTGGGAAAGCAAAAAGCGCCAGCGGCATTGCGTCACGATATAAAACAGTGGTATCAGCAAGCATTACTTCATCAGGGCGATTACTGTCATAATAAACTGTTACACGTTCATTCTCTTTTAAGCGCATGATTCTCCCCCTCTGGCTGACAGATTCTTTATAAACTTCACCATTTGAGGATACTGTGTATTCAACCATGAGGGAATTCCCGGTCGCATATCCTGACTTAACTTCATCCGGGGTAATCTTCGCCGAGGTGACTGCCGAATTCTGAACTTTCAGGTAAACCGGTTTAACGAACTTGAAATAACCGAATATTAAAAAAAACAGCCCTATTATGCAAACTACAATCCCGGGAATTATTTTTTCAGATGAAACCATATAGGAAACCTTATCCTTCTTGTGATTGAAAAGCAACTGAAAGTAACAATTTCTACTTAAGCTGCACACCCTGTAGTCATGCATTTTTGCTGAACCGGGTAAATACATCACATTTCATTGTCATAAAATTAAATTATCAGTTACTGTTGAATATATTTTGTCAACCCGGAATAAGTCTTTGCCCCGGTTAAACTATTGTGTATCCCCGCAGCTGTGTTCAGGCCGGAAATTCAAGTATTATAAACAGTATCATTCTTGACAAAATGTATTAAAAAAGAGCCGGTTATTCATTAAATCGTAATATGAGTATGGCACACTTATTACAATGACAGGAGATTGGATAATGCATGCAAAATTAATGAACAGGAGTTGTTTTTCACGTTTGGTTATACTGCTATGTGTATTTATACTTGGCGCTTCAGGAATTCTTTTGGCAAGCGATCTTTCCGATGCGACAGCTATGCGGCAGAAATGCGAGGAGGAGTTCAAGGCGCTGGATACTACTGTAAAAAATTTTGGTAATCCTTTTGTAAAACGAAGGTACGAGGATGCAGCCGTTATGTTAAAAGAGGGAAAACTCTGCCTGGCTCAATCCAAATACAAAGAGGCTATGGAAATCTATAAAAAATATATGATCCTGAATAACGAGATATACAAAGACCTCTCAGTGGACTATATCAACCGCGCTGATACAATGTACAATGATACTGCAAAGGAACTTGTCGATTATTATGATAATGAAAAGGTAAGCCATTATTTCAGGCTGGCCAAGCAGAATGTTGATGACGCGAGGAAAGCTGCATCTGCCAATAATTATAAACTGGCCATTGACCTTTGTAGAAATTCAAAAAAATATTCGATTGAATCATACAGGATTGCAGGACAACCGGTTCCTGATAAATATAAAAAAGATATCAAGGACAACAATAAGGAACTGTACCAGGAATAGCTTTTTCCTTTTCAGGACTTCTATCAGGCTGGTCAGCGGTTTCGCAGGCGTGCTGTATCATGCCGGATCATGGTAAAGGGGACTATACAGTTACCGCCTTTTGACCCGGTTTTCTAAAGGATCCTGTGTTTTTTATACGCAAATTTTCCACAGATGACTAAAATCTTCTTGCATTGAACTGTTATAAATAGAAAAAATATTACCGGTGCTGAGTTCGGGCTGCCAACTTTAACAGGCGGAATCACTGCTGCTGATCCGCTCACAGCAGGCTGGGCATCGGAACTAATAAACTGTTTGGCGGATATTTATGACAGGGAATTTTAAACAGAAACTGCTGGGCTGGTTCATACTCTCCCGGCCTCCATTCCACTCGGTCGGGGTGCTCCCGTTTATCCTGGGAACTTTTATGGCGTACCGCATGACAGGCGCTTTTAATCCTGAAGTGCTGGCTCTGGGCGTTTGCGGAGTTATACTGATCATGCTTTCAACCTATCATTCAGGTGAATACTTCGATCTCAGGGAGAATGCCATCTCTGCGCGTATTCATCAAAACCAGTTCGCCGGCGGTACCAGGGTTATAATTGAAGGAAGAATGCCTGCCGGGGTTCCACTGTGGACGAGCATCATCGCACTTGTTTTTGCATTGTTGATTGGAATTGTCCTTCAGTTCGTTTATAAGACAGGTCCCTGGACACTGGTCCTGGGCTGCCTTGGGGCGCTGCCGGGATTCTTTTATTCCACGGAACCTGTACGGCTCGTCAAACGCGGTCTTGGTGAATTATTCATAGGGTTCTGTTACGGCTGGCTGCCGGTTGCCTCATCATATTACATCCAGGCCTCTGAAATAGCACCGGTCATACACTGGCTGTGGTTGCCGATCGGTTTTTCGATTTTTAATGTCATCTTTCTTAATGAATTCCCGGATTATGAGGCTGATGTGGCCACAGGTAAGAAGAATCTTCTTGCGCGTATTGGAAAGAAGAACGGCAGGGTGGTATATATAGTTTTTAATCTTCTAACATGCCTGGGCATGCTGGTGTCACCCGCTTTCGGGATTCCGTTTAAAGTAGTCTATTTTTACCTGCCGTTTACTGTTATCGCACTGTTCATCTTATACCAGGTGTTAAAGAACAGGCATGACGAGGCGCGATGGCTGGAGATTTTATGCGGCCTGAATATTGCAGTAAGCCTTGGAACTTCACTGGCTTTTATACTGGCCTACATTTGAGGAAATATGATATGATTAAGAAAACAAAAGTCAGGGCGTTCTATAACCCGCCATCCCTTTTATTCAAACAGCTTGGAAGCACACTCCTCATGGGGTACCTGAACCGGTGGCGCAGTTTTCCCGGGTGGCTTACCAGGCACGGGATCCAATCCATGTCTGTCGCAAATGGCGCAAGGGGAATGGGGTGTATCGGTTACCCGGGGCACCCGGTGTGGGAGGTTACAGGCGCGTGCAACCTGCGCTGCATACACTGTCATGCCACAAGCGGCAGGGCTGCACGTGACGAGCTGACCACAGATGAAGGCAAAAGGCTGATCGATCAGCTTGCCGGAGAGAAGGAATTCCGCACAATGATCTACACCGGCGGAGAACCTCTGGTGCGTCCTGATATCTTTGAGCTGCTGCGACACTCGCAAAAGGCCGGGATGGCAAACATCATAGCAACCAACGGGACATTGATCAACGAAGAGATGGCGTTCAAGCTCAAGGATCATGGAGTGGTCTGTAACGCCATCAGTTTTGACGCGGCCAACCCGGACGTTCACAACATGGTCAGAAACAAGCCCGGCGCTTTTGATCTTGCCCTGCGCGCTGTTGAAGCAACTAAAAAGGCCGGGATAATGCTGCAGGTTAATACAACTGCCATGGAATACAATATGCCGCATTTAGCAGAACTTATTGATTTTGCAGACAGGCAGGGGGCAGGCATAATGCTCATGTATCAGCTTGTGGCAGTGGGAAGGGGTGAAAAAATTAAAGAAGCAACGCTGAAGAAAAATGACAACATGAATTTAAGCGAACTGATATCAGAAAAACAGAAAACTGCAAAAACAATTATTGAGCCCGTCGCCGGACCCCAGTACTGGCCATACCTCCTGGAGAAGGGAGGGATACGCGGGGGCCTGCCGCTTAAGCTGGCCGGGAAGGTTTTCCATGGCTGTTCAGCAGCCCGGGGATTTGTTTACATAAAAGCTAACGGGGATGTCTGGCCCTGTCCATTCGTTGAGGTAAGCGGCGGTAATGTCCGGGGAAAAAGTTTTAACGAGATATACAATAATTCAAAACTATTCATGGATCTGCGCAACCGTGAAGAGAACCTGAAAGGATTTTGCGGCGAATGCCGGTACAAGACCGTCTGCGGTGGATGCCGGGGCCGTGCCCATGCGTGCAGCGGGGACTATCTTGCCGAGGATCCCAGCTGCTTTATACGCGACAAAGAGGGGAGAGGAGTATAAACCGGAAAAATCAGTAGCTCTGTTCTCCCGTGAGTGCGCCGCGGCCTTTTACAGGTGTAAAAGCATACCCTTTATAAACTGCGGTGAGTGCCCTGCTTACCTCTTTCGCTGTATCTATGGATGTCTTGTGCCCCTTGCCTATATACTCAGACCCCGCATCAACCAGGAATTTTTTTTCATCTCCTGAATCATCGGTACAGAGTATGTGCCCGCCCCGTACTGGTTTGAAGTTGAATGGTTCACTGCGCAGGCTGAATACCGTGCTTTCATGCGGCTTTGTTCCTATTGAATAGAATAGCGGGGATTCAAAACTTTTCTGAGGAATGAACGCTACGTATGTTATGTGGTCTCCCTTTCTCATGTTATCGATATACCAGGTGAAGCGCTGTTTCCGCTCAACATTCCAGTTTACCTTCTCTTCGAACTTGCCGATTTTGAATCGCTGCTGGACAGGAATGAAGATGTAATTAAGGTTGTCGGTTTTTGCAAGGTCGATAACCTGTTCGGGCGCATAAGCGTTTTCCATGAAAGCCATCATTGCTTTCTGCTGTTCAGGATTTTTGGAGTAGAGTGACCAGGACTTCAGAATATCACGTGCCTGTGCAGAATTTCGATCCTTTCCGAATGAAGTTGTATACCGGTAAATTTTATCAGATGATGCGGGCCGCAGTATCCCGGCTTCAGTTTCAAAAGAGACCTCGAGCATGTTGATGACGTTTACAAGTATGAGTCCGCCTGTGTCATCTAATCCAAGAAAAATTCCCTGCTGGTCTTTACTTTTGCTGATCCTTCGTACAATGGTGCCCTTGGTAAGTTCTGAAAGAGCATTAACGGGCGATAGGATGCCATGCTCGAGTAAATATTTCATCTAACGCTCCAGTGCGGGAAGATAGCAGGTGTGTTCAGGTTAAATTAAATTCAATGATAAAGTTAAAAGGAGTATTTGTCAATGAGAATAACATTATAGCAGGCATATGCTCCATAAATTGAAGTGTCTGGAATTACATATTGTTTTAAAGCAGTTTAAAAAATAAAAAGTATTGTCAGGAATCAGTACCCGTTCTAAAAGAATAACTGCAGTTACAATGTAGTCTAAACCGGGGTAAAAGTATGGGACTTAAACTAAAAGACCGCCGATTCACATTCAGTCAGCCGGATGGTCTGAATGGAATATACCTCTGCAGGTATGCAGGAACATTCTTCGGGTTGTGGACAATAAACGGCTACTTCCTTGTAGTTGACAATTTCTTCCTTGATACCGGGAATCCTAATTCCTCACATAAAAAATTCATCAGATTCATCAATAGCCTGGACCCCGCGAGAAAATGGACAATACTGAATTCGCATCTGCATGAGGATCATTGCGGTAAAAATTACATTGTGCAGAAAAAGCTGCATGCAGAAGTTTATGCGCAGGATAAAGTCGAAGATTTTTCATTTGTATCACGGCTCATGGACCATGTATGGGGCAGGCCGCACATGTTTCATCATAACCTCTTTGACAGGGATGTTTATGAAACTGATTCAGGACGCAGTATTGAAGTGATTCTGACACCAGGGCATTCGGATGACCACGCGGCATTCAGGATAATGCCCGACAATATAATATATTCAGGTGATGCGATCCCTCTTCCTGTAAAAAAAAGGTATATAACTACAGGGGAGAATTATCTGGCTGAGATCGAATCCCTGAAGAAACTGCTCACTTTTGCAGAGAAGGGATCGCGCTTTGTGTCCGCACATCACGGGGTAGTAAGCGACCCGGTTAAACTTATTTCAGCAAGGATTGAGGGTATGACATCAGTGGTCGGGAAGGTGAAAGAGCTCTCAGCTTTCGGAATAACAAATGTTGATGAAATAAGCAACAAAGTGTTCGGTAAGCCGGATATTATATACAGGAGACTTGGCAACAGTATCAGGTGCAGGCAGGACTGGACTGTTCAGTCAATCCTTGACGGCCTGAAATGATATTTGTAAAACGGCGACTGATTCAGAAATTTATTTTCCGGTCATTCCTTTTTAAGGTAAACAGTATTTGTGGGGAACGGAATCTCGATCCCGCTTGAGGTAAGTGTCTTGTAAATTAAATCTGTAGCTTCCAGCATCTTGTCGTTGTACTTTGAAAAATCCGGGATCCAGAATTTCGCGATAAAGTTAAGGGAAAAATCAGCCATCCGGGTAAATTCAACAACAGGTGCAGGTTCAGCGCATAATCCTTCCATGGATTTTACAGCAGCAAGGACAAGTTCCCTGACGCGGTCAACATCGGTTCCGTACGCAACGTCAAAGTTTACAACTACACGCAGTGTTGGATCAGGGAGGACATAGTTTTTGAACTTCTTGTTCATCAGTTCGCCGTTAGGTATTATGATAAGCTCGTTGTCATATGTCAGGATCTTCGTGTTGCGCAGCCCGACCTCTTTTATAAAACCTGTATCTGTATCGATTGTTACCTTGTCGCCGACTGAAAATGAATTATCCAGTATGAGTATAATCCCCCCGATTATATTCGAGAGAGTATCCTTAACTGCAAAACCTATTGCAAAACCTGCAATACCAAGTGATGCGATCAATGGTGCGACATCGATATCAAAACTGGAAAGTATGAGCATCAGCACAACTGAAAAAACAATAACTTTCATTGTTCTTTCAAAGAGCGGGACAAGGTCGTTGTTTACCCTGGGATTAATTTTGTCGGCAAGCCTGTCTCCCCAGGATCTTATAAAAATTCCGAATATACCTGAGGCAATGTATGCAACTACAACAAAGATAAGCGACAGAATAACTTTTCCTGCAAACACAGCAGCAGCTGATTTTATGTCAGAGGCGAACAGTGCTACCCTGAGTCCTAAAAGGATGATAATAAATTTCGGGGGCTTCCGTGCAAGTCCGATTACCCGGTCATCAATGCCGGTGTCTGTTTTTGAAGAAAATTTTTCGGCAATTTTTATCAGCACAATTGAAGCTGTCATCGATACAAAATAAAAAATGACCATAATAATCAGAGCAAGGAACCACCCCTTGTTCATTGAAGACAATCCCCATTCTTTCAGCAGTGTCACAAACCTGTAAGCTATGTCCTGCTGTTCCACAATATCTTTATGTATATTTTCATGAAGGATATCCACCCGGATCCAGTTGACTTTATCTTCAGCATAATCCGATAGGGTTTTGAAAAACCTGTCATCAATTTTACCTTCAAATGGAGTGCCGGGTATATACTCACCCCGGGAATTAATCAGCCAGGTTTCGATGATAATTGTTTCTCCCTGCACAAGGAATCTCCCGGTGACGCCCATTCCTGCTCCCGTTGAGGTCATTACCTGCAGGAACCATCTCCTGTCAGGCAGGTCCGTGTTTTCAGGTTTATCACTTTTAAGGTTTTCATTAACATCATTCCAGTCGAGCGGGGTTATGTTTTTATCACTGTAAAAACATTTTTTTAACAATTCGGGTAAATATCCTGAAAGGTAATTCATGTCGGAACCGGTATAATTGGTAAAAGGGAGGAATATGATGCTCTGATCAGCCTGCTGGTTATTGTTTTTTTCAGCGCGAACAGATGCAGGATAGAGTGATGATATAATCAGTAAAACTGCTATAACAAGATGTAATTTTTTCATGTGAGCGGCCTCCATTCATTTAAAAAAGTAACTGTACAGGTACAATATCGCCGCAGTTTAGTGATTCCCTGCCTTCAGGAATGCAGATCAATCCCCCGGCACCGGCAATCGCCTGCAGACCGCTCCTGTTACTGTAAACTGCAGCTGTGTAATTCCCGTTGTTATCCCTTGTTATCACGGCATCCTTGAATTCGGTCCATGCATGGTGACGTCCCTTAACATCTTCCGTAAGCCTGGCCTGAACAATCCTGAGCGGGTGAGTGTAGTCGCCGGACATGCTCAGTATCGCAGGCAGGGCAAGCTGCAGGAACGCCATGCGGTTGCTCATCGGGCCGCCCGGCAGACAGAATACCGGAACATTTCCCAGGATGCCGAATGCGACCCCCTTTCCCGGTCCCATGCGTACGTAATGGAACAGTTTCTTCCAGCACAGGTTGTCCAGTACTCCGATTACAAGGTCACGTTCGCTGCCCCAGGCACCACCGCTTGTAAGTATGACGTCAACGTCAGCAAGGTGTCTCTGCAGCGCCTGGCTTATGGGACCTTCCTTATCAGCAACAACAGCAGTGACACATGGAATTCCGGAAGAAGCAAGCCATGCCTGCATGGTTACCATGTTGCTGGCATACAGCTGCCCGGTATGCAGCTTTTCACCTGGTGCCACGACCTCATCACCGATGCTGATAATCGCTACTCGTGGACGGCGGTAAACATTTATTGTGCTGATGCCTGCAGCTGCGGCCAGCCCCAGGCGGCCCGGTAAAAGCCTTTCTCCGCGTCTGACAATAACAGTCCCGGCCTGGACTTCAATACCGGCACGGAGTACATTCCGGCCTGGACCTGCGTCGGCCATAACGGAAACCTCACCAGTTGATAATTCCTCGCAGAACTCCCCTGATACAACGGCGTCTGCGCCGTCCGGGATTGGCGCACCTGAACAGATTTTAACCGCGGTTCCATCTTCCAGGCGGCCAATGTAACCACCACCGGCATAAGCAGATCCCGCCACTTTCAGCCGCACCGGGTTATCCCGCACTGCGGAGACTGTATCGGATGACTTCACCGCAAATCCGTCTTTGAGGGATACATCCTGTGATGGGTAGCTTACGCGTGCCGCAAGGTTATCGCCGGCAATACGGCCTGCGCATAAATGGAGTGAGAGCTCTTCCTCACCCGCAGGCCGGGTATTGGCTGCAATGATATCGCATGCTTCCCGGTAACCGGTATAGCCGGTGCCTTCATCAATTTCGCTAATATTAGTTTTCATGGTTTATCTGCTATAATAAAAATATTCACCGGTATTGTCTCGCGGGATTTGTTATGGCATTGTTTCAAAAAATAATTTTAATAAAGTCTGTCACGGGCAGTATGTACCGCGGGCTTTATACCGGCAGCGGTAAACATTTCTGCTTAAGGTCGCAGCCGGCACTCAGTCCGCGGTGAGTTTTAAGAATTTAACTTTTCAGTTTACTTCGCTGATGTGTTTTTAACATCCAGGGCTTTATCCTTTACTGTGTCGATTATTTTTGTTACATCCAGACCTTTCTCTTTTGCTGCCTGATTCTCGCAACGATTGCACAGATCAGTTATATTCTTTAATTTCCTCGCATCTGCAACAGTGCCCTCGAAAATTTCATCTGTTCTTCTGGTGTTGATATAGCTGCAGTTTGAATAAAGGTGATAACTCTTGCCTGATTTAGTCCAGTAGACAAAGTTCTTGCCGGTCAGTTTCTCAACCTGGGCAGTCTGCTCAGCGTACTGTTCCTGTGACGGCGGGTTGAAATCAATACCTGTAATACCTGCAATAAGAAGGGCGGCAATTGCGATTCCTCCGAGAATACCTTTCTGTTTCCCCTGCAGATCCTTATTGGTGAAGATAAGAATTACAAGCGGGAGGAAAGCGATAAATGCAATTATTACGCCCAGCTGGTTCTGGATGAAAAACCTGACAGGTTCCTTTTCTGATGCAGGATCAAACCTGTTGGCCTTTTTCCACAGCAGTATACCGGCAACTGCAAAAACCAGGTCCGCCACTATCAGGGTTATGATCTGCCACATGACGATTGGCGGTTTTTTAAGAAGGTATATCGCAAAGACCTCCAGGCCGATAGCAATCAGCCATAAAACTAATGCTATTATGCGGAATTTTGTTGCGCTCCCTTTAGCTTCGGCAGTGGGAGTGAATGACCTTGTTCCGCTTGAAGAAGAATCCCCACCAACCCTTGTTACTTTTTTTGACGTACCCTTATCAGCCATTTCATTACCTCCGGTTTTATATTTTATACCAGGTTACAAATACGTGAAACTGTTTTTTTTCGTATTAAAATGTATCCCCGTACAGTTTGCTCTCCATTACTTCTTTAACTTTATGCATCAGTTCGTCAATGTTTGAATCATTATAGTTCTCTGTTGAAACTGGTTTTCCGATTATGAGTTTTGCGCACCCCGGGAATAAGTCCATTGTTTTTGCAGGCAGAATTTTTTCAGTTCCTGAGATTGTAACAGGGAGGATCGGCAGGTTGAGGTCCAGGGCCATCTTGAATGCGCCTTTTTTAAATTTTCCAAGGGTGTTCCCAACGCGCCTTGTGCCCTCGGGGAAAAAAATTATCGAAGTGCCGTTCACAATCCTTTCTTTAGCAGACTTTAACGAGGCTATTGCTTTTTCACTATCTGACCTGTCTATGAATACATGTCCGATTTTTTCACACCCGATGCCAAGGCCCGGGATTTTCCTCAATTCGTATTTCATGACCCACTTGAAATCTATGCCGATGTATCCATAAAGGACAAATATATCGAACTGGCTCTGGTGGTTTGATACGATTACATAGGACTGCTTTTTATCAACATTTTCCCGGCCTGTAACCTTGACAAACATCGGGGTAACATAGCAGTTTAATTTTGCCCAGAGAGCACCGCCTATGAAGCTTGCCAATTTCGGGCTTACGAAGATTGCCAGAATTGCTGCTGTTATTCCGAAGACAAGGGTTGATGCTGCAAGAAACGGGATGTAGATAAGCCATTTATACGGCTGGTACAGCAAATGCAGAATTTTCCTCATCTGAATACTCCTGTCAGTTTCACTGCAGCAAGACTACGGTTCTATTAATTCTACTATTTTAGTTTTATGTAAAGTAAAAAAACAGTTTTGGCCAGATTGCGCATCAGTATGAATGAGAATATGAGATGAAAATTATTTTATCTACCGGATTTGCTTCAAGCGATAGATTTCTTTGCGTACAATCGAATATGCTTTCAAGTATGCAGAGAGTCAGTCCGCTGATCAAACCGCCTGCCGCTGTATAATAAAAATCATGCACATCGGCACAGCCCTTACCCATCATGTCGTCATACACAAGCTCTTTACCCGCTCCGGCCAGTGATGCCATGCCGATGCTCCACAGTGCGGGGTGAACATATGTTTTATTAAAGATTAATTGTTCAAATTCCGGGCAGATGAAATATGATCCCGTGCCAATAATGATACCGGCACCAAGGTGAAGTTTTTTATCCGGGGCCATGCTGTAACTGCAGTGACCGGGTTCAGAAACAGTTAAGCAGAGCAGCAGGCATGGCAGGAATATATAGAGTTTCTGTCTGATTATCATGCAGTAAAACCTCCCATGAAATTTACCCGGAATAACAGGAATGTCAACAGATTTAAAGTTAAGGCTCAGAGCATGGAATTGGGGCTCTGACCCCCAATATACTCCGAAATGAAATTCAGGCGCATTGAGATTTTTTACTTGAATTTATAACATACTAATGTATAGTAACTGTATGATAAGTATTCATAAAAAGCCTGATACTCATGAGAAGCTGCAGATCCTTTCACAGGATTCGAAGTATGACCTTGCTTGTGCATGCGGCACAAAGAATCCCGATGAACACAGGCACCGCTCAGATGACAACAGGTGGATCTACCCTGTTGTCCTCCCTGACGGAAGGCGGACTTTTCTTTTCAGGACACTGGTTTCCAACAGCTGTGTGAATGACTGCAGGTACTGCCCGCTGCGTACGGGAAACGACAGCCGCAGGTGCACCCTTACAAAGGAGGAGATCGTCCGTTCATTCCTTCACTACTACAGGGCAGGGATAGTGTCCGGCCTTTTCCTCACGAGCGGAGTAACCGGTAATCCCGACAGGACAATGCAGGCAATCAATGACGTGGCCGCAATTCTTCGCAGGAAAGAGGAGTTCAGCGGGTACATGCACCTGAAGGTCATACCAGGCGCCTCTGATGCGGCTATCGGGGAGACCATCTCCCTTGCAAGTGCAGTATCGGTTAACATAGAGACCCCGGGTGAAAAGAACTTCAGGGTACTGACTAAAGGGAAGGATTACCTGAACGATGTGATCCGGCCAATTAAGCTCATAAGCAGGCTCACGGCAAGAGGTGAAAAATACAGCAGGGTCAGGCAGACAACACAGTTTGTTGTGGGTGCATCGGGCGAGTCTGACAGCGAGATAGTGAAATATACATGGGGGCTTTACAGGCGGCTCAGGCTGTCGCGGGTTTATTTCAGCGCGTACCAGCGCGGTTCAGGCGACAGCAGTCTGCCGGGCGAGAACTCGCCGCTCACCAATGAACAGATGCTGACAAGGGAACACAGGCTCTACCAGACAGACTGGCTCTTCCGCAAATACGGTTTCAGTGAAGATGAAATTCCCTTTGATCCGGATGGGAACCTGCTGCTCGACACGGACCCGAAAGAGGTCTGGGCAAGGAACCATCCGGAGTTCTTTCCGTTAAACATAAACAAGGCTGACATGATGCAGCTGCTCCGTGTTCCGGGGCTGGGGCATGTCACCGTTGACATGATTCTCAGGCTACGGAGGGAACAGAGGATCAGGTCAATGGATGACCTTGGTAAAACCGGCAAGAGGCTGGTGACGGCGCGTCAGTATATCGAGTTCGGGAATTGATAACCGGGGAGCATCACCGGCTGCGGCAATATTTATTTACTACTGAATACCCCGGGTGTTTTTTCAATATCAAACTGCGGCCATCCCTTTGCCAGTATGAATGCCGCCATGTCTGAATACCATGAATGGCTTTTTTGGGGACAGGCAATCTGCAGAAGGGCGCGTAAAACTATAAGTTCCATTAATCGCAAAAGGTGTTCATCCCCGTTAATTTTTAAACTGATAACAGCACTGTAACGTAATAGTCTGGGTATTCTGATAGATGTTCCGCAGTCCCAGTCCAGATCGCACATCGCAACTGCATTGAGAACAGGAAGATCATTTTTTTTAACCTGGCCGCGTGAAAAGATCAGTTTCTTATTTGTGATTTTAAGTTTGATGACGGCGCGGTAGATAAAATCTATAAGCCCCTTTGGCACACCGGGCGCAAAGAAGCAGTTCCCTTTTGCCCTGCCCAGTTCCTTGATCCTGCGTATCCCTTTGTTGTGTTCATATCCTGGCACAAGAGCATACTGATCGGATTTGCCGATCCAGTTTATCTGAACAATTTTATCATGCGGCTTTTTCATGTTTAATCAGTCTTTGTTTTATTATGGATCATAATATAATCCGTAAAGTGGTTTTACTGCATTCTCTGAAGGTAACCAGTATCTGGTATTGATCATCGGTCAATGGTTTCTGCACCCTGCTTTTAAATTTCCTGACCTGCTCCAGTGAGACGCCTGATTGTTTCATTACCGGGGACGGGGCGGCTGGACAGGTCTCATTGGATGATGTTAAACTGTCACTGTTTGTCCGGGGCATGATATTTTTTAACATTAAGTCTATCCACTATTTTTTCAGTTATAGTTAAAAGCAGTATGTTGCCGGTACTCACGCGATGTTCGACTGTTAAAAAAATATTGTACACACAACCCGTGACCAAAAATTTAAACGCGCTTGACAATCAAGCCCCCCGATGTTTCAGATATGTTAATTATTTAATGAATTGAGATTCAAATGTTACAAACATGTTAAATTATCAATTTTAAAAAAATTTTAAACATCATTTTTGAGCTGATCAATAAAAAAATGCCTGTATCTGCCGGTTTTAACCGGGAAAACCGGCGCAGTATTTAACCGGGGTGCTGATTTATGTGACCTGTTCGAAAAATGATTAAAAAAAATCTAATCATTCGGAGTTACAAATATGGAATCAAAATCGTACAATCCGTTTCATGTAGCCCAGAACCAGTTTGACAGCGTTGCATCTATGCTTGAACTGGAAGAGGGTGTAAAAGAATTGTTAAGGCAGCCGATGAGGGAATACCAGTTCACAATTCCTGTTAAGATGGATGACGGCAGCGTTAAAGTATTCAAGGGGTTCAGGATACAGCACAACGATGCGCGCGGCCCTGCAAAGGGCGGTATAAGGTTCCACCCGCTGGAGACCGTTGATACAGTACGCGCACTTTCCATGTGGATGACCTGGAAATGTTCTGTTGTAGATATACCACTTGGAGGCGGGAAAGGCGGTGTAATATGCGATCCACATCACCTGAGCGCACGCGAACAGGAACAGATTTGCAGGGGCTGGGTTCGACAGATCGCGCAGAACCTGGGGCCGGTTCTTGATGTTCCCGCGCCGGACGTTATGACCAATTCACAGCACATGCTCTGGATGCTCGATGAATTTGAAACGATACACGGAGGAAAATTCCCCGGATTTATCACGGGCAAGCCGGTAGGAATGGGTGGTTCACTTGGACGTACGGAGGCTACAGGATACGGGCTCATCTACACTCTGCGGGAGGCTCTACGCGAACATAACATTGAACCGGCAAACACAACCGCAAGTATCCAGGGATTCGGGAATGTTTCTCAATACGCTGCTAAACTCTATGATCATCTTGGCGGAAAACTGATTTGCGTTTCATGCTGGGACCAGGCTGATAAGACCTCGTACACTTTTAGAAAAAAAAGCGGTGTTAATGTTGAAGAACTGTTCTCAATAACCGATAAATTCGGCGGCATTGATAAAGCTAAAGCGAAAGATCTGGGATACGAAAAGCTTCCTGGGGATGCATGGCTTGAGCAGGAGGTTGACATTCTTATTCCTTCAGCAATGGAAAACCAGATCAACAAGGACAATGTTAATAAAATCCATTCAAAGGTTAAATTCATTGCAGAAGGCGCCAACGGCCCCACTACACCGGAAGCGGATGATGTGATCAAGAAAAGGAATATATTTATAATTCCTGATTTTCTTGCAAATGCAGGCGGGGTTACATGCAGTTACTTTGAACAGGTACAGTGCAATATGAACTATTTCTGGGAAAAGAAGGAAGTTCTTGATAAACTTGATACAAAGATGACTTCTGCTTTCCTGGCTGTAAGCGACCTTGCAAGGGTGAAAAAGCTTTACATGCGTGATGCAGCCTATATTATTGCTATAGACAGGGTTGCAAAAGCAGTAAAGGCCAGGGGCTGGGTGTAAAATTTTTATTGCCGGAGATATCTTTGAGGATACTGTTAAGCCGGGTGTAGTTAATTAAAAATGACTGATTCAAATTTACCGAATGACCAGTTGATAAATATACTCCGCGAACGTGCAAAGGAGTTGAACTGCCTTTACCAGGTTGAAGAAATTCTTTCCTGCAACGACAGTTCACTCCCTGACATGTTCATGGCCATTATTGGGATTGTTCCATCAGGATGGCAGTATCCCGAGATATGCCAGGCACGTATTGTGTTCCAGAACAAGGAATATCAAAATGAAAACTATCAGCCTACATCGTGGGCTGACCGTGCAGAGATAAGGATTGAGGACAAGGTTTCAGGATTTATAGAAGTTTCATACATCCGGGAGGTGCCCTCTTCTGAAAACGGGTGTTTTCTTGAAAAAGAAAGAAAACTTATCGCAACAATAGCCGATCGTATAGGCCAGACAGTTTTTCACCGGAAACTTGAAAGCCTTCTCCGTGAATTTGAAAAAGCAGGAAAAAACCTCTCTGAAAAGTCGAACCGGGAATGGATGGTAATAACAGGCCTCCTGCGAAGAACAGATGAAAACCTTTACCACCACATTGCACGTAAAATGATCTATCACCTTTTCTGGAATGGCGTAAAGGATGCCAAGCTGCTTCTGAATAAATACGCTACAGATTTTACCCGGTCTGATTCCGAAACCGCGCCTGAGACAAACAGCCCAAGCCTTAAACAGTCCAGGGACCGCATACTTGAAACAAGCGACCAGGTGTTTCTTACAGCATCCAGGAACCTGAGCGACAATGAAATAATGTCATGCATCCAGAAATGGATTAACGAAAACAAAACCGGGTTCCTCGTGAAGACTATTGACTCGGGCAACGCGAAACTTGGCGAGATCATTGACGCAATACAGCGCTACCGGGTCATGACTGAAAGCGATATGGCCCTTGCTGCGTCAACAGAAAAGTGGTTAAGGATTTCATTGATCCGCAGGTTCTTTTCGGACAGTACCGATTTTATAAATATTGCAAAGCAGCATCTTGATGTTAATGATTTTTTTGATCTTACTACCACGATGATACACCATACCGGGAGCAACGGCAAGCTGGGCGGTAAAAGCGCCGGACTTTTCATGGCAAAGCATATACTTCTTAAAGCTTCTACAGGGAATGATCTGCTGAAGGACATCTGCACACCGCTCACATGGTATATAACCGCTGATTCCCTTACTGAATTCCTGCGGTATAATGATCTTGAAGAGCTTAATGAGCAGAAATACAAGGAACCTGAGCAGATACGTATTGAATACCCGAACATAATCCAGCTTTTTAAAAATGCACAGTTCCCTTCAGAGATAAAAAAAGGTCTCCTTGTTGCGCTGGACGAGCTGGGCGATAATCCGATAATAGTCCGTAGTTCAAGCCTGCTTGAGGACAGGGTGGGAACCGCATTTTCGGGCAAGTACAAAAGCCTTTTTCTTGCAAACCAGGGTGACAGGGAGAAGCGGTTTAACGCCCTCCTTGATGCCATAGCCGAAGTGTATGCATCGCTTTTTGCTCCTGACCCGATTATTTACCGGTCGGAACGCGGTCTGATCGACCTGCACGAAGAGATGGGGATTATGATACAGCAGGTTGTGGGAACGCGGGTTGGTGTATATTTTTTTCCTTCCTTCGCAGGTATTGCCTTCAGCAATAACGAGTACAGGTGGTCTCCGCGTCTTAAACGGGAAGACGGCCTTGTCAGGCTTGTGCCGGGACTTGGTACCCGCGCAGTTGACAGGGTAAGTAACGATTACCCTGTGATGATATCGCCAGGACAGCCTGCGCTCCGGGTAAATGTAAGCCCGGACGAGATCAGGCACTATTCCCCGTCGTGGATTGATGTCATAAACCTGGAAAAAAACTGTTTTGAAACACTTCCTCTTGCTGAACTTTTACAGAATTGCGGAGAGGAAATTCCGGGTATTCACCAGCTTGTCTCTGTTTACAGGGACGGGCACATATACCAGTCATCGCGATTTGACCTTGATTGTAAAAAAGATGATCTCCTGATGACTTTTGAAGGTGTTATAACCAGGACCGGGTTTATAAAACAGGTACATGCCATTATCCGTACTTTACAGGACGGATTCGGGATGCCGGTTGATATTGAATTTGCTCATGACGGGAAGAATTTTTATCTCCTGCAGTGCAGGCCTCAGAATTTCACTGGTGACACCATGCCAAGCCCTATACCGCATGACATACCTGAAGACAGAATATTATTCAACGCGAACCGTTTTATTTCTAACGGGCGCATACAGGATATTACGCATATAGTATGGGTAAATCCCTCCAGGTACGCCGAACTTGGCAACCGGGAACTGCTTGCAGACGTGGGACGTGCTGTAGGAAGGCTTAATTCAATTCTTCCCAAGAAACAGTTTATACTCATGGGGCCGGGTCGCTGGGGCAGCCGTGGCGATATAAAGCTGGGAGTCCAGGTTACATATTCGGATATCTGTAATACGGCGGTACTAATTGAAATTTCAACCAGGAAGGGGGCGAATTCTCCCGAGCTTTCGTTCGGCACCCACTTTTTCCAGGACCTCGTTGAAACCGGAATCCGCTATATCCCGCTTTATCCCGATGAAAAGGGTATTCTTTACAATGAAATTTTCTTCACCGGATCGGACAACATGCTTCGGGATATTCTTCCGGAATATGAACACCTTTCGGAAGTAATACGCGTCATTGATGTACCGAAACGCACAGGCGGCGATATACTCAGGATAGTGCTGAACTCGGACCTGGGGGAGGCGCTGGCTTACCTGGCAGAGGCGGCTGTGCAGGGAGAGGCTGAAGTTCCGAAGCCCGGCAAGGTGACGGTGCAGTCTGAGGATTTCTGGCGCTGGCGGATGCACATGGCAGAACAGATTGCGGGGCAGATTGAGCCCTCACGTTTCGGGGTAAAGGCGGTTTATGTCATGGGCTCCACTGTTAATGCCACTGCAGGTCCATGCAGCGACCTTGACCTGCTTGTTCATTTTAATGGTTCAGCCGGTCAGCGTGAACAGCTGCTTTTATGGCTCGAAGGGTGGAGCCTCAGCCTTGCCGAGATGAATTTTCTGAGGACAGGTTATAATACAGGCGGGCTGCTGGACGTGCATATTATTACCGATGAAGATATAGCATCAAGAACTTCCTATGCAATTAAAATCAATGCCATAACTGATCCGGCCCGCCCTCTTGCAATGAAAAGCCGCGTTTTCTGATCATTAAGATGCAGCGGCAATATTTTTCAACCGGAATCCAGGTTGTACATTATGCAATGAATTCACTCCTGCAGAAAGACGACTGACTATTGATTTTGCACTTTATTTGAAGGATGTTCCATGTCCCGGATGATAACTCTTTTTTGATATTCGTTAATAATTTGTTGCTTTTTAGCCGGATGTTCGGGTTAATATCAGGGTGTGGGGATTTATGATGATTCCGGAACTATATAGATATACAGGTTCAGGTTTTTTATGAGAGATATATTTTTCCTTGGACTCCTGGTGGCACTTCAGCTGTCGATTTTTATACATGCGCTGTTCATAGGATCATACCTGTCTGGAAAATCAGACAGAAGTTTCCGGGGATTCCTTGTGACCACTGTGAGCAATTTTCTTATAGGCATGATAATGCTTGTCATGATGATGAAAACTCCGGAGATCATAAGAAAATTCAGTTTTAAACCCATGATGGTGCTTGAATCCGGGCTTGTTTTCTTTTCTCTTCTTTTTGTCAAGATCAGGATCACGATCAGGATAATCAGGCGGGTTCTCAGTCCTGGTTACTACGATCTTAATTTTTTCGGCAAGAAGGTCTACAGGCCGGGAATTGTTAAAAAAAGCGAACTGGCAATTTATTACCTGACGATGCCTTTTACGCTTTTTACCGGGGCGTATTTTCTGGCTAACATTTTTTTTAAATAATATATTTTATCAGGATTACAGTATTGCCTTTATCATTAAATGTAACTTCATCAAAAATATTCCGGGTCATAAACAGACCCCTGCCATGAGGCATTAAGTCCGAATTGACCGAACTGGCTGCAGTCTGCAGATATTCATTATGCTCGAATCCTTCTCCTTCGTCGGATATGATATATGTTATTTTTTCACTGTTTATAGAATACTCGATCGTAACTCTCTTATCTCTGCTTTCAGGCGCTTTCTGTCTTTCATGAATCAGTGCGAAGTAACGCTCTTCAATGATTGCTGCCGACTTTTCTTCAAAGGAGATGTTCAGGTTCCCGTGTTCAATCGCGTTGATTATTACTTCGCGAAGGGCAAGCTGAATCAGCCTGCTATCAGACTGCAGAAGATATTTTTTCAGGTTCCTTGTTATCCTGCGGGTAATTTCATCAGCTGTAATCAGATAATTGCCTATTTCATATTTCTGCTGTTCTGATACAAAATAGTTAAGGAGTGAATCTTCAGCGATGTTTGACATCTTGCCCAGGATTTCGTTCTTGCCCTTGATGTCAATGTACTCAAGGTGGACCTGCATCTCTTTGGGTTCATTTTTTATGCCGGAAACAAATTGGGCCCTGAAGTGAACAGGTTTTCTTGAAGTCATAAATTCATCAAGCTTTTCCTGCGCAAGGAGTTCAAACATGCTCTGTTCAATTTCATGAGTATAAAGAAGCTCCATGAAATTCAGTCCGGCTATCTTTTCCGGGTCAAGTTTGAATTCCTGCGCTATGGCATTATTGGCAGTGATAAAGTTCAGGTCCTGGTCAAGTGTAAATATAATGTCGCTCGATCCCTCTATTATTAACCTGTATTTCTCCTCAGAAAGACTGAGCATGGCGTGGGCATCCTCCACTTCATGTTTGGCCCTGTTCAGGTTCTCGACTTTCTCCTGTTCAACAGCCAGGGCGTGCTTCTGGATCATGTTGTTTTCCATCTCTATAATATTGATCCTGTCTGCAAGTGCAAGAGAAAGCATCACCATCTGTATTTCGGAGCCTATCTGCATGCCGTATTCAGTGAGCAGGTTATGGGGAATTGTGCCTGCAACACGGAGAGCTGACAGGATGATCCCTGCAAAAAAAACAGTCCATGCGATCAGGTAAAACCTGGCTGACCTGTTTCCCTGTTTAAGGCTGAATATTGCGGCAGAGATTGCTATAACGATCATTGCCACCGGTAGTACCTGGCCTGCTGCTACTGTATATAAATAATCAGCCTTGAATGATATCACTGCGAGCAGCAGGCCAGCAGCTATCAGTCCCTGCACAGTCCTGTTTAGCCGTTTTGTGTATTTTTCCATTTGAAGAAATTTTAAAGAAAAAATCCCGGCCCAGAAACAGCTTAAGGCTATAAGAACAGGATTGGCGTGCTTACCCCACCATGTACTTTCCGGCCAGAAGTACTGGACCGACAGCCCGTTCATAGACATCTGGAATAATCCGAAAAAGAATATGAATAAAACATAAAACAGGTAATTCCTGTCCCCGATTGAAAGAAAGATGAACAGGTTGTAAAAGATCATGACAAGAATAATCCCGTAATAGATTCCGAAGAAGAGATTTTCAAGCTGTACTTTTTTTATGAAGGCAAAGTCAGCCCACAGGTTTATGGGGAATATCATGCCGTCATCTGTTAAAATCCGGATGTAGCAGTATACAACTTCTCCAGGCGGAATGCTTACCTGGAAGACAAAGTTCCTGTGGCTTACTTCGCGTTTCGAGAAAGGGTAGTCCCTGCCTGCAGATTCGTACGCAACAAGACCCATCCCCGAATCGAGAAGATAAAACTCAACTCTGTCAAGCAGCGGAAATGCAACTTCAAGCATCCTGGAAGTTGTTTTTGTAGAATTGTTTTTTAATGAACACCTGACCCAGTATGCGGATTTAGTGAATCCGTAATTCGGAACCACGTGGGAGGATGGCCTGAACTGCGATGAAAATTCATCTGTAATGACACGGTCAAGTGTCAGCTTTCCCGTCTTGTCTTCAAGGGTTTCGCACCTGTCGCCCAGCAGCAGCCGCATGTCGTGCGGGTTAATGGTCACAGGTTCTGATGCAGGCAGGGGGAGGCCTGTCAGCAGAAAACATACTGTTATAATGAAAACAGGAATATATCCTGAACCGCGATAAACCGGAGCTTTCATGGCTGATTAACTCTTTTTGATTATTATCTCCTATACAGGATAATCAGATAAATATGCTTTGTAAAGTATTTTTATCAAGGCATATTCAATATCAGCATGGGAGCTCTAAGCAGGCAGGCGGAAGTAAAAAGGGAATAGCCGGTTATTTGACTGTTTCGACAAGGGAGAGTACAAGTTCAGTACCCTTAACAAGGTCTTTTATCATTACAAATTCCCCTGTGCTGTGGATTTTCTGCATGCCGCACGAAAGGTTTATGGCGCGTATATGCGAACTGTTGATAATGTTTGTGTCGCTTCCGCCGCCCATAGCCACAAACTCAGGTTTGATTTTAATGCGTTTCATTGCCGAGGCTACAAGTCGTGATATATTTTCATCAGGAGATACTTTAAAACCGCTGTATTCAAGTGTGCGTTCAATTTTACACCTGGCGCGGTTTCCGGCACATATACCTTTTGCTGTTTCACGGACCTGTTTTTCGATTGCAGACATCTTCTTCCGGTTGATTGATCGGACTTCAAGTTTGCAGCCGGCATATTCAGGGACAATGTTTGTAGCCATTCCGCCTGAGATTATGCCGACGTTGATTGTTGATTCATCATCGATTCTGCCTGAAGGGAGTGCGCTGATAATTTCAGAAAGTACCCTTATGGCGTTGATCCCCTTCTCGGGGGCCATGCCGGCATGGGATGCTTTCCCCCTGACTGTGATATCCATGTTTGAATGGAACGGCGCCTTGATTATCACACGTCCTATGCTTCCGCTGCTGTCGAAAACAAATCCGTACTTTGCTTTAAGTATTGATAGGTCGAATCCCTTGATTCCTTTCAGACCCAGCTCCTCTGCACATGTCAGCAGAATTTCCACAGGGCCATGCTCAATTTTGTGCTTTTTAATATATTCAAAAGCTTCGATGAAAATTGCAATGGCAGCCTTGTCATCACTGCCGAGCACGCTTGTTCCGTCTGACGAGATTTTTGTTCCGGTAACGACCGCTTTAACTTTTTCGCACGGGATTACAGTATCCATGTGTCCCGAAAGAAGTAAGGTATTACAGCCCTGCATACCCTTGAACCTGATGAGAAGGTTTGCGGATTCACCGCATTTGTATGTGACGCACTCGGCACCGAGCATGCTGAACCGGGTTTTTATATAGTTCATGACGTTCTTTTCATGCCATGACGGTGAAGGTATTTCTGCAAGTTCAACAAAAGTCTTCACAAGTTTTTCACGATTAACACTGTACATTGATTTTTCCTGTCGTTAGTGAATCTGGTTTATGCTGAAAAGTTTGATTTTTTCTGAATAGTTCTGGATCAGCCTGTCCCGTTCCCTGACCGTTTCACCCTCTGCAAAAACATGTATAAGGGGCTGTGACGCGTCGGGCAGCAGCAGTATCCATGAGTTGTTTTCAAATATTTTAACGCCGTCTATAAGTTCGATCCTCGAATTTTCAGATTCGGCAGAAAGCATGCCCATGATGGCTGCTTTCTGTTCGATCGTGCATTGTATACTTGTGTTGACGATATTGCTTTTAGGAAGCGACTCCTTGATTTCGCACAGTTCTTTTTTCTCAAGGGTGAGATATTCAATTACGCGCAGGAAGGTGATCATTGGATCAAATTTAAGCTCAAGGAGAGGGTAGCGCGCTGTTTCGCCGTAGAAGATGTCAATGGAATCTTCGGGTTTGCGTAAGCGGGTTGAAGTCCATCCCTGTGTCCCGCCCTTTTCGTGAATAAGTCTGGTGAGCAGGCTCGATGTATTCACCGGCAGAAATATCTGGCGCGAATCGGTGTAGTCAAGATAATACATTATGAGTATTGAGCAGATGTCATCATTGGTCAGCACTTCGCCTGTTTCATCGGTGATAGTTATATTTGTTCCATGTGCTCCTATGATAAGCCCTATCTCCCGGTTCATCTTTGACATGTTGACTACGTTGTAGATTGACTTGATTGTCCCGGTCATGAGGTCATACTCGGTCAGTGTCTGCTTCAACTGGCCGCGAAGCACTGTTGGTTCAATACCCATGGCGAATAACAGTTCAGGGATCACATGGGACGCGGTTCCGTTAAGACAGTCAAGGATCAGCTTCCAGTTCCCGGATTTGATTTTTTCCCTGTTTACGTAGTTCATGGCATTGTTTATATACGAGTTCAGCTGGTGCGGCGGATGCAGGAGTTCGCCGGTTTCAAAAATATCCTTCCTGGGATAATCACCGCGGAAGAATATGTTTTCTATCTGCTTCTCCTCGTACACAGGTATCTGGAAACCGTTCCTGTCAAAAAACTGTATCTGTATGTTCTGCAGCCCGGTACGCAGTGTTACCTGGATGTATACGCCCATGTCAGCGTTAAGGAACCTGGTGCAGTACCGGTTCATCGGGATAGTTCCTGTTTCCATCTGGTAGACATCGATCCCCATGGAGAGCAGACCTGACGTGAAGGCATGATCAATGAGCGCCGCTGCCCTGGTCATGTCCCGGCTGACTGCAATTTTTGAATTTTTACCAAGATATGCGCCTATGGCGGAACCGAGTTTCGACGCGAATTCAGGAGTGATCTTGACATTGAATGTACCGCTTATGCCCTCGGACGCGAAGAGTGATTTTTTTTCGGTTTGCCCCCATATAAGGTCGCCGGTAATTCTTGTCCACTGTTCGATCACCTTGTCAGGCCATACGCGGATCCCCGCCTGGATAACTGCGCCGGCACCTACGGAGCAGTCATCTGCTACAACCGCATCCTCGTAAATACAGACACCCTCGCCCAGGACACAGCGTTTGCCCACAATCGCTCCCCTCAGTTCGCATTTACGTCCGACAACCGTATTGTGAAATATAATACTCTTTTTAACAGAGGCATTCTCCTCGATAAGGCAGTTATCACCTATAACTGTAAATTCCGAAATATCAGCCCCCTTCTTGATTCGCGTGAAGCTGCCGATTATGATAGGTCCCCTGATGTGTGCCTCGGGATCAATCTCAACGTCGCGTCCTACCCATATGTTATGCGCAATTTTTTTACCGGGGATCTCGATGTTCACTTTACCTTCAAGTATATCCTTGTGCACATTGCTGTACATGGCCAGGTTGCCTATATCGCACCAGTAGCCGTCAGATATAAACCCGTACATTGGTATATCATGGGACTTAAGCCTTGGAAAGAGGTCCAGAGAGAAATCAAATTTTTCATCATCAGGGATATATGGTACAATATCCGCGGGTTCGATTATGTACATGCCGGTATTTACAGTGTCGGTGTATACTTCGCTCCATGAGGGTTTTTCAAGAAACTTTTCGATCCTGCCGTCAGTGTCAGTAATAACGATCCCGTAATCAGTGGGGCGTTTTGCCCTGTTAAGGACAACCGTGAGTGATGATTTTTTTTCCCTGTGAAATTTCAGGATTTCAGTGATATCGAAATCGATAATGCCGTCGCCGCTCAGAACAATTGCGGTATCACTTGTCCTGCCCAGCGCTTTGCGCACGCCGCCTGCAGTTCCGAGCGGTTTCTCTTCAACTGAATAAGTTATTTTTACTCCAAGTTCCGAACCGTCTCCGAAGTAGTTCTGGAAATTATCGGGCAGTGTGTATATGCTCAGCGTAATGTCTGTTATTCCGTGGGATTTAAGCAGTTTTATAGAATGTTCGATTGTCGGTTTGTTGATTACAGGCACCATTGGTTTGGCGCGTATACAGGTAAGGGGCCTGAGCCTGGTGCCTTCACCGCCGGCCATTATGATTGCTTTTATCATTCCTTTACCGCACAGTCCTATAATTTAAATATGTTTAATGCTTTACCGGTAACCGAACCGGCCGTAATTTTACCGAATGTCCTGCTGTCGTAGCTGTCGTCAAAGCTGTCGCCCAGGAGAAAAAACTCCTTTCTGCCAAGACGTACGGGGGGCATGTTGTCCCTGTAGCAGAATTTCATTGGGAGTGCTGTGATATCGTTTTTCCTGGTCTTCCAGGAAGGCTCAAACTTTGAGTCGTTTATATAAACAACCCTGTTCCTGATTTCGACCGTGTCATTCTCTGCGGCGATAACCCGGAGGAGCAGCAGTTTGCCTCTTTCAGCAGGATTTTTAACAGCAACAATTTCTCCAGGTTTAACAGATGAAAAAACAGAGAGCAGGACAATGCTTCCTTCCTGAACGGACGGCTCCATCGATTTAGTATTCACTGTCATCACTGTAAAAAATATCCGGGCACAGAAAAAACCCAGGATCAGTCCCGCGGTGAGCATTACAGCTTTGAAAAGAAGAGGGTGCTCAATCTTGTTTTTTTTCATCCGTTCAATCCTTGTTTATATTGAATGATTTTCCGGCGGTGCTCAATTTTATCAATTACTTTTTCACCGGAAGCTTCCATTCTCATTTTTAAGTCTTTAGACGGAGTCTGGATGAGTGTCAATAGAGACATAATTGCACGAATTAAACTGATATCGGGACAAAATATCCGGCTATAAAAAATATTAAGGGATATGTCTGAGAATAATGAAGTATACAGCCAAAATAACGCATATAAATATTTTTTATTATGTCGTATGATCATTTTCATCCGTTTTTTTTAATCATGATTTTCTGATGTGTGTGCAGCCTCGTGTTAACAAAAGAGCGGTTATTACCGCAAATGCCTCTCATAATGCGCTGGAAGGCTTTCAACGGCTGTAAAAAAAGTCCGTTTTTGTGAAAGTTGAATAATAGATAATGCTATTTGTGATCAGTTTAACGGTGTCGGGGGGTGGATGCCCCTTGTAATGATCGCTGCTGGTGCAAAAGGGGCCTTTTTGCAAATAAAGACTGATTTTTTATCAAAATAATCATTCAATTATTTTTCCTTGACAAAGAGTAATATTATATTTTAATTTAAATGCGGATTAATCTGTTCTTTAATGAAACAGGCGGAATTAATATTAAATTTTTCATTTTTTCAGGCCGATACATATTCAAGACAGATCTAATTCTATATATTTATTTTATCAATATTCTTATTTGTATTAATCATTATTGATTAAAGGAGTTTACGATGAACAGGAAGTTTAAAGCGGCTGCACTGTCTATACTCATTGGAGCCCTGGTAATAATCATCGGTTATAACAGTTCAGGATTACTGGCCCAGACCGATACAGCTAAAGCCGGTGACGGCAAGGATAAGTCAGGTCTTATTACAGACTGGCTTAACGATTTCGAGGATTGTGAAGACTGGCATGCTGTTGCAACATGTCCCCTCGGCGACACAAAAATAAGAAAATACGAAGGCAAACCGAATCCGATGAAGGATGGTAAGCCTGTAAATGATAAGGGTGAGCTTGGAGATTTCCCTGATACAAGCTCCGAAGAAGAAGGAAATATTGTTCATCAGAACAAGTATGTTCTCGGG
>Ga0116171_10000608_pt1 | contig 37719 bp, 20 predicted proteins | sample AD_JPNHW2_MetaG_FD_89798 | JGI IMG/M metagenome (GOLD analysis project Ga0116171, IMG submission 89798) | Active sludge microbial communities of municipal wastewater-treating anaerobic digesters from Japan - AD_JPNHW2_MetaG | ecosystem: Engineered > Bioreactor > Anaerobic > Digestate | place... | reverse complement strand
TAGTTTGTATATTGGATCAGATGGTTATTTGCATTTTGTTAGTGGGGATTATGATATCCGATTAACTAAACAGGATAGCACTAAATTACCATCACCCTTAACAGAGGATTTATTAGTCTATTGGAATTTTGATCAGACCACTGGTAATTTGTTAGATCAGGTTGGTGATTGGGATGGAGTTGTTTCAGGGGCTACCCAAAATGCAGCAGGAAAGGTAGGCAATGGATTTAGTTTTGATGGAATAGATGATGTAGTTACGATTACATTTGATTCAGCTATGAATTTACAGCCACCTTTTACTATATCGTCGTGGATATATCAAACTGCTTCAGATGCTGATCCAATACTTGCTAGGAACCCCGGAAATGGAAATGTTGTACCATACATTTATGAAATCAGTTATGGTTTCCCAAGACTTAGATATTTTGATCCCGATCAGGTAAGTTTATCTGATGATGAACAGGTTACAATAGAAAATTGGTATCACTTTGTAATAACAGTTGATACATCAGAAACTAAAATATATCTAAATAACACCTTAGTTATGACTACGACTGGAGTTAGTGCATTACCTATCAATTATACTAATTTATTTATCGGAGCTTATCCTGATGGAAGTGCATATTTTGCAGGTGTCATTGATGAAGTTGGTATTTGGACTAGGGTTTTGAGTGCAACAGATGTATCAACATTGAATAATTCAGGTAATGGTAAAACTTATCCATTTTAATATGAAAAACTTATTGTTAATACTTCTTTTACTGAGTGCATCATTTGCTAATGCCGCAAAGTGGTATTGTGCTCCAACAGGAAATGATGTTACTGGTAACGGTTCTATCGGTAATCCTTATTTTTCACTAACGACTGCATGGACAGCAGCTAGTGCAGGCGATACTATTTATATGAGAGGGGGTACGTATTCTTATAATGTTGCTCAGAATATAAGAAGTAAAGCCAACATGAAAGTATGGAATTATCCAGGAGAAGTTCCTATATTTCATCGTGGTAATTACATAGAAGATCCTGAATCTTATTTTGATTGGATAGGGATATTTGGAGATTATTGTAATGGATTATCAATTAAAGGAATTGAAGTAAGCTATTACCCACAATTTACACATTCGACTTGGGGTACACCCTCAAGTTTTGGTATTTGGTTTACTGACATTGATACGGTTAAAATGGAGAACATGAATGTTCATCATAATGGTGGGGGAGTAATGTTTAGTAATTGTTCTGATGTTACCGTCTTAAATTGTGACTTTCATCATAACCAAGATAGTCTTGGGGAAGATCCTTATGGTGGCGCAGATGGATTGGTACTTAGAAATGAGGATGACACTACATCTGTGTCAACAATCAGAGGTTGTCGTTCATGGTGGAATACCGATGATGGATTTGACCTATGGTATAATGACGGTGTTGTATATATTGATAGTTGCTGGTCTTTTTATAATGGATATAAACCCGAAACATTTACTACAGCTGGTGATGGCAGTGGCTTTAAAAATGGTGTGACAGAGGCTAATTTTTCGTCTAGGGTAAAAAGATATTATACTCGATGCATAGCTGCTGAAAACAGATCTGGCGGACTTGATAACAACGGTGCTCTTTGTGGAACTCATTATTACAACTGTTTATCATACTTAAATACTAGAGGTATGACATTTAATAATGGGTATCCGGTAATAAGAAATGTTATTGCTTATGCCAATACTGCCTATAATACCTTAGATGATAAAACTAATTGGGTTCATGATCACAATAGTTGGAATGGTGTAGTGAATATTAGCGATGTTGACTTCATTAGTTTGAGTACAACCCTTTTATATAGTACTAGAGTTAACAACTGTTTACCACAAGTAGACTTTGGTAAATTAAGTAGTGCTTCTGATGCTATCAATGCGGGTGTCGATGTTGGTCTTACTTATAGTTCAACTGCTCCCGATATCGGAACTTATGAATATATTCAAAGTACTCCACCTACACCCCCTACGCCATCTACTCCAACTGGAGATGTTATAATAATTAAGCATGAGAAAAATGTTGTAAAGCATCGTACTAAAGTTCTTATACAATAATTAAACATAGTATCCGAAATGGCAAACATAGCAAATTTAGAAATTGGTGATATATTGGGTGTTCATAGTGGAAAATCTTTTATAGCTAGGGGAATTACCTCAGAAATGAAACATTTCTGTAAGAAATTTAATATTCCTTATAAAAAGATATATCATCATAATGCTAGGGTAGTTGATCTTTGGGGAAAGATATGGATTTGTGAAGCTAACAAACCTGGTGTTCAGACATTAAGACCTTTAGAAGCATATGGTAAAGAAGATTGGGAAAATAGGATAGATATATTTAAACCTATTATTCCATATACTGAGAAACAAAAAAGACTTATTTCTGAATACAGTGTTAATTTCTCAAATAAACAGACTCGTTATGACTTCTTTAATTTTGTATTTCACATGATTTATAATAGGACAGGTGTGTGGGTTGGGCCTAAAGGTAAGCGTGCTGAAAACAGAATGCATTGTAGTGAACTTGTAGCAACAGTTGAAAATTATATTGATCCTCTAGCATTTGATAATCCGGCTGGTGCTAACCCAATGGTTGTTGTAACAAATAAAAAATTTAGACTCCATGAATAAAGAAGGTTATTTAAGAAGTACTACAGGCGGTAAATCTAGCACTAGACTTATCGCTTTAATTGTTGTTATAGTTGCTCTAATTTTTGCTCAAGAAACACTTATATTCGGTTATTTACAAGACGCGAGTGTTATGATAACCGCTTCTGCTGCTGGTACAATATTTACAACAGTAGCTGGAAGTGTAATGGTTTGGACATTTAATCAGAAAAAGAATGAAATACAACAAAGTGCAAATGCTCAAACGGGTACTCCGAGTGAGTAATAGAATGATACTCAACTTAAAGTCATAATTGTTTCATACCTCTTTATTTTTACAGGGGGAGTTGTCAAATAATAAATACACAAACTTATGAGAATACATACTTTGACGCAATGCAATACTGTACCTACAACTCTTAGTATAGCTGTTGATTTGCCAGGATGGAATAGGGCACAGCGTATAACCATTGCTCAATTACAAACACTTATTGCTGGTCATGCTGCTGTAACATTAGGCACTGCAACAAATGGGCTTAGTATAAGTGGCCAACAATTAAGTCTCGCTGTATATGCAGGTACTACAGCAGGTGCTGTTCCAGCTGCTCCAGCTAGTCCTCATTCTGGAAAAGTACTTAACTCTCTAGGCGGATGGACAGAAGTAATTGCTCCCCCACCTAGCGGTGGTACTGTTGCAGTAATGAAGCCGATTAACGATATTGATTATGTCGGTGTTGGTGAAGCGGGCGCAGTGGCGTTTAATGTTACTAGTGGAAATCCTTTGGGAACAGCAACTTTTTATAGTGGTGTTAGCGGAGTAATACGTACAGCTAGTCAATTAACTGCTGATGCAGGTATTAAGCTTGGAACAGGGATAACTGTTAAAGAAATAGCAGATGATACTACCATGAGTATGATTGCAACAGGAAAATATATAGCAATCACTACTAGTGTCAACGGTTCTGATAAAGTTATGTATGTAGCAACTTATGAAGCTAATACTTAATTTGATAATTTCCCTGTAAAAATAAAGAGAGATGGATTTAAAAGGACTTAAACTTAATTCTAGTATAGGTAATTATCCGCCTTATAGTTGGAAATTTGGTAAACACTTTGTAGTGTCTGCTGATGGAAAAGCTATATTAAATGAAAAAGGCTTTGATATCTATACAGAGAGCGCAATGACTATTATTGGTGGCAGGGTTGTCGGAAATGTCGAAATTATACTTAGTGCTAATCAGATAACTAGCGAGATTGGAATTATCGAAAATGGTAATTATCAAACTGTTGTTAGAGATCAATTATTCAATTTTAGTTTAAATTATCCTATACTTTGTGAAGCTACCTATAATCATAAAAATGAATTAATAGCTGCATGGACAGACGATTTTAATAGTCCTAAAGTTCTTAATCTTACTACATTACCCTTTCCTAATGGATTGGATGCTGACTATGGTATTGCTAATAAAGAAGAATTTACATTATGTGAATTATTTCCTGAAATAAAAAATCCATCAATTACCGATATTGAAATTCGTAAGAGCGGAGGTAATATACCTAGTGGAGTTTATCAGGTTTGTGTTGGATACGTATACGATGATGATTCTGTAACAACTTGGCAAGAATTAAGTAATCCCATATCAATTGTGGCTGCTAACCTTGTTACTTCTGGTGGAACATATAATGGATATGAGGGATGTGCGGCAGGTACTACTACTAGTAAGTCTATTAAACTTACTTTTTCAAATCTTGATACTAATTTCACTCGTCTTAGGTTTGCAGTAGTGGCTAAAGTAGGCGGTGTAACAACTGCTTATAGTAGTGATAATCTCTATTATACTGGAAATACTAAAGATATTGTTATAACTGACTTAAGTACATTATACACCGCCTCGTTGGCAGAAGTGATTACACCTACTGCTGTATACATACAAGCTAGGGCTATATCTTTGATGAATAATACTTTATTATTAGGTAACTTAAAAGGAATTCCATATATAGATTATCAAGCATACGCAAATGATATTTCTGTACAATGGTGCAGAGAAGAGTATGCTTCGTTAAATTCAATAACTAGTAGTTATAAAGACGCTAAAGTATTATTCAATAAAAAATCTTTCAAAGCTGGTGCTGTGTATGCCTTATATGCAGGATTGAGATTAAAAAGGGGTGGGTATTATGGTATATATCATGTTCCAGGTAGGGAGTTAGCTACTGGAGAAGATACCCCCTTAACTACTGGGCTATTTGCTCAAATCGGTAATAACGTAAAAACATTTCAAGTAAAAGATACAAGTAGAAAGATTAGTGACTATATTGGTGGAATGTCGGCTTGGCAAAACGAAAATGAAGTTTATCCAGATGATTTTCCACCTTCTCACGCCAATCCTGCAACTACTTTTGCTGGATTTCCTGTTAGACATCATAAATTTCCTGATCTTGCTGAACTAGAAAGTTATTGTTCGGATGAAGGTTTTATTGGAGATTATAACGCTAGTTCTGGATTAACAGAGTCCATCAATGTAGCAGACCCAAGTACAGCTGTTGTTGAAGATAAAACAAAAATGATATTTTTGACAGCGGATACTCCTACTTATGGAACACTTGATACTGATAAAACAAAATATACAGCCACCGAATATCAAGAAGTTGCAACTACTATCGCATTAACTATAACCACTGATTTATCTACATCTTTCATAAGTGTTAAATTAAGAAAAATAAATGCAAATGGCGTAGCTACCGTACTGTATAGTAAAAATTTAATGCATAGTTATAGCTATACTGTTTCTTATTCAGGTAATGCGTTTTTATCAATCGGTGAATCTCTAGAATTGCTTGTTTCGAGCGACTCTAATGTAGATTTTGATCCTAATGGTACACTCACGTTCGGTGTAACTTTAATGGATCAGGTTCTAGATGGAACAAAATTTACTCGTCCTCTTGGTATAATTGTTAGTAACGTAGTAATTCCCGAAGCTATTCGGGATTATATTGATGGTTGGGAGATATTTTATGCTGAAAGAACTGTGGCCGACATGACTATCGTTGGGCAGGATGTATTATATGATGATACTTGGAACACAGGTGGATTTGGTTATGACAATAGATTTAGAATACATGCGTTTGATTTACTAGTAAATAGACTTGCTATTGCACCAACATACGTAAAGAGACAACTTGACTTTGATTTAACCACTGAACTCATTGATCCGGCTGGTAGCGTTATCAGTGAGTTTCTCGATAAAACCTATGCTGACCATAAAACAACAACGGATGCTTTACGTTTTATTCCTGTAACATTTAATGGATATTACCCTGCTCTTATATCTTCAGATCGTTATGATAATAGTAAGAGAGAAGATGCACTAATATTGGATTTTTCTGCTGTCATAAGTAATACAACTAACCATAGGCATTTAGCTGATATTTGTGTATATAAGCAAGATGTTTATATGAATTATCAAAATCAGCGACTTGTTAGTACAGGTTATTTTTGTGCAGTTGATCCTCTTGTTGATACACAACCTAGTGCTAAAATTTATGGTGGGGATATTGTTATATCTCGCTATGGATTTAGGATGAATTATGTTGACACTACGTCAAAAGCGTTAATTGCGCATATTGTTGTTGAGAGTGTTAGCAACATAGGATTTCGTTATGAGGGAACTGCTACTGAAGAAGTATATTATCCTAAGTCAGATCAGGCTGCATTAATGACAACTGAAGCTATCGCATTAGGTAATTACTTGGCATATAATACAGATTATAATTCTGTCAATAATCAAGTACAACCAGTAATTGATTATCCGAATATAAATAGAGTTGAAGATTTTCCTAATAGGATTATACGAAGTCTACCTAGGCAAACTGAAAGTGCTGCTCTTGCATGGAGACAATTTTTAATCAGTAACTACTATGAAATGGTATCCGATAAAGGTGCTATTAATAAATTAACTGGTGATACAAACAAAAAACTATATATTGCACATACGTACGCACTATATCTCGCTTCTGTTAAAGATACTCTTGATACTGTTAGTGGAAAAATCTATCTTAAAGAAAATGAACTTTTTGATAGAGAACCAATAGAAATAATTCCTACAGAGGGTGGATATATTGGAAATGAGAGTAGATTTGCTACATTTATGTGCAAATATGGTTATTTTACTGTTGATAAACGAAGAGGAAAGGTATTTCTAATTAGTGAATCTAGTGTCGATGAACTTACTAGGTATGATGTAAATGAGTTCTTTGAACAGATTCTTGATACTTCCATTAGTGATCAATTAGTTGACTCTGATATAGAAGTGGGTGAGGGACTGTATCTAAGCGGTTCTGATAGTGAAAATCTTGAATATTGTTCAGACTTATATACTCATAGTGTTGATTACGACAATCCTTTTGTTAGTGCTGGTATAACAGCTGGTTATGATGACAAAGAGGATAGGTTTTTATTAACTGGTAATAATAGAACTTATCGTTATATAAACGATGGTTCAGTTCCAGGAGCCGGTGGCGCAACAGATGAATATATTGAAGAAGAGCCACCCGCTACACCCACGACTCTTGGTGGTATAACGGTTGGTACTTTCGATATTGAAAATAAATCATTTACAATATCGTATCATCCTAATGCTAAAATATGGATATGCTTTCATGATTATCTTGTTAATTATTATTTAAACACTAGAAAAGGTTTACTAGGAATTGTTAATAACTCTGGATCTACGATTGATGAATTAACTGCCATTATTTATAAGTTTAATTCAGAAACATTAATTAGCAGGTATGGAAGTATTGTTGGAGAAACTTACATAGATTTTGTATTTGATAATAAACTTGATAAATCTATGATGCTTGAAAGTATAACTTGGAACATAGATGTGTTCAACGGCAGAATTAACTATTGGGATAGAACACTTACTCATGTTCTTGTTTATACATTAAATCAATGCAGTGGAGAAATAACAATAGTTCCTAAAACTTGGGACAATCAGCTTACTACAGGTAATGCTCGCAGAATAAAAGATGATTGGATATTTAATGATTTTAAAGATCATTTAATGCAACCTAATGTGGAGTTCATTGATATCAATGGCGATCCTATATTAGAAACTTTATCTGGTGAAGAAGTTGATGAAATTCTATATGGACTAAAATATGTTGTCGAAGGTATTAGTAGTGCTGCGGATTATATAACTTACAATTCTGTTAACTATACATACAATGGAGCGAGAATAACACCTGTAGCTGGTGTTACTACATTTACTGTACATGGTAATGCTATTGTAAAAAATTTCAAATATTGGTATGAACTATCAAATTTTTTCACTAAATTCGCCATTATAAGGCTGAAATACGACAACATAGAACAGTTAAGAGTGAAACTGAATAATGTGTCACTTAATGTTAAATAACTCGTTGTAACTCATAAAATAGCCATGAAAGTACAGTTAAATATATCCCCAAGTCAGCAAAAATTATCACAGCTTAATAAAGCTATTATTAATAAGGGATTACCTTCTATCGGAAAAAAGGCTGATAGAGATTACTCAAGCAATTTTACCTCTTTTAATGCTGCATATGCTGCTGCTAGAAAGAAAAATGGGCAAGGTTCTACCTTTATTTGGAAAGGTAAGCCTATCTTAGTAAAAGACGCTTTGAGTAACGGTAGATCTGGTGGAGCATCAAAGAGTAACAATAAGGCGCCAGGTACTAGTACTGCTAGTGCCGGCGCTAGCCCCACAAATAATCCTGTTCGTATTAACAATAGGTCTGCGTTTCCAATAGTTGTCAGCAATCCATCTATGGTAGGTAATAATGGAAAAATACCAAATGCTGGATGGGGAGACACACTATCCAGTACTGCTAGTGGTGCATTAACAGGATTTGCAGCTGGTGCTCCTGCTGGTGGTGTAGGTGCTTTACCGGCAGCTCTCATTGGTGGTGGTATTGGATTAATTAGTGGACTTATTAAGAATAAACAAGAAAAGAATGCTGAAAAGAGTTATAATGAGTCTATTAATCAGACTAATGCAACTCAACTTGCACAACAACGCAGATTAGATAATATGTATATGCAAAATTATCTTCCTGTAAATATGCCTACATTATATCCGGATGGTGGAGAATTACCATCTAAAAAACCATTTGCCAATGTTATAACCATACTTCCTGAAACACGGGATACTATCCCTCAGTATCTTGCTGCTGTTCCTGGGCCTGATGGAAAAGCTATTACACCTCCGCCTATTCCTATTGGGGTTAATGGGAGAATGGATTTTACTAAAGTGTCCAAGTATGCTAGATTATATGGTCACGATGCTTTAATTAAAAAACATAATAAAGCTAATGGTGGAGAAGTAGGTACAGTGGCTATACCAAATAACAATGCATTATTTCTCAATAATAATGCAGAATTAGCTGTTAATAGTAATGGCGGAACACAAGGTTCGCATGAAACTGGACAGAATATTCCGGTTATTAACAATGCTGGACAAAGAACTGCAAATGTTGAACCTGGTGAAGTAGTTATGACACTTCCAGATGGGACTAAACATGCTCTCAGTAAAAGACTTGGTTTTGCACAAACATATCTTACACTTGATGGACAAATAAAAGATCTCAATATTAAAATGTTAAATGAAAAGGATAGTGAAAAACGTAGTACATTAAGCAGAGAGATTGATGGATTAAAACGTAGGATTAATATGCTTCCTGCAAAACAGGAAGATTTCAAGAAAAGATTTGGTTTCGATTCTGGTGAAAACAAAGGTTTTGGTGACGCATTAACTCGTCTGTTAACTCCGAGAGCAGGAAGCGCAATAGGTGCTCCTGCGCCCACCAGTCTTGGAGAAAACGGATTTCTTACAAATATATTTTCCAACGCTTCTTCATTTTTAAATAAAAATAGTGATACTGTATCAACCATTGGACAATATACACTTCCGATGGTAGGTAACTTATTAAATACTCGTGATCTAAACAAATCTTCAAAATTAATTAATAATCTTCAACTAACTCCTATTAACGTAAGACCATACGATACTAAAGTGGATACTTCAGCCCAAGTTAATGAGGTAAATCGTGGCGCAGCTGAAGCTAATTTAGCTACTCGTTCATTATCTAACAGCCAGAATGCCGCTCAAATGAAAGCTAGTATTGCTGCAAATAGGGTTTCTGGTGTAAACAGCATAGTGGAAAGTGCAAATAATGTATCTAGAGATTTAAAGAACAAGAACGTAGATCTTATAAACAATGCTTCTCAACTAAATGCTACAAGACTTGATACATTGAATCAATATAAGTTAGAAAACCAGGTTGGTTTAAATAACGCCAAGATTCTTGGTAGAAATACAGCAATTGATAATATGTATCAAATGCTAAACGAGGGTAATTTGAAAGAATCTGATAAGACTATGTTGGAACTTATAATGAAAACATATGATTCAGGTGGTGTATTTAGTCGACAACTTGCTGATTTAGCTAAGAAATATGGACTTGTTATACCAAATGATAGAGTACAAGGTTAACTAATAGGACTAATAAATTGCACCCCCTACTTAAAGTGGGGGGTTTTCCGGTATATAGACACGCTAAAAAATCAAAAACGTATGCCTGATTTATTTAACAATGTGACTTTTGCTAAGTATACTCCTACTTATGTGCAAGCTCCACTTGAGCAATTTGCTAAAAGTGCAGAAGTTCTTAATCAGCGATATGAACAAAATAAGGATTTAAAAGATCAGCTCGATATAGCTATGTCTAATATCAAGGTAGAAGATGCTGATAATCCTATTGTTAAAACGCAACTAGAAAGTATTAGAAAACGGTTTGATGATGTACTAGCAAAAGGTGATTACGAAAATGCTGGAAGTATTGTAAAACAAGCCTATAAAGATTTTGCTAGTAACAAAGCGTTGAATGCTGCTACTGAAAACTTTGCAGCTAGACAAACTGTTAAAAACAATCTAAGAAGTTTATATCAGCAAAAAGATCTTAGTTATAACCAGTATCAAGATAGAGTAAAGCGTTTTAACGCATATTCTGGTATAGGTGATCCTGACGATTTAGGATTTTATACTCCATATGAATTTGATTATGGGGCAAAGGCAGTAGACTTAAATGCTCTCGCTAAGACATTAAGTGAGGGTTTTAAACCGGATATAACTAGTAGAACAAGTCAAAGTGTTAATTATAACGCAGATCCAGAATTAAGGGCTATTGGAGTTGCCGACAGTATAACCACTGCTACAAGCGCTTATGCAGATGGAAGAAATATTGGTACAGTTATTGACTTAGGACTTAAGAATAGTCCCGACGCAATGGCTTATATCAATGATGAGGTGAGAATACATAATGAAAATAACCCAGATTCTCCAATAACTACACAAGAGTTCATTGATAATTTTACTAAGAGTTATGTTGAGAACGAAACTTATTCAACTCGTGAATCTTCTACTGCCGTTACTAGAGATTTGGATAATTTAAAAATGCAAAGTTGGAAAGAGTTCGTAAAAAATCAAAGTCAACAAGAGGGATATAGTGGCGCAACTCCTCATCTTTATGATGAAGATACATACAGTAATGACGGATTAAATAAGATTCGCTCTTTTGCTGAAGAGCAGCTTAATCGGCTTAGGAACCCAAAGACCGGTGGTTCTTTTAGTACACATACTTATAACACAGGATTCACTAATATTAAAATTAGGCCTGTTGTTCTTACACCAGATCAATCTCAGCAATTTATGAATATTGCTAAATTAGTTGGTGGCAGCACTGTTGAAGAAAAAACACAGCGTGTTATTGATTATATTAAGAGTTGGCAAATGAATGCCAAACGAGATGGGCAATACGCAGAATATAATAACGATTTAATTAGAAAACGCAGCTATAAAATATCTAGTGCACCCGATACGAGATCATGGTTTAGTATTGAGAAAAATAGAGAACTTACTTCAGATGAAATAAATGCTTTGGATATGAAGAAATTAGCTGTAGTTGGTACACCAACTGCAGATAATCCTTTTTATGATTTTACCGATAAACCTACATTAGCTGTTGGAGAAGTAGCTTTTGTAGATGGAAAAAAGTATATAGTTGGAAGAACGACAAATGAGTTGCCTGCTTATGCGGGTACTCTCAATGTTAATCGTATGACTAGAGCCAGGAGAATAGTTGGAGAAAAAGTTAAAATTGATAATAAAAGCACTGTTCAATATATACCAGCTATGGCAAGTAATGGTAATAGAGCAGGCTGGCTATTTACAGATATGAATAAAAATAAGAGTATATTCGTAGATAGTTATAACGAAGAAGGATACCTTGCGGACGATGCAACTATATATAATACTTTTGCTAATTGGTCTAACAAATTAAACAAGCAATAATGGCTGATAATCTTATTTCTCCAGATGGTGTAGCAGGTAATAACTTAAATCCGCTACCGTTAGCCCCTACATCTAATCCTGTAGCAACCTCTGTTCCAGTATACACATATTCTCCCGAAGATAGTAAATATACGAAGGACTTTGTTCCTGGTAGTATATCTCCTTTTGAGAATTTCCTCGCTTTAGAAGAACATAAAGCTCAACAGCAGAGTAATCTTAATCGTTGGGCGTCCGCTATTCCTAGACTTGTTTTAACCACAGGAACAAAACTTGGAACTGGTGCAGGTTATATAGCTGGTGGAATCGGTGGACTTATTAAAGCTGCACAAGGAGCAGACCAAGAAGAAGTAATGGACACTATGCTTAACAATGCATGGAGTCAATTCTTTGAAAATGCTGAAGAAACCGTTAAGACTGATTGGTTTCCTATATTAAAAACTAAGAATTATCTTAATGGGAATATATGGAAACAAATGGGTACTGCTTCTTTCTGGACAGATGATGTTATAGATGGACTTGCATTTATGGCAAGCACATATGTTCCAGGAGTAGGTCTTGCGAAATTAGGTACTGGTGCAAAAATTGCTAGTACGTTTGCAAACGGTCTTAAATCTGCAAAACTTGGCAAATATATAAAGGGTGCGGTTAATGTTGAGAAACTCGCTAAAGGACTAGACTTAGTAGGAACTACTGCACTAGCTACTAGTGCAGAGGCGGGCTTTGAAGCTAAAGATAGTTGGACACAAACTTTGAACGCTTTAAAAGAGTTTGATCCTGATACTAACGAATGGACAGGAAAATATAAATTAGCTAATGGTGAATACATTGACGAAAGTCATGCTAAGCAAATTGCTGCTGAAACAGCTGCTGATACGTATCGTGGTAATTTAGTTGCTCTTGCTGCATCCAATATGTTTGAATCAGGGATGCTTCTTGGTACATTCGCCGGTGGTAGGAAAGTATTGAAATCCTTAGATGAGAAGATTGTTCCTCTAACGTTAAAACAAAAAGCTGGTAGTTTCTTTAAAGGTGTTCTTAGTACGGCTGCTATGGAAGGCCCATATGAAGAAAACATTCAGCTTGCAATGCAAAATTATTATCGTGATAAAGGTACGGGTAAGATTAAAGAACCAGGTATAGAAAATATCTTCTTTAATATGTTCGATAATTTCACGACTGATGAAGGCCAAAAGAATATTGTCATGGGCTCATTAGTAGGACTTATACCGGGTGGTATAGGTAATATGCATGAATCTATTGCAAATAACGAAAAAGCAGCAAGACTTCAAAAGGCTATCAATGATTCTCATTCTTTTTATTATCCTAAGAAAGCTGATGTATATAAGCAAAAAGCCGATGGTGAAATATATCTTAACGAAGATGGAAAACCTGTAATAGATCCTGAGAAAGTTGCTAAGAACTGGCGAGCATTTAAAGGTATGCAGCATAGAGATATGCTTAAACAGGAAGCTATTAAGAATGGTAATGAAGAATTTTATAATTATCTCCAGGATAGCGAACTAGGAGCTTCTTTGTATAACTATCTTAGTACTTCGGAAGGACTTGAGCTATTTGATAATAATGTTGAGATTGCTAGCAAGGAAGATTTAGAGAACGAAAATAGTATTCGTAAGACATTGTCATTGGATGAGATTGGATTAGATGATTTAATTAAATCTCGTAAAGCTAAAGCAAGAGAATTTAAAAAAATCTATGATACTATTGATAGTAGGGATGTATTCTTAGCTAAACTTAAAAACGATAAGGTTGGTAATAAACTTCGTGAAGAATTAAAATTCTCTTTATATAATGAGGCTGTTAGACAAACGGTTATTAAAGATACGCTAAATAAGATTAATGGAAAAATTGCTGATATTAAAGCAAATAATTCTGAGGAATCATTACCTAAAAACGATGAATATGCAGAATTAACTTATATTCAGGAACAATTTAATAATGCTTTAAAGGAATCAGAAGCAAGATATGCAGATTTAAGTAATTCTCGTAATAGGGCAGAAATTGTAGCTGCATCATATAAAGCTGTTGAAGAACAAGAAAAGAAAGAAAAAGCTGCAGAACAAGTAAAGAAAGAAATTAACTTTGCTGAAAAAGTAAGAAATACTGTTACAGAGGACGCTATTGATGAAAACAATAAGTATCCTAATAAAGAAGAATCGCTTAAAGAAGCTAAAGGCATTGATGGTAAAAAGGCAGAAGAAATAATTGATAAGGAAACGAAACTTGCAGCACAACGCAAGATAGAAAAAGGTACTAAGGATGCGAAACAAGAGCAGACGAATCCCCCTGTAAAAAATAAAGAGGAGAAATCAGAACCATCAGTTGTTGCTAGCCCTGTATCTACAAATACAAGTGAAGAACCTGAAGTTCCTGTTGCATCTCCTCGTAAACTTAAAAATAGTGAAGTAATAGCATTAGTAAACGGTAAACTGGGTAGGCGTAAAGGAGATGTTGGTGCAGATTATGAATATTTTCCTAATGTTGTTGTTAAACCCGGATGGGTTAATCATGAATTATATAAAGGAATTAATGCTGCTATTGCTAGCAATAATGAGAAACTATTGCTAGAATATGCTAGGGGTATATCTGCCGCAAGAGCTGCTCTTCCTAATGACAATATGTTCAAGCACTTTAATAATGTCATATTAGAACATTATGGATACGATGTCAATGAAGGTATTACTAAGGCAGAAGATACTCAAGACGGGAATAGCACCTCTTTTACTTTTACAGGGGGAGTTAGCGATGATAGCAAAGATGTTAATTTAGCAACAGATGCCAAAGATACAACCGACACTATTAGCGAATTTATTGCAAGTTCTGCTGATGGTATTAATATATTTCTTAGTGAGTTTAAACTAGGAAATGATTATAATAATGCTGATCTTGTACTTTCTGCTGAAAATACTAATAAGTATAATCTTTTAAAAGATCTTAAACCGGGTTCTACTCTTGAAATGAGTATAGATACCGATCAGATAAAAGATGGAAAGAGTCTGTTAGATGAAGATAAGAAACTAGATGAAGATACTATTCCTATCAAGATAACTATTCCTGGACAAAAGAGTAAGTTTCATTTAAATAGAGTTGGTTATCAAAAAGCAGAAATAGCGTTTACAGATATTTTACTGAATAGTGTCAAGTCTTATGGTAACACTTTTCAGCAATTTGCTAATACTATGTTAACTCAAAAACATGGAGTTGTTGAGTGGACAAAAATATTGTATCCTTATTTTGGTGAAGGCGGTTTGTTTATAACTGATGCTAAGAGTGCATTGTATGATAAAAGTTTTCTTAATAAGTCTGGAGAAGTAAGAGATGTTCTTACTCCCGAGCAAAGTAGTAGATTTGAACGTGATGTTAAACATATAAAGAAAGTATTAACTAGGGCAGTTACTAATAAAGCTAATGTAAGTGGTGATGATTTCACTATGGCATTTAGTAAATGGAGAGATCGTCTTTCAGCTGATTTAAACAACAGTATTACATTACGTAAGACTTTGTGGAATAAATATAAAAATGACGATTTATCTCCAATAAACGTTACTGTAGCTAGAACTACGCATGGTAGTTTTAATCACGTTGTTGATAAAAACGGTATTAAGACTCTGCGTAAAGTTTCTAAAGTTTTTGGTAATGAAGAAAATATTGATAATCGAATTAGTAGTTATAAGTTAGCAACTGTTCACACTATAAATAAAGATAGAGTTAATGAACTCTATGCTGTTGAGAGTGCTAACGATGAAAAGGCAACTCCTATTTTTGTAAATAAGGGTGTTGCAATGGCATTTAAACCTGGACAAATATATCTTATTACAAATGAAACGATGAACGATACAGAGTTTCCTGTGCTGTTAGAATATGATACCCTCAAAGAAGGTAGTAGTGAATTATCAGATGTGGTTGGTATAGTTTCTCAGATGATTGAGGCTATGCATAAGGATACTCGTAGCGAGATAGGTGCATCTCTTAAAGATATTCGCAATGCTGGTCTTGTTATGCAACTTAGAAAGTATATTAATGTTGTTACCGCATACGATGCCAAATCTACCGAATTTAGGATTTGGGGAGATTCATATGATGCCAATAAAAATGAAGCTCCTCGAAGAGTATTAAGTTTTGTCGATAAGAATGGTATTGATTATGATATTTTTACTCGTGATTCTCAAGGTAATTTTATTAATCGTACTGAAAATGGTGAAGTCATAGATGCTACTGCGCCTAATTATACAATATACAAGAGAGAAGGTACTCATAGTGAAAAAGTAGATACTTCTCTTGCTAAATTATTGGAAGGTAAGTTTAGAAATGTTGTTATTTCAGAATTTAAAAATAATCCTACTTATCGCAGAGAAGTATTAGAAGGTACGAGTAGTGCTTCTCCTGCGCTAATGACTTCGATTGCTAAGGTTATTGACGATAAAGGCAATAAGGTTGGAGTTGCACAGATTAGTGGCAGGTATCCTTTTACTGTTAATATAGGTGAGGTAAAAAAAGAAATAAAAGTAGATAAAGAAAATCCAGATGATAAAACTGCACCTGCTACCGATAATATCTCTACTATCTCAAGTGATGATATTGACGATGACATTCCTGATAATTTAGACGAGATTGCGTTTTCTGGAGAAAATTACGGACTTCTTCAATCCTTGCCTGTAAACGGCTATAATGAAGAATTTCTATACGATTATTTTGGAGTTTATAGTAAGACTAAGAATGGAACAGAAATACTTATTAGTAAGGTTGTATCTTTTGTAGAGCAGTTTGGTACTGAATTGGATAATGAATTCTTATCGCTACTCAATGCTACAACTAAAGGATTAAAGGTTATTGTTGACAATCGTGAATCAGATGATAACAACAAAGTCACTATATCTTATTATAATCCTACTACTAAGACTTTCGGTATAAATCTTGATTATTTCATTCGTGGAGATAAGCCACTGTTTAAATCTGAACTTGCTCATGCTTTCTCCCATGAGAACATTCACTTGATTACTCTGAGAGGTCTTAATGAATCTAGTACTTTCAATGGTGAAATGACTGAATTATTCACTATTGCAAAAGAGTCCACTGGTGATAAATTTAGTAATATTACAAATGTTAAAGAATTTATAGCAGAAGCTATTAGTAACCCTGCATACTCGACAGCACTCGAAAATATCACTTACAAAGCTGAAAATTTAAGTATTTGGGCTAAATTCGTTAGCTACATTAAGCGTTTAATGAATTTTATACTTGGTTATCCATCGGAAGCTAACCTCTTTGAAAAGACATTAAATTCACTTAGAAAAGAGATAAAAACCAATGGTATTCGTATTGTAGAAAATGGTAATGAGATTGCATTAGAGGGTGAAGCTGCACCAGAGTTTGATCGTAGTGACGAGAAATTCTCAGCAGAAGAAAGACGTTTAGCTGTTAATTGGTTATTAGCCCAAGCACAAAAAGTTATAGTTGCTTCTAATGGAGTTACTAGACAAGACATTATTAATAAAAAAGAAGAGGATCTTCGTCAACAATTAATTACTCGTGCACAAGTTCGTTTAAGTAAGGCAGAAGAAAAGTTAACTCAGTATCCTGATAAGAAAGTTTATAAGGATATTAAGAACTTCTGGACTAGAGTCATTAGTAATCTTACAAATAATCATACAGACACAGGGTTGTATGATCGTGTTAAAAGTGAATATGAATATTTGTATAATGTTGAAATAGATGACTACGATAGTCTGAATGATTTACTTCAGCAGAGTGATGAAAATCGTTCTTCCTTAACAAGAGGCTGGGATGAGGACACAGCTTATAGTAGAGGAATGTCTGCTACATATGAGCCGTTAACTCGTTATGTAATAGCTACTCTTGAAGAGGCTAGATACGATAAGAATAAAGAAGTTGTTAAAAAAATTAATAGAATTACTGGTAGTACAGAATATGTAAATTATTCTGGTTATAAGAATAAGTTGCAATCAATACTTGCAAACTCTACGTCAGAGGATGAAGTTTTCTATAAACTTAATGAACTGAGTAAATACTTACCTAGTGTCAAGTTTTTAATAGATAAACTACAATCTGATAACGATATTAAGCAAGCGTTTCTCAGTGATATGATGAAGGTATTTCCTACTAAAGGAGTACTTCTTATTGATAAAGAACCGAATGGCAATGTTGTAGCTAAATATGAGATTGAAAATAAAGCTCATAGTTATGATATTGCTAACACTTGGATTAATCAACTTAGGCATGATATTGCGTTAGGTAAGATAGATCTTAATACAATTGAAAACGCCACTTTAAGGATTAAGGGTGATGGTGATAAAATACCGTCATTAGAAACTACTCTTAAAGAGGATTTTAATAAAGGCGTTGAAATTCTCAGTAATATCTTTAAAAACTTAGATATTGCTATACATAGTGACTATATAAAAACTCATTTTGAAAATGTACAAAAAGAAAGATTTAAAGAGAGCGAAGAATCAATTGAGTCTATTAATAATACTATTCTCAATACAGAATATATTTCTAGGCTCGAGCGTATTATTAAAAATATCAGAGGTAATTTAACTGCTGAAAATAAGAAGAAAGCTCAAATACAAGAGTATGGAACATTCAATGCACTTGCTAGTACATTGAGTAAGTACACTATTGATTTTATTGAACCTAGTGCGCCTAACATTCATGGAGATATTGAGTGGGGATATAGACTTCCTACATTTATAACTAGGTTTTATGCAGAAGCTAAATCTGATTATCCTGGTGCGAAACAGAAGTTTTTAGAACGTCTTAAAGAATATGCACGTACTCCAGAAGGAAGGCAAAGTAATGTGCTTTGGACTGTACATAATGAAGGTCGTAAAGGATTTCTGAATCCTAAGTATAATGGCTATGTAAATGGTAAGTATAGTTATGACTTTAATCCGGACTTAGCTACATTAGATGAGGATTTCATTAATAATTTTGATATACATTTCTTAGGAGGTGTTAAAAATAGAGTAAGTGGAGAAGGAGATTCATATACTGAGATGACGGATCTTGACTTTAGGTTTGCATCATTAGTGAATTATGTAGTAAGAGGTGATGCAGATAATGGCGAGTACATTCGTATTCCTGGCATAATACTTGGAGATAGTTCACAGGCTACTGTTTTTAAGTTACATAAATTTTTTATTGCTAAATCCGATGTTATAAACGCTAATTTATCAAATTTTGCAATTAGTAAGAAATCTAATATGCATCTAGCTATAGATCGTATAGCTAAACAAGAAATAAACAGAGTTATTCAAGCTATCCATCTGTTATATAATGTTGATGCAAATGGAGAACGTACTATAAAACCCATAGAGCAATTAAAAAATGAAGGTGTTTATTCACATCTTCTCGAAAATCAGCATTATAAAGTAGTTAAAGGCGAGATTGTATTTGAAGAATTTAATAAAGAAACTAAAAGATTAGAGCCTGTTGGTAATTTGTTTAAATTCTATAACATTCCTGCACTTAATGAAAATAAAGAAACTGCGATTCTCTATGACGATCGTGGATTGTTAAGAGATAATATCAATAAGTTCCCTGAATACATGGAGCTTATTAGTAAGCAGATAGATGCGTATATTACTGAACTAGTTGCGGATGGTTATCATTGGTATAATCACGATCAATATCGTGATTTTATTAAGAACCATACTAATACTGCTACGTTTGAGCAGATCATTCCAGAAATGATATTAAACTACTTTATTTATAATGTAGAGCAACAGAATCTTTTTAATGGTGGAACGTGCGAGTTTAAAGATGTGCTTGATACAGTTAAGAGGTCTAAAGCCGTAAATAGTGGTGGTAAAAGTAACTCTACAAACGGAGTAAGTAAAGTAGCTATTGTTAAAGACGACGTGATTGCTTCTAAAATAATTGATGGATATAGAACTCTTGCTATTGCTGAATTAAAAAAGCGTGGCCTTAAAAGTGGAACTCCCGAATTTGACACACAGTTACACAATATATTAAAGGATTATGAGAAAATAAATATTGCCGATGGTCAAGGTTTTATTACTGAGAATACTTGGATTAGTAGGCAAATCGCTGCTGGTCATGGTAGAGATATAGCACCTATGATCGAACAATATACTCAAAATGGTAAAATTAAGTATCGTTTTAAATCTAACTTGAAGTTTGACGATTTTATTACGGTTCCACAAGTAGATAAACCTTTTGTGTCTGCTAGATATTATGATAGTATATTAAATCGAATGGTTAGGAAACAGTTAAAACTTTCCGAAGCTATTTTATTTAGGGACACTATTAAAGATACACAGCTAGAAGAAGTTGCAGATTGGATGGAAGCTAACGATGTTGATGAATTTCTTTTTGCAAGTACTGAGAAAGAAGGCTTAAATCCTATGACTGAGTTGTCTGTTGGTGGAGCAATAACTAATAAGAGTGCTTTTGGTAGCATTACAACATTTTATTACAACAATGAAGATAGGTATGCACAGCTTGAAGTTCCTGACGCTATTGTTGATGAAAAAACAAAGGTTGGCGTACAGATAAGGAAGCACACACTGTCGAACATTAATCCCGATAATATATATCATGCTAACGGTGATTTATCTGGAAAACAAGCGATTGAGGAATACAACGATTTAATATCTCAAAACATAATTGAAAGTTTAAATAAACTAAAATCTGAGATATTAAATGCGGATAACAAACTTAGTACTACAGAGGTAAGCAACATCTTAGTAAAACAATTTAATGCTCGTAACCGTAGTGCTAATGCTAAGGATTCTGTAAGATATAATCAAGAAGAAGATAAGTTTGAAATGAACTTGTCTTTTAATGGTCATAGAAAAGCTATTATTAGCACACTTACTTCATTGTTTACCAATAACATTACTAATCAGAAAATGCCTGGTGGTCATGTTGTATTAATGTCAGATGTACTTTCTGGAGTAAGTGACGAGAAAGTTAAGTTTTACGGAGAAGAACAGCTAATAGCAGAAGGTAAGATAAAACCTCTTCCTAGAAGATTGACAGTAACTAAGTCTAATGTAAACGGCTTAGATACTACTGTTGTGGAATGCAGACTTCCAGCATATAGTAAGAAGTTTTTCAGAAACGGTGATACAATAGATGTAAATGAATTACCCGATGAATTAAAAACTTTTATAGGGTATCGTATTCCTACGTCCGGAAAGCATAGTACCGTTATTTTAAAAGTTGTCGAGTTTCTTCCTCGTGTAGCTGGAAGTCTTATTGTAACTGCTGACGACGTTGTTGCTAGAATGAACTCTGACTTTGACGTTGATAGTTTATTTTTAATTCTTCCTAGTTTTAAAATAAATGCTCTTAGTCCAGATACAAAGAAAGCTATTGAAACTAACTTTGATCTTATCGTAAATGCTTTATCTGCATCTGGTTTACAGAATAGAATTATTGGACTCGACGATCTTGATGTACCGGCTGATGTAAAAGTAAATGCGGTTATTGAAGAAATTGAAAGAACTCTTAAAAAAGATAACGAGTATCTTACTCAAGAAGATATTGGATTTTTAGATGCAGTAGAGAGAAGTTTTATAGAGAGATTTGATTCTGAGACTGTTATTGATACATTACCTAATGGATTGAAACTTGAGTATGTTTATGACAAGTATGATACTAAAGATAATAATACCGTAAATAGTAGAAATAATAGAATACTTGAACTGATGATGGCTATCATTGGTAGTGAACATCATTTAGTTGAAGGTATTAATCCTGCTAACTATAACACTAACAAGAAAGTTACCAATACCTTAATACAAACTATAGAAGAAGAACAAGAAGATTATAACCCAGTTAGTCATACTGCACAACTTAGAATAAGGAGAAAAGCTATAAATGGTAAATCCGTTTTACCTATTGCTGCAACATGGAATACTGGCGCTACAGTATTACAAGTATTGCGTGCTCAGTTAGCTAGGGTGACAAATGGCACGCAAGAAGATTTCATCAATAGTGGAATTCCTATTAAATACGATATTAAGAAAACTGTTGCTGATTTAAAAGACAAAAGTCTTAATACACAATCTAAGATTGATGCTAAAGTTAATAATCTTTACAAATCAACTAAGAAATTACTTAATGAGAAATATGATAAAAAGGATATAATAGAGGATCGTGATAATAAAACCTTCATAGTTGTAAAAAGAAACATTGCTTGGAACGAAGACGGTTCATTTACAAACGAATTAGGTTCTCTATATACCGAAATCCTTGGCGAAGATGTTGATAATGCAGCTGATACATTAAAGGGTAATTTGCCTTGTAATGTTAACGATTACACATATAATGTTTGGGCAATGCTCAAAGTAATTCATGGCGATACTGATTACGCTGGATACTTTATTAATCAGCCTGCTGTTAGGAGACTATTTAATAATTATAAAATAGCACAAGGTATTCTTGAAAGTGGAGCCCGTAATGAGATGCATCAAACGATCAAGGAATTACAAACAATGTTGTTTAATGAACTCGTTAAGCAGGATTTAATCATACTTCAAGGTGTCGAAAACGCTAAAGTAAAGAAAGATCCTAGTTATGTATCACGTAAGACTACTCATGATTTTGCAGATAGTTTGGCTGAACGTATTAAGAGAAATAAAACATTATGGTTTAGACTTGATGAAGAAAAGGATAAATTTTATGATGTAATTAACACTGCGCTATCTAAGATAAATCTTAATTACTCAGATAACGATACTGCCATTCTTAGCAAAGAAGAACTGCTAGAGCAAATTCAATTAGGCGAATTAAATAAAAAAGGTACTCTTACTGGAGTAGATAAAGTATCTTATTTGCTTACGCAACTAGGTGTTCTTAATAGGTGGAGTAGTTTTAACGGTCATGCTAAAGCTATCAGCAATACTATTCGTGTAACGAATGTGGATAAGTTAGGAGCTTCTCCTAGTTTCAGAGTAACTAACAATATGGAGAAGAATATAGCAGATGCTTCTGTTAACAATATTATTTCTGCTGATCCTCAATATGAAGGAGATACAATTAGTAATGTTGTGTTTAAATGGGGTGGCTACAGAATGTTATCTACTTTTTGGAAAAGTGTTAATGAAACATCTGCCGCATTATTAAGACCTTTGTTCTTAACAGAAAGTAGTGCCTTTAAATGGCATACTTACCGTTTTGAAAATGCTTATCGCTTCTATCTAGGAGATAGGACTGATTTCGTAGTTGGTAAACTCGAAGATTACATAATGAATACCATATTATCGAAACATCCATTCTTTGACATTGATGATGAAACTAGAGCCAGAGTCTTAGGTATCAATAATCCTGTTGGAGTACTATCAACAGCTGAGAAACTTGAGAATCTTCGTACAAAACTTAATATAAAACCTGATGAAGCTCACATATTAAACGTTCTTAATGGAAATATAGATCCTAATTCTCAAGATCGTTACGGTTTTCATAAAATAGATACGAAATTAGTAAGAAAAGATCCATTTATAGATGATGAGATAACAAGGTCCATGTGGGAGATGTATTTCAAGGGTTCTCCTGAAGAAAAAGAGTTCATTAGTGAATTAGTTCTTTATAGTTATCTAGTGGATAAATTAGCATATGGAAGAAATAGTTTTGTGCAATTTATTCCATTGGCTATATTTAAAGATATTGGCGTAGATAAATATCTGAACGATGTTGAGAGTATCATTAATAACTCTGATGAAATAGTTAAGTATTTACCGACAACTATTGCAGATGATTTTATCCTAGATAATGCTCATTTGGATTATATTGTTCCTAGAGTGAGTACTGCTTGGATTGATGCTCAGGATAGAATAACTGTCAACAATACTCCTGTTTGGGAACCGAATTATGAAGGAAACATAGTAGTTAATACTAAGCAGTTATCTAGAGTTGACAATAAACTTGTTCAGGACAGCAAGTATATCAAAAAGTATTATCGTGGTGCAGATAATGAAAAGAATTTCTTTGTAGTATATGAAGAAATTAATACTGGAGATAAAGATACCACGGTGTATACTCCTATTTTAAGATTTAATGCTGGTAACACGTTGATCAAAGATAGGATTAATCCTGTTTATACGCAGTTAGACAACAATATTAAGGAAAACGCTAGTGATCTTTCTAATAAAAAAGATTCATTTAGTAAAACATATAGAGGATTAAGAAAAGTCATATCTGGCGGACAGACAGGTGCAGATATGGCAGGACTGGATGCGGCTCGTAAGGTAAATGTTGCAACTGGTGGAACAGCAGCCGGTAGATATTCGCAATCTGTTGATAAAAGAACACTAATTAGCAACTTAGAATTACGAGATAAATATGGATTAAAAGAGGGTAAGGTGGTAATAAGACAAGGTAAAAGTGGACCATACGAAGATATTTATCATCAGAGAACAGTTGATAATGCTCAAGAAGCAGATGCTACTATTTGGTTTGGAGATCCTAACAGTCCTGGTGGTTTATTAACTTTAGGCAGAGAGGCACAATTTGGTAAAATTGCCCCACTTGTTAATCCTGGTTCTGCACAGCAAATTAATAAATGGTTAAACGATAATCACATTGAGGTTATTAATATAGCAGGAAACAGGGAATGGACTAATCCAGGTATTACTAACTATGTTCAGACAATGCTTGAAGAAGCCTTTAAACTTAATATTTCTCTTGAGAACATATTAAGTGCCACTGAGCTTATAAATTATAATAGAATGTCAGTTGAAGAAAAACGTAACTTTTTAGATTGTTTATAATATGGCAACTTGTGTAAATAAAAGTCATCCTGAATTTCTCGAATTGGTTGAGAAAAGTGGTATTCATCCTGATATTCTTGCTGCTAAAATAGGAGTATGGATGGAGAAGAATGATACTGATGAATTTCCAGCATTAGAAGATTTAAATTTAAATAATTATATTAGAGTTAGAGATAATAGTCCTATTTCTCAAAAACTTACTAATTTTTTAAATAAACTTAATTTTACTATTGAATTTAGAGAAGAACTAAAAAGTGAAAGTGAATTTGATGCGAAGAGTTTAACAGATTTACTATATAAAACAATTCTAATTGCTGATAATAATATAGATAAAGCATTAGCGAAAGAAACTGCATATGTTGCATATAGTTTTCTAGGTAAAAAGAATAAAATACGTACTGATTTAATACATTCAATTGAAAATTTAGATAATTATAAAACTATTTATAATGATTATAAGAGTAGAAGTCCTCAATTAAATGAATATAAAATAAGAGAATTAATTATTACTGATTATTTAGCGGATGCTATTATTAATAATTTTGAAAACCCTAAAGATAGTTATATTAATAGAAAAGCTGAATATTGGCAAATTAAAGGAGATAGTAAATTAGAAAAAGAAATAAAATATATTTTAAGTAAAATAAAACATTTTATCAATGAATTATTTAGTAATACTAAGTTAACAAAAGATGAACTAAATTCTTTATTTGATGATTTAGCTAACGATGTTTTGAATAATAATTTTGATAAATTTGGTACTATTTTATCAAATGAACAACAATTAACTAATTATGAAAATACTATTAATAAAGATCCTATAGCTAAAAAAATTGTAAATGATTTTCAAGATATAGGACTTATTCTTACTGGAAGTTTATCTTTACGTAAACAAGGAACTATTTATCGAGAAAGTAACGAAGATCTTCATGATCTTGATTTTTCATTAACTGATAAAGTTCTTAGTGAAGAAGATAAAAAGTTTTTAAACAATATAGCTAAAGAAAATGCTATATATGTTTTAACTAATATAAACAAAGTAGCAAATGAGAAAATTAAAAGAAGTGAATTAAGTGTTATATCTAAAATAAAAAATAAATATCCTGAATATAAAATAAAATCTGTTTTTAATAATTTTAACGATAATCAATTTACTATTCTAGGTAATATTGGAGATTATGCTATTGATATTTTTATTGTTGGTGATAAAATATTAGATAGTAACGAACATAATTTTCAAGATTGGCAACCTATTTTTAAAGCTAAACTAAAAATGGGTAGATCTAAAGATGTTAGAGATTTTGCTAATTATGTACCTTTTTCTCCAAGCAATTCTAAACTTGGACAAGAAAGTGGATTTAGACATTTTACCTTTAATCCAATTCTTAAAACAAATAATATTGTATATCAACAACGTGAAGATGCTATTCCTCTCAAAGGTAATGAACGTCTATATAAACACTTTAATCTTCTTAATGAGAAAGGCGAAATTAAACAACTTCCTAACAACAAACATACCCTAGATTGGGTTAAAACATTAAATAAAACTGATAGATTCAGTTTTAAACTTAGAAATACTATGGATGGTTGGAAGATACTTATCTTTCCAAAGGATACACTATTTCAACGCAACGATACGGTATTTGGTAATCCCGTTGATTATGCTTTGAATGAGAAGATAATTAATAAGCAGATACAGAAATTACAAAGTAAGTTTGCTAGTATTGGGGTTAATCTCCCAGTAGTTACGGATGATACTATTGAAGAGAGTGCAGCGGTTAAAATTATTGATGATAAGTTACATATAGTAATCAATCCTTATAAAATGAAAGAAGATAGTATCTTTCATGAGTTTGGACATATACTAGTTGATCTTATTGAAGATCAAGATTTCATTGATAAAGGTATTGCTCAACTAAAAGGTACTGAATTATATAACAAGATTGAGAAACTTTACTGGGATAAGACAGAGAAACAGATTGGAAGAGAAACACTTGTTACTGCAATTGGGCTTGAAGCTAGGAATATATTTAAAGAAAGTGAACAAGTAAATGGGTGGAAGTTTTGGTTTAATCGTTTTCTTGATAGAGTTGCCGCATTTGTTAATAGAATACTTGGTAAGTCCCCTGTAGAAAATAAAGAGAGTGAGCAAAGCGTTGTGAAAGCTCTTGCTAAAGAATTAACAAGTGATAATTTTACATTTAAATTAAATAATAATTTAAGGATTTACGAGAACCAACAGCGTAACGAAAAAGAACAGCGTTTTCTTAAAGGTGTCCAGGACTTCTTAGTTGCTAAAAAGAATGAAGTTGCCGACACTATGCGCCGTTACAAAGGTATATCTATTAATACTCCATTTGGCCAAAGACTTCATGAAACTTTTGATGAACTTGAACTAATTAACGAAGCAAATAAAGACAACTTAGTTACCACACTAACCGTACTTACTGATACTCTTAAGTATGACCTTGAGAATTTAACAGCTCTTGAGAAACGTGCTGAAAAATTAGTAACAGATTATCTCGATAAAGGTGTTGTACTTGCGGATCTTGATAATAAGCAGTATGAGTATTTTGCTGGAACTATGCGTAACCTGCATTTGTTTCTTCAAAATTATATAGCTATTGAGGAACTTGGCGGTATAAAACCAGAAGATATTACTGATGCGAATGAGTTGGATGCCGCAAGGCTTAAGAAGATCAGTGAGCATTTGTTAGAATCGCAGAAAGAAATGCTTCCTAGAGTAGTTGAACTTGAAGCTACTTTTAGAAGACTTATGCCACTTAATACTGAGTTCATATTACAGTATAGCACTAATCCTAAGATACAAGGAATGATACGAGAGTTTGTTAGGGATTGGGATGGTGTTGATATGGATGAAAGTAAGTTGCAATTATATCTCGATGCTTTAATGGACAGTAATAACGTCATTGCTGCTAACATGGCAAAACTACATAGGGTGTATGCAGGGCGTGGTATAATTGAAGCTAAAGCATTAAAGCGTAAATATTGGGATGCTCGTAACAAACTTAGTCAGAATAGTAAAGATCTTGGCAATATGCTAACTGATTCCAATGGTCGGTTGCATAAAAAATATGATATGACTAAATATTATGAGAATCGTAATGCTTACTTAGAAGGTACTACGCAATACAGTAAGAAATGGTATGAGAAGCGGCATAAGTTTGATATGGAGAATACACAATTCGTAGAGCAGTTCCGCAATGCTGAAGATTTACAAGCTGCTATTAATGAATATTTCTCCAACAAAAAGAAAGAATTAGGAGAAATTGCATATAAAGAATGGTATGATCTACAATATGATGCAGAACATGGGCAATGGAGAATTACATCTGAAGTTCGTGAGTTTAAAGATGAATACCTAAATCCAGCATATGTTAAAATACGGCAAGATGCGGATTTATCTAATCTGTATGATGTTGTACAGGAGTTACTTCGTTATTCTACAGAAGGATACAGTGGAAGTCCTCAAGAGAGAGGTTATCTCCCGTCTATACTAAATAAGACTAGTGGGCATAAGTATGCAGACAAAGAGGAAACCTTTGAAATGGTTGATGCTGAAGGTAATGTGTTATACGAATTACCTTTTAAATATATAGGATTATTTCAAGCACAAAAAGAAATATATTATAGAAAACAATACGAAGATGAAGAACGTGATCATTATGAGAAAGATGTTATTGAAACTCTTGTTAAGAGGGGTGTGATTAAAGAGGGTGAGTTTAAAAACATAGCGGAGATAATAGCTAAGAATCAGGAAATTAGAAAAGAGAATAGGAAACGTCACGGTGAAGCTGTCAGTAGAGATTTAGATAGGGTAATTCCTGCCTTTATTGAAAGTGCAATGGATTACAAACATAAGAAGGAGATTGAGGATAGCTTGCTGTTAGGTCTTGCTGAACTGCGGTATCATAAGGTAAAAGCCAGTCATAAGAATCTTATACCTAAGAAAAAACAAACTCGGGGGGCTAATGGAGAATACCTTGAATCCACTAGACCAGGAGTTACTAGTAATGCGTATCGTCATGCTGAGGCATTTATGAGAATGGTATTTTATGAGAAATTCCTTGATCCTCACGCTGGTGATGCTATGATTGGTAAGGTTAGAGATTATGCTTCTGTATTAGGTATGGGATTTAACTTCTTTGCGGGGGTTAAGAATATCAGTTATGGACTTTATATGAATATTGCTGAAACTAGTGGTGGCAGATTTTATACTCCTACTGATTTAGCAGCAGCAAACAAAATGTATTTTAGTGCAGTAACTAGTTATGCGGCAGATACCACAAAGAAAGATGGTAGTACTAGTAGTTTTGCTAATGGTTTAATCCATTTATTCGATGTTATCGAATCATATGACGAAATAATGGAATTACAAGATGCTGCGTTATCTAAAGAATTTGCTTATAAATTGTTTAATGATGCTGCTTTCTTTATGCAATATTCTGGTGAACATATGATGCAAAACATGACATTACTTTCTATGCTTCATGGGTATAGATTTGTTAATGGAAAACCTATGAGTTTTGCAGAGTACAGCGATCATAAACTCCCTACTCTTAACATTAAAGACCTGGATAATATAGAACGCAGTAAAGAATTAATAAATGAGAAGAATGAACTTCGTAAGAATCTAAAAACCGAGTTTGAGAAATATGTTAGGTTGGTAGATATGTTCGAAATGGAAGATGGTTATGCTAAAGCTAAAGATGAATATAAAGAGCAATTTACTGATGATGTATTGACTCTCTTTAGAGAAAAAGTTCGTGGCGTAAATCATAAATTACATGGTGTTTATAATAAACAAGATAAAGGTACAGTAGAGAACACAATGGTTGGGCAAATGGCTATGCAATTTAGACGTTGGATGCGTCCTGGTTGGAATAAGCGATTTGGTACTCGTGGGGGTATATTCAGTGCTGAAGAATTTTGGAATGAGCGACGTGATGAAAATGATATGGGTACTTATGAAGCATTGTGGAAATTTGTTAAGACTCCGTTTAGAAAGAACAGTACTGTTAACTGGAGTAGCGAAGAACAGAGAACCGCTTACACTGCTGCACAAGCTATTCTTAAGGATTATCTTCGTATGATTGTAAATACTAATGTTTATTGGAATACGTTAACAGAAGAGCAAAAAAGAAAAGCTATTAGTGCTATAACCGAACTTGGTTTACTTGGAATTGTCACAGCATTAAGTATGTTATTAGTTGGATTTAGAGACGATGATGATAAACTCAAGCATAATAAGTTTTATAACTTTATTCTTTATCAGCTAAGTGCTAGTACAACTGAACTTGCTACATATACTCCTATATACGGATGGTTTAATGAAACAGGTAAGATACTACAGAATCCTACTGCCGTCTATGGATTAGGGATTAATATGTGGAGATTTACTAAAGCTGCACTTATGTACCCATTTATTGCCGAAGAAGATAGGTATTTTAAAGGTGGTGTTAATCACGATAAACTTAAAGTTACTACTTATGCTGGTCGATTTATTCCTGGTGTTAATATGTATCTTCGTTGGGCTAATCTTGACAATCAGACAAAGGCTTATCGTACACAATAAGGCGAGGAAATTTTTTCGGATTGTGTAGGAAATGCGCCCTCTTTAGGGTGTTCTTAGAGCTTGTGAGATTGGTTCTGATACTGATTGAATTTCTGCCTGAGTTCATATCAATACTGTTAGTAAGGATATATGAAAGCCTCTCTATTTCTGCAATAGAGAGGCTATGTTATATGTTTTGTTTATGCAGTCTTTGCTATGACCATTTGCTAATCGTCATTCCTGGCTTACCCGTGCTTGCCTGTGACTGATCACCGGATTATCCTCCAAGCCTGTCAGCTTGAGCCTTTTGGGATTGTTGCCTCCACTAAACACTTTAGCATTAAGTTTCTTTATTTGAGAACTGTGCTTTAGAAGCGTATCTTTAGCACGATTAGCATTAGTAGTTAACTTCGCATTACTTTGTTCTATCGTTTCGTATCCTGTTTTAAGTTCTTTGTATTTATTAAACAATGTGTTTATTTTTCTTTCAGCTTTAGCAAGTTTGAGTAAAGCCATCATCGTTCCCCAGAAATCAACTACTAGCAGAACAATTATTACCACGTTAATGAGCCGCATAGTCTGTGTTTATTATACTACCGCCAATAAACGTGCCTGTACTATTAAAACCACCAGCACCTCTCTCTGTTTCACCAAGTTCTTCTTTAGTTACCCAATTAGCTCTTAAAACAGGACAAAGTACGGCTTGTGCAATCTTCATTCCACTTTTAATAATTCTAGGATTAGTTGTAGAATTATGGAGTAGTACAGTTATTTCACCACGATAATCGCAATCAATTGTTCCTGGAGTATTTATAACGGTAAGACCTTGTTTGCCAGCAAGTCCACTTCTTGGTCTTATTTGAAGCTCTGTGTGAATTGGTAATTCAACGTAATTACCAGTTGGTATAGGAGCACATTTGCCAGGCATTATAATTATATAATAACCTTCTCCATCTTCAACAACTTGAAAATCTACAAACGGTTGTTTTTTAAATTTCTCTGCATAGGCTGCATACACAGGAACATTTGTAAAGTTTGCAACAATATCTGCACCTGAAGCAAATTCATTTGCATAAACAGGAACTATTGCATTAGGATCAAGTTTAACACCAACTTCCCTTTCACAGTTGTCTATTACGCCATAAGGTGCAAGTGCAGCTTCACGTGGAAACTTAATCTCAGGAGTTCCAATGCATTTTTCCTCATCACTCTTTTCTTTTACAGGGGAATTATTAAAGTATTTGTGAAACAAATACACCGCAGCATTTTGTGCAACTACATGAGGACTAATTCCAGATATGAAGTTCCCTTGTTCATCAAGTAGATTATTCTTTTTGAACAAATTCACCAATTCTGTTTTGATTTCTAGTATTGTCATAGTTTGTATTTATTGAAGGTTTAGTATTAAGTCGAATGCTTTCTGTGATAACTTTTGCTCACTTCCCAGAGTAAGACTTATAAGTCTATCCTCATCGTCTTTGTACGAACGCACATTGGATAAATATGTAGTAACACCGTTATATAACCATAGTTTACTACCCCTATACAGATTCTGCCCAGCACCACCATCAACGGCAAGTATTGTATCAAGAACTAAATTCTTTTTACGAGTACTTATTTCACTTACTTTACCAAGTTCACCATTCGATTTCTCTACAAGAAGTTTTTCTTTTTTATCAAGATAAAGATCACATACTACATCCAGTACTATATCATCATCTATCATGACTGCCTTCATACTATTAAGAGTTTCCTTTAATTCCTGACTGTACTTATTATGGAGTCCCATAAGTTGTGCACCACGATCAAGTTTATCTCTTACGTTCTTAGTATGTTTGAAAGCAATACGATTGGTACAATTACGCAATGCCATGTTAAGTGTGTTATTACACACAATTCTAATATTGGTTAGAGCTGCTGTAATCATGCCACTACCGTCGTGTGTTGAAGTAATAAAAATGTATGATTCTATTGCATCACCGTTGCTTAAAGTAATATAATCTGGTAGTTTAGCTGTAACAAACACTTGCTCGCCATGACCAAGCACACCAGCTGTTTCGATTACTGCTTCACCTGTTGCTACAATAGTATCAATAAAATCGAATGCTTCACGATTTTGTACAACTTCATATCTTGCTCCAACACTACCAAGAATATAATTATTATCCTTGCGATAAGTAGAGAATGTTTCAGGATTAACGTTAGTTCTGAAGTATTTGACAACACCGTCTTCAGTAAGTTTAATGATATTATCAATGCGCCTTGTATTTCCCGGTGCTACTTCATCGAGAAGTGCAAAGTTTTTAGCTAGACCAACTTCAAAGTCAGCATTACAAGCAACAATGGCTTCTTCTGTTGTCATATAATTAGCTACACCTTGTCCTTTATAATGCCAAGGTTTTTCGCCTCTGTACGCAAAGCTATGTGTACCTTTAGCTGCATTAAATTCAATGTTATCTGACATAATTGTTTTATGTATTTGTTATTTAGTTAATTTTATTCCAGCATCATCTTTAAAATCAAAGAACATACTAAGACAATCAGTATTACAAAAATGAACTTTTCCTTTAATAATACGTTCTTTATCATATCCCCAAATTCTAATTTTAGCTTCTCCTTTAATAGTTAAAGATATTGTTCCAGATTTACTATATGTTTCTGTTTGAGTAAATTGTTTACCATAGGCATCACAAGTACATTGCTCTATCATTATACTGCTCATGACTTATGTTGCTTTAAAATTCTTCTGGTATATCAATATTTTCATCTAATTCTTGCTGTGCCAGTGCATCTATCCTATTAGCTTCAAGAAATTCAGAAATAGATTCTTCTTCTATATCAATAATAGCAAGTGGGCTATTATCAATATTTTCATGATTAAGTTCTTTTAATCTTGCTTGTGCTTCTGGAGTAAGATCACTCCAATAGATTTCATATTGTTTCATAATACAGTTGTGTTGTTAATTAATATTGTTCCATCCTTATCAATTACACCAATAGCAATTAGATTGCTTGCTATTCTACCAAACCATCCTTGTAATGGATTATAAAGACCAGTTCCTATTAGATAACTCCATGCTAATAATTGATCTTGTTTTGTTGCATTTTCGCCTTCGCAAAAGCCTTCTGCATATGCAGTAGCTAGATAATCAGTTATTGGAGTACCATCTTCAAATGTTGTTGCGTGTGCCATAATTGTGTTATTAAAGTTAGAAAAAGTACCAGTTTTTAAGAAAACACTAAGAACTGGCAAACTTATAGGATTACGACTCCTACCATTTAGTGGCACTATATCATAGTGACTTTTGGGTGTTACGATCCCTTGTACTTCGGGCTAATAATTTACTCCTATTGTAGTTATTCCTACCCTTTTATTACTACTACCTGCTGAACTTATCCGAGTTTCTCTATCGCTAGATACAAGGGTACAGGTATGACAATATTATTACCTAATATCATCAAATAGAAGTGGTATTTTACTTTTAAATTCATCCAGTAGAGGGCACATAAGCTCTCTCATTTGAGGATGTGCTGTTTTAGCTGTACGAAGTTTAAAGATATGACGCCATTCTCTTATATTAGCAGATACATTAATTTCAGTTTTAAGTGAATTAGGAAGAACACTTCTAGCTTGTTGAGGAGACCAATTATTCAATATTAAACTATTATATAAACCTTCAGTATTTAACATATGATGTAACCAATTTATTTCTTCTTGTACCGTAGTTACTGCTAAATCATCATATATACCAGGAGTTAGTTCTATAAACCAACTAGGTATAATAAATGTAATATGTTCATCCTTGCCATAATTACAATATCTTGTACTTTCTTGTGCAAAACTTGCAACTCTATGACGAACTAACTCATGACTTACACCTCTATCACAAACAAACTTTACAGTAAGATATACATGATATACTCGTTCTATAGGAAATAGATCCTTTGCATCTATTAGCGTTGCATTAGATACACTTGTTGGCATATACTCTGAGTGCAAATCTGCAAATAAAAGTGGATATTTATCTTCAAGTACTTTGTGTAATATTCTTACTACTAACATATCAGAGTGATTTGTTATAATATCTCTGAATACTCGAAAACTACCACTTAATATAGCATCATTTTTACGACGGCTAATATTTAGATATTTGGTAGTATATTCATCCTTACTTTCACTATTAAATACAGCTATTTCACCAAGTGACTCTGCCATCATAGGAGTAACTTTAACTATGGGGTGATATCCAAACTCAAGCATGGCATGGTGACCATTAGGAATTAGTTTATTGTGTATAAGATCTATGTCAGATCTTATACCAAGTATAGACTCATCCATAATAGAACCCATACAGTTACCACTAATATACTTTGGTTTAGTACAGGATTCAGGAGTTGCTACATTGCAAGATTTACATCTTGTAATTCCTATTTTATCCTCACTTTTATAGCACGTTCTAGCTATTTTTTCTATCTGTGCTAATACTGCTACTTCAGAAGTATCAGCAGAATGAAGAGGATATATTTCAGTATACGGCTTTATGAGTTTCATTGTTGTTATATTGTCTTAGAAATGATAAATGAGTCGTATTCAGTTTGCCTCTTTTGCAATATTTCTTTAACCTTGCTAAGGATTACCTTCTCTACCTCTTTTACTTCTGGTAGGGTTAGTATTGACTCTAAGTCTTTGTAGAAGGAACCTCTACTAACTCTTACTCTGTTATCGATTTCGTACTTAGATTCAATAGAATACTCAAGAGAGGCTACTGTAGCATAAAGCTCATTTAATTTATTTTTCTGCCTTACAATGTCAGCAGCAATATCATGCTTTTCCATATTAGTATTGTTATTAAGTGTTTATGGTCGTATTGATCGTATTTTCTTTTTAGCTTCCTTATTAATTAATATTTCTTGAATTTCAGTAAATTTAACTGTACCTATGTATGTACCTTTTTTAATATCTTCATCATAATGACGAAGAAAGCCGTCTCTAGGAACAACATAATGAGGTATTTCACTGTCAGGGAAGGCAATTACTTCAAGAAATCCAACATATCCTCGTATAATTGTCATAATATCCTTTCTTTAATTAATAGTTTCTTTACATTTTCAATTAATTCTTCGATTGTACCATTATTGTCTATGACATAATCGAAGTTATAATTGTCAAGACTGGTTTCAGAAGGATGATTACCAACATCAATAATATCTTTATCAGTACGAATATGATCAAGAGATATTTTAATGTTAGGATTATTTGTAGGTTGTAGTCTATTACGATTAACTCTAATCACAAATCCACCTCTTGCTCTAATAGCCTCAGCTTCATTTGGAAATCGAACATCAGTAATAACCCAGTTAGGATATTCAGGACATAAATTACAAGGTATTTCAGGTTTACCTGCTAAAGCACAATGTGTAACACCACTACAAACTTTAGGTTTATAATCAGTAAACAAAGCATTAACCCAAAAATTACGATGAATTAGTCTACCAACTTCTGTACCAAAATGCTGAAGTAACATTCTAACTGTATATTCTGTTTTATATGCAGTTTGATAATTTACTTTGGCTTCTAGTATATATCTTCCTTTATCACATTGTGTAGATAGCATAGTGACTTTGCCATCGTTATCTCTAGTAGAGCCAGTGGCATATGAATACCTAATCCAATTTTCACCAAGACTTGAATTTTTTACATCTTCTTTTTCAAGATCGACTACTGGTATTCCAGTAACAATAGATACACACTCTTTAAGTTTACCCGCAAACTTCTTTATTTCATAGTGACCTTTTCTCCAATGTTCGTTCTTACAATAAGAATTATAATCATCTAGAGAATTTGGATTTTTAAATCCTGCATAAGATTTGTCGACAAGATATTGTATAATCTTGCCGACTGTATCTTTACCACTACCTATTTTTCCGCTGACGCCAATTATCATAGTTTTGTGTTTTAGAGATTAAGTGTGTTTGTGTTATATTAAACTTCCCCAGTTAACGAGAAATGTTGTTCTTCTAGTTTTTTATCAAGCATTCTTAAAATCCAAGCATATTGATATTCACTAACTCTCATATGATTTATTTCACTTAGTGCGTCAAATAACCTCTTTAAAGGAGTTACTTCCATACCGTGCCAAGCAACCTTATTATCACGTATCTTAGCAACGATACCGTCCGCAATTTCTTCTGCTCTCGCTTGTGCCCTACTAACAGTATCTACTGATCTGTGTGTCTTTTCGTTCTCATCAATCAACTTTGCAAAGTTAGTACCTCTCTCAAAAAGATCCTGTCTCAGTAGATTACGAAATTCATAATCTATATCTCCTATACTCACCCCCTCGAATTTTATAGTATGCACATCAATATATTTTTTAAAGAATTTAGCTACAGCAGAAGCAAGCATTGTTGGGCCAATGTACTGAAGCACATCTACTACATAAGGAACATCGGCTACTCTCATGGCGTTCATCATACTCCCACCTTCAGTCTTTTGTACCAGGTAAATGGCTTCATACAAATCCATTACTCCATTAACACCGATAGGAATATATTTCCTACCTTTTTTAATATATACAGTTTCCATTTTGTGATCGTTTAGTAGTGTTTATAAAATCAGGTTAATTATTAATAGAAAACACGATCAATTGTCAGTTTCCTGTAACAGTATTTCAAGAGTAGCGCTAGCCATGCTATTACCATTAATCAGATCTCTCAACTTATCACTTGTAGCTGGATTAATTTGATAATTTACTTCATATCTAAGCCATTGAGCCAAAAATAGTTCAGCGGTCATTATCACATCCACGATAGCATGATGCCTATTCTCACGAATACGAATACCATGTTCTTCACAAGCAATATCCAGATTATATTTTAAACCTCTACGCTTAACATCTAATACCTTACTGTGAAAATCAGCAAAACTAGCTTTTGGAAACTTATTCCAACCAATCTTTCTACTCTTAAATTCTCCAGCAGTATCAAACGTTTTACCAAATAGATCAATACTTGTTAGATGTTTAACAAATAAGTTGTCGAATCTAACAATATTATGACCTATTATCATATCAGCGTCAGTAGTAGGAATAAACTCTTTAAGAAGTTCTTCAAGTGCAATTCCTTTTCTTTTTAGTTGTTCTGTAGTAATTCCTGTTACATCAGTAATATGCACAGGAACTATTATTTCTTCTCCATTCAGATCAGTGGAAACAAATTTATCACTTATCTGTATGGCATCGGGAGTAACAAGTATGGTTGCTATCTCAATAGGCAAAGGATTTGGGTTGCCATCAAAATAACCATTTGTTTCTAAGTCGTAAATTAGCAAACTGTTTATCATC
>Ga0116171_10000605_pt1 | contig 37930 bp, 31 predicted proteins | sample AD_JPNHW2_MetaG_FD_89798 | JGI IMG/M metagenome (GOLD analysis project Ga0116171, IMG submission 89798) | Active sludge microbial communities of municipal wastewater-treating anaerobic digesters from Japan - AD_JPNHW2_MetaG | ecosystem: Engineered > Bioreactor > Anaerobic > Digestate | place... | reverse complement strand
ATAAATCCACTGATGTTGGCCTTGGCATTGGCGTTGCCATAGGCGGCTTTGGCGGCAACGGCGGAGATGCAGGCGATGGAGGCGCAGCTATTGGCGGATTTGCAGTTGGTGGAGAGGCAATCTCTGGCATTTCTGCCTCAAAGTCGCTGAGCATCTCTGGCAGCAATGTGAATTCCAATTCTGCCGCAGGCGGATCGGCTATAGGCGGCTATGGTAAGGGCGGCAATGGCAGCAGCGGCGGCGTCGGTGGCTCTGGTGGGGACGTGAGGAGCGGAGTTAATGCCGGTGCGGGCATGGGAATAGGCCAGAACGGAAATGTGGGTGCTGGCGTGGGCCTCAATGTGGGTGGCTACGCCGGCAATGGCGGCTCCGGCAGCTCCGGCGGCACTGGCGTGGGAGGACAGGGAGTGGGAGGCAATGCATCCTCAGGGATCATATCTGCATCTGCTCTGTCAATCAGCGGGTCATCGGCTTCCTCAAATTCAGCAGAAGGAGGAGCTGGGACTGGAGGCTTTAGCTCAGGCGGCTTTGGAGGGGACGGTGGAGCAGGCGGCATCGGCGGAAATGCCACGGGCGGCATTAACGTCGGAGTTGGCACTGGAGGCATAAGCGTTACAGGCTCCAATAGCGGCAATCTCAATGCCGGGTCCGGCAAGAGCAGCAAGGCCAGCAAGACCAATACCGGCGGAATTGGCGTTGGTCTGGGTGTGAATCTGGCAGGAAACGGCGGCTCTGGAGGCCTGGGTGGCGAAGGAGCAGCAGGCTATGGTGGATCTGGAACAGGCGGACAGGCAGAGTCTGGCATAATCAGCCACGCAGGTGTCAACGCTATTGGCTTGTCAGTTGATGCCAGCCAGGCAAAAGGTGGCGCTGGCCTCGGAGGCGAGGCGATGGGCGGCTCTGGCGGCTCCGGCGGGGCCGGCGGAAATGCAACCGGCGGCATGAATGGCGGAATTGGCCTTGGCGGAATCACCGTTGATAATAATGGATCGTCCGGCGGCAAAGGATTCGGCGTCGGCATCAACATTGCCGGTGCTGGCGGATTTGGAGGAGATGGCGCGCATGGCGGATCTGCCATTGGCGGAACCGGTAGCGGAGGATCTGCATCATCTGGCTTGACTGCCCAGGGTGACGTCTCTGCATCTGATTTCAATCTAAGCCACAGCTATGCAGAAGGTGGCCAGGGAAGCGGCGGAAAGGCCGCAGGCGGCAATGGTGGGTCAGGAGGCCGTGGCGGAGAAAGCGGCATCGTAGAAGGAGGCACCAATGGAGGCCTGGGCGTTGGCGGCATCAGCCTCGCTGGCAGCGGCAGCTCCGGAGGAATGGGCCTTGGAGCCGGTGCTGATGTCTCTTTATCCGGTGGGGATGGCGGCGATGGCGCTTTGGGCGGATCGGCTAATGGAGGAGCTGCCTTTGGCGGAGATGCATTTGCCGGCATCAATTCATCGGGCAGCCTCGCTTTATCTCAATCGTCAATTAAGCTGAATTCCGCAATGGGCGGCCAGGCAGTGGGCGGCGCTGGCCAGGGCGGCGATGGTGGCCTTGGCGGCTCCGGCGGAGATGCTGGCTATGTCAATGGCAGCACCAACGGCGGAATCGGCACTGGTGGCATCAGCGCCAATATCGGCGAGAAGACAGGCAGCTCTGGAGGCAAAGGCTATGGCGTTGGCGTCTCCGTGAGCGGAGATGGTGGCTCTGGCGGCCTTGGCGGATCTGGAGCCAGCGGCATTGGAGGCTCGGCAACAGCAGGCGATGGCTCATCTCAGGTCATAGGCGTCTCAGCGGTCAATATCTTTGGTTCATCTGTAAAAGACAACTCTGCAGAGGGCGGTCAGGCTGTGGGCGGAGCTGGCCAGGGCGGCACCGGAGGCGCGGGCGGCGATGGTGGCGCCGGCGGAGACATTCTTGGCGGCAGAAATGGCGGCAAAGGGACCGGTGGCATCAGCGTTGCTGCCACATCTCCCAAGATATCCGGCGGAGTAGGCGGAAAAGCCAAGACTCTGATCACTGGAACAGGCGCCTCAGGAGGCAAGGGCTACGGCATAGGCATCAATATCGCAGGTGACGGCAGCTCTGGAGGAGATGCCGGCTCTGGAGGCAGTGGCACTGGCGGCAGCGCTCTGGGCGGCGCAGCTCAGACTGGCGTGGATTCGTCGGGAAGCATCGACATAAACTTCTCTCTGGTTTCTGAAAATGTGGCAGAAGGAGGATCTGCTCAGGGAGGGGCCGGTTTGGGCGGCTCTGGAAGCAGAGGAGGATCCGGTGGCTTAGGCGGCACAGTCGAGGGCGGCATTAACGGCGGAGTGGGAAATGGCGGCGTGAGCCTGACTGCTGGCGTTAAAACAGGAGCTGCCGGAGGCAAGGGCTATGGCATAGGGGTTGATATTGCTGGCTCAGGAGGCCTTGGAGGCAATGGCAGCTCTGGCGGCTCTGGCATGGGTGGTTCGGCATCTGGCGGCAGCGGGAAATCAAGCATAATTGCAGCAGGTGATTTGCTGGTCCGGAATTGCACGATCTCCGAAAATTCTGCGGATGCTGGCAGCGGAACCGGAGGCTATGGCCTTGGAGGCCTGGGCGGCTCCGGCGGCTCTGGCGGCCGGGGAGGCGATGTCTACGGCGGCATCAATAACGGCACAGGCACTGGCGGCATCAGCGCATCTGCCGGAATTATGACCGGAAAGTCAGGCGGCAAAGGAACAGGCATTGGCGTAACCTTAGCCGGAGACGGAGGCAATGGCGGCTCTGGCGGCCTTGGCGGCAGCGGAACAGGCGGCAATGGCACCGGCGGCAATGCAGAGGCTCTATTGGATTCAACAGGAAAGGCTGAGGTCTTTGATTCCTATCTCTATGGCAATTCAGCCAATGGCGGAAACGGCATTGGTGGAAATGGCACTGGAGCCTCAGGAGGGCTCGGAGGCTCCGGCGGCTCAGGAGGCTTGGCAACTGCTGCATACAACAATGGAACAGGCACTGGTGGAGTCAGCATCGATGCCGCAGTGCTCGGCAAGGGCAGTGGAGGCAAGGGAACCGGCATCGCAGTAACTTTAGCTGGAGACGGAGGCAATGGCGGCTCTGGCGGCCTTGGCGGCTCCGGCATCGGCGGAGAGGGGACAGGCGGGCTTGGCAGCTCTGGCATAAGCAGCGGGGCTGATTTGTTAATCGACAATTCCAGCCTCGCATCCATAGTCTCCATCGGAGGCCAGGGCCAGGGCGGCATTGCCTCTGGCGGGCTAGGCGGCTCTGGCGGAGCAGGTGGCAGCGGCGGCATAGCCAATGCATCTGCCACAGAGGGCATGGGCCAGGGCGGCGTTACCGTCAGTGTGGGCTATAAAGATAGCTCCGGAGGCAAAGGCATCGGCCTGAGCGTCACCGTTGGCGGCGATGGAGGCAATGGCGGGCTCAGCGGGCTAGGCGGCGATGCAATTGGCGGCTCTGGAATCGGAGGAGATGCTACATCAGGCGCATTCAGCACCGGGGATCTTGCTCTCAGCGATTCTTCCATCAATGGTGTCACCGCCCAGGGTGGATCAGGCAATGGCGGCAGTGCAGTTGGCGGCTCTGGCGGTAGCGGAGGCCATGGCGGCTTCGGCGGCGCAGCCAACGGCAATATCACAGGGGGACTTGGCACCGGCGGCACTCTCGCTGCAGCCGGACTCAAAGAAAAATCAGGAGGAAAGGCAAACGGAATTGGCCTGGGTCTAGGAGGCTCAGGCGGTAACGGAGGAGACGCTGGAGAGGGTGGCTCCGGCCTTGGTGGCTCAGGTCTGGGCGGCAGCGCTCAGGGAGCAATCAATAGCGGTGGATCTGACCTGTCCAATGTGCAGTTTGCCGATCTTGCATCCGAAGGCGGACTTGCCACTGGCGGCCAGGGCAGCGGAGGCTCTGGCGGCAATGGTGGCTCCGGCGGCTCTGGCGGAGATGCCGATGGAGGAATCAGCGGCGGCGTGGCAACCGGTGGAACATCTTACGGCACAGGAGCAACTGGTGGCAGCAGCAATGGCATTGGCCTCAACATAGGCGGCAGGGGCGGCAACGGCGGCAATGGCAGCAGGGGCGGCTTTGGCATTGGAGGGGCCGCGATCGGCGGATCGGCTTCTTCAGGCATTTTGGGTCATATCGATTCAGCAGATGATGTTATAGCCAGCAATATCGAGGCTCACGGCGGCAGCGGCCTGGCAGGCAGCAGCAAAGGAGGAAATGCTGGTTCAGGCGGTGCCGGAGGCAACGGTGGCAATGCTACCAGTATCAGCATGGGCAATGCTACTGGCGGCATATCGACTCTGCCTGGGCTGGAAAAGAGCATGAGCATCGATATGGGAAGCATCAATGTTACTATTACCCTGGGCGACGAGTCTGAAGGTACAGCCAATTCATTCGGCCTGGCGGTAGGCGGAAACGCCGGAGATGGAGGCATGGGCGGCCTGGCCGGAAATGCCATCGGCGGAAGCGGCACTGGAGGAGATGCTCAGGCAGGCATTTTCATCTCCCATGGAGATACAACATTAGGGAATGTCACAGTTGCCGATTCATATGCTCAGGGCGGACAGGGTCAGGGCGGCAATGGCACTGGCGGAGCAGGTGGCTCCGGCGGTGCCGGAGGGGCCGGCGGCAGCGCAAATGGCATCGGTCTGATGAACACATCCGGAACTGGCATCAGTGCTGGCATTGGCGGCACTGGCGGAGACGGCTCATCCGGCGGCTCAGGCGGATCTGCCACCGGCGGCTCTGGCACCGGTGGAAATGGATCGTCAGGCATATTCAGCTCAGCCAGCCTTGTTTTGGACAGATCTCTTCTCTCCAGCAATGAGGCAATCGGCGGCAGCGGCCAGGCTGGCTCTGGCCTGGGTGGTGCAGGTGGGATCGGCGGCTCTGGCGGCTCAGGCGGCATCGGCATGGGTGGAATTGATGTGGCTAACGTCACAGGCATCACTCCCACCAATTCCAGCTTTGTGAGCTTCGGCATGGGCAGATCCGGCGGCGATGCCGGAAGCGGCGGCTTTGCAGGAAATGGAACCGGTGGAGACGGCCAGGGCGGCTCTGCAAAGAGCGGAGCCTATGCTCTGGGCGATTTGAGCCTCCAGTCCAGCAATATCAGCTTCAATGCTGCTGAGAGCGGCTCTGGCACTGGCGGCAGTGGCCAGGGCGGCATAGGCGGCGCCGGAGGTAGCGGTGGCTTTGGCGGAGATGGCATGGGCGGAGACGAGAATGCAACTATGGATGGAACCGGCTCCGGCAAAGCCCTTGGCATCAGCGGCTCCGGTGGAGACGGCGCATCGGCAGGCTCCGGAGGCATTGGTCAGGGCGGAAATGGCATTGGCGGATCGGTCCAATCTGCGGGTGCCAGCTCAGGCAGAGATATAGTTCTCGATGGCTCCAATATAACTGGAAACAGTGCTAATGCCGGAAACGGCATTGGAGGCAGTGGCCAGGGCGGATCCGGAGGCCTTGGAGGCTCCGGCGGCAAGGGTGGAGATGCCATTGGCTCCGGCAGCATGGCTGCTGGTGGAGCCATCAATCTTGGCTCAGGAATTGTGGATCCGAATGGAATCGCCCTGGGACTAGGCGTAGGCATCGCCTTTGATGGCGGTGCGGGAGGCTCAGGCGGAGACGCAGGAGACGGCATCGGAGGCTCAGGCATTGGAGGAGACGCGCAGGCCAGCGGAGCCTACAGCAGCAGGACAATTTCTTTATCAGGATCTCTGGTGAGCGGCAACAATGCCACTGGCGGAAGGGGCGTCGGCGGATCAGGCCAGGGCGGCGCAGGAGGCGCCGGAGGCGCTGGCGGCTCTGGTGGCAACGGAAAGGGCATAGGTACAGGAAACGGAACTGCATCAGAGGGCAACGATTTATCCTTCAATTTGGGATCTATCGGCCCAATTTCTGTCAGCGTTTCGTTTGATGATATCAGCTATGGCCTTGGCCTGGTAAATATCGGCGGAGGCGCAGGCCTCGGCATGGGAGGCGACGGCGGCAACGCGGGAGCGGCGGGCTTTGGTGGAGCTGGCCAGGGCGGCCAGGGAATAGGTGGAGACGCTCTTGCGGCTGGAACCTACAGCCTGGATAAATCAACTCTGGACAATGCCGTCATCAGTTCGAACAGCATCGTCTCAGGGTCTGGCCTTGGTGGAGAAGGCACAGGCGGCTCTGGCGGCCTCGGCGGAGCAGGCGGCCAGGGTGGCCGGGGTCAGGGAATTGGCGCCGGTTATGGCACCGGCGGCAGCATCGATAACGATTATAGCCTGGGAATTGGCATGATCGGCATCGGCGGAGGTCTGGGCCTTGGCATCGGCGGTTCCGGCGGCCTTGGCGCTGACGGCGGAAATGGCGGGGACGCAGTCGGGGCAAGCGGCTCCGGCGGAAATGCATCGGCGGCGGTCTATTCAGCGGGTGCCCTCGAATTGTCTGATGCTATCATTGAAGACAACCTGGCTCTGACCGGCTTCGGCAAGGGCGGAAATGCCACTGGTGGCTCTGGCGGCTCCGGCGGCTCCGGCGGAAATGGTGGCCAGGGCATAGGATCTGGACATGGCTCTGGCTCCGGCGGCAGCGTCAACGGCAGCATTTCTGCGGGCCTGGGTATCATCGGTATAGGCGGCGGGGTTGGCTTTGGCCTGGGCGGAGATGGTGCAGACGCAGGAGATGGCGGCTCCGGCGGCAGAGCAAAGGGAGGAGATGGAAATAGCAGCGATGTTCGTGGGGCTGGAATTTCTGCAGACAATGTCCGGGCTGATGCGGTCACCATCACAAATAATACAGCAATGGCTGGACCAAATACCGGCGTAATTGCTGCCGGCGGCTCCGGTGGCAGCGGCGGCGCAGGTGGCTCTGGCGGCCAGGCAGAAGGAAATTTGAATGCCAGTGGAAGCATCAGTGGCGTAATCTCAAGCCACAGCACCATCGAATTGCCATGGCTTCCGGATATATCGGATATAAAGCTTAATGGCACTCTCTCGGCTGGAACCGATTTAGTCGGACCTCTGGGCGTCGGAGGCGATGCCGGAAGTGCAGGCAATGGCGGCTTCGGCGGCTCGGCTCAGGGAGGCAATGGAATAGCCGGCTCGGCCTATGGTGGCGGCGTTTATTCCAGTGGAGACGCCATATTATCCAATTCCTCGATTATAGGCAACTTTGCCCTGGGCGGCTCTGGTACAGGTGCTGCCGCAACAGGCGGCTCTGGAGGCCCAGGCGGCAGCGGCAGCAATGGCGGAAACGGCCTCGTCGCGGGCGATGGCAGCAACGGTGGCAACGGCGGAAACGGCGGGACTGCTCTGGCAGGATTTGGCCTGGGCGGCAACGGTTCGGGCGGCGGCATTTATGTTCAGGGCGATCTGAAGCTGAACGGAGCGTTTGATCTCAGCGGCTACCCCATCTATGAGCTCTCAGCCAATACTGCCAGGGGTGGCGATGGCATTGGCGGAAATTCGACTGGCGGCAACGGCGGCGCTGGGGGCTCCGGCGGTGCTGGAGGGCGCTTTGACAGCGATATGATTCTCTTTGATGAGCCTATAAGAGGAGGAGATGGAGGCAACGGCGGCAATGGTGGCGACGGAGCCGCATCTTCAGGAGGAAATGGCACCGCAGGCTATGCTTCCGGAGGCGGAGCATTCAGCATCAATAGCCTGGACATTGATTCTTATGGATTCCTCAATAATTCCGCTTTAGGAGGCAGCAGCCAGGGCGGCTTTGGCCTGGGCGGAGATGGCGGTCGGGGTGGCGATGGCAGGGATGGCGTGAGCGGAGAATTCGGCGGCGACGGCGGCAATGGTGGTACCGGTGGCAACGGCGGATCTGCAATGGGAGGAATTGCTCTGGGTGGAGACGCCTATGGTGGAGCAACTTATGCTTTCTCCGATGCCCAGACTATTACAGATTCCTGGCTTTTAGCCAATACCGCCAGGGGCGGAAATCATGCCAACTTCCTGCCTGGCGGCGGCAATGGCGGCTCTGGAGGATCAGGCGGCAGTGGTGGAGACAGTCATGGAATGGATTCGACAGGTGGCAATGGCGGCAATGGCGGACAGGGCGGCTCAACTTCCAGCATCCTGCTGAAAGAGGCAACTGGCACCAGAAGCCTTGGCGGAGCCGTTTACAGCGGCTGGGATCTGACTCTCTCAGGCAATCTGTTCCAGGATAACAGCGCCCAGCCCATCGGGACGGCAGATGATTATCATTATGGTGATGTAGGAACGATGGGCCTCTCCGGCATCGCCGGATACGGCGGCGAGGGGACTATTGCCCGCGGCGCAGATGGCATTTCCACTGCGGCAACGCAAGGGACGTTATTCAATCTCTCTGGAAATGGCTCCATTGCTCATGGCGGCGGTGTATATCATCTCACCATGCCGGTATACAATCTATCTGAATCGGCTTTCGTAAATAATTATCCTGATAACATTTATCCATAGTGCTGGTGAAACTAAATGAAAGAACTCCTTATTGCCATACTGCTTCTGGCTGTTTTGGCTGAAACGGCGAGCGCTGCGAGTTGGGGCGGCTTTGTGACCACTAATACCACCTCCTGGCAGATTTCCAGGCAGAGCAGCAACATTACCATGGACATCACCAGCCTGGTTGAGGGAACCGTCTCTCCCGTGGATCATCGGGGCAGAGTCCTCAGTCCCTATGCGTCCTATTCCCAGAACATCGCCGCCAATGCGGCCGTCGTCAGCGAGAGGACTGCCGCTTTGCAGGGAAAGTATACCTGTGAAGAGATCCTCAAGGTGAGGTCAAGGATCTCCAGCGTGGGCTATGAATATGACAAACCTGAGGGCACCGATGTCTGGACGGCTGAATACTATGCAAACTGGCCGATTACCATCAACTCCAGCCGGAGGCTGGACTACATCGGCCAAAATATCAACAACAGAGAGTATACCGCTAATGGTGAGGATAATCTGGCTGCAAATTTCCTCTATAACGTCAAGCTTGTCAAAGAGCAGACCATGAACCTCTCGGCGAGGAGCCTGAATGCCACCATCCTGGCAACCGATGATGCCATCCTGCAGGCCGATCTGTTTGAGAACAAGGACATAGATTACAGCCTGCAATCTCATTCCACTGGTATCGCCGACCTGAGATTCAAGCAGTCCAGCACTCAATACTCCATGGAAACAGGAGAATACAAACCGGAGGCGGTTAGCGAGGAGAGGTACAGCGGCGAATACAATATCGTCAGGAAGATCAGGATGAGATCCAACTACACTCATGATAAGCTGGAGGATGACATGTGGCTGCCCTGCTGCTCCGGCGGGGAGGAGATGGACTCAAGGCCCGAAGCCGCCAAAAGCGCCGCCTCCATATTTGACTGCACCTGCTACGAGGCCGATAAAAAAAGCTAATAACCCCCTGTGCCATCATCATCCACCCAAGAGGTATGAAAAGTGACAGCCACATTCAAAAGGGAACAGGTGCTCATTGAGGCTCTGCCTTACATTCGTGAGTTTTATGATTCGATAATGGTCTTCAAGATAGGCGGATCGATCATGTCCGATCGCACAGTGCTGGAGGACTTCATTCAGGATATTGTGCTCCTGCGCTACATCGGCATTCATCCCATCATTGTGCACGGCGGCGGCCCGGAGATCTCCCAGGCCATGGAGAAGTTCGGCAAGAAGGCCGAGTTCGTGGGCGGGCTGCGGGTGACCGATAAGGAGACCCTGGGCATTGCCCGCATGGTCTTGCTGGGCAACATCAATGCTGAGCTGGTCAATCTCGTCGGCAAGTACGGAGGCAAGGGAATCGGCCTGTCCGGCCAGGACGGCATGTTCCTGAAGGCCAGAAAGAAGGCTCCTCTCAAGGTGGAGGGCATGCAGCCCGTCGATCTGGGATTTGTGGGCGACGTGGAGAAGGTTGACCCGGAGATCCTGATGATCACCGCCGGCAAGGGCTACATTCCCGTGATATCGCCCATTGCCGCAGACGACGAGGGCAACAACCTCAATGTCAACGCCGATACCGTGGCCGGAGCTGTGGCCGTGGCCATGCGGGCCAAGAAGTTCTTCTCCATCACCGATGTGGAGGGCGTGCGCATGAATCCCGACGACCCGGCAAGCGTCATCTCCGAGTTCCGCGCCTCGGACTTCGACCGGCTGGTGACTGAAGGCGTCATCCGGGGCGGCATGATCCCCAAGGTGGAGGCCTGCGTGCGGGTTGTGCGGGGCGGAGTGGAGAAGGCCCACATCATCGACGGCAGAAAGCATCATGCCATTCTGCTGGAGCTGCTCACCCAGGAGGGCGTGGGCACCATGATCAACAGGAACTGATGGCGGAAAGGATGGATGCAACAAGAGGCCATATTCTTCAATGGCCTCTCTATTGCTTTCTATCCAAATCAAGGATTATTTTTTCGATCGATTCCGGCAGGGGCGGTAAGTCTTCCTGAAGTGTTTGCCATACTACTTCAGTATCAACTCCAAAATAGACGTGGATTAGCTTGTCCCGCATGCGGGCCAGTCCGCTCCACGGCACTTCAGGGTATCTATCTCTAATTGAATTAGGGATTTTCTTGGCTGCTTCGCCAATAACTTCAATTACTCGAATCGTAGCCAGAATTTTCTCTTCATTGCTCTTGAACTCATCGTAATCGATGTCTGCAACGAGGACGTTACCTTTTTCTGCATATTTGGCTATGTCCTCTAAGAAATCCCTGTAGTCTCGACCGGATTTATTAATACTGGGATCACTTCTGCCAGTATCCGGCGGCCAATGTTAGGCTTCAGGGCGCTTTTCATCACCAGATCCACCTTGATGCCTATTTTTTCAGAGAGTTCGTCTTCAAGAGCAATGAACTTCAAGAGTGAAGGTGCATCGGAAAATTCTACGAGCAGATCCAAGTCGCTCGATTTTTTCTCCTCGCCTCTGATATAAGATCCAAAAATTCCTAATGACTTGACTTTGTATCTCTCTCTTATATCAGGCATACTCTGCTGGAGGATCTTCATAGCTTCCTGCAGCGATCGAGCTTGGTGTTCCGCCTTTGGTTTGCTTGCCATGAATCCTCCTGCTTAGCTCCTGGAATGAATTTTGGTCTATCTTCCATATTGTTATGCATGATTATTAGGTTAACGGGCAACGTGAAGGGCTTGCAAATGAATTCCGCCGACCCAGCAAGTGTCATCTTCGAGGCTCGCGGCTTCGATTTTTACCGGCGGGTGACCGAAGGCGTCATCAGGGACGAGGCTTGTGTGCAGGTGGTGCGGGGCGGAGTCGAGTTGAGAAGGCCCACATCGTCGACGGCAGAAAGCATCATGCCATTCTGCTGGAGTTGCTCACCCAGGAGGGCGTGGAGTCCTGCTATATTGAGGGGGAGGACCTCAAATCATAGAATTTTATATCGACTTATTAAAAATTAATTTTAATCTATAAAATATTTTTGATACATTGAGTGCACGGAGGGTCACGAATCCTCTATCCGTTAGGTTAGGCATGAAGTGAGTCCTTGCCCGTTATCAGCGGTGATGTACTGCCCATCCGACCCGCCATTTGCAGCTATCTGCACCTGCCCTTCCCGCTCTTGATGCACTGGTATCCCTTACCAGCTCCCGCCCCGGCTCCCCCCGCGCTGCTGGCTCCTCCTTCGCCCTCCTCCGCTTCCGTTGGCCACTTGACCTTGGTGTCCGGCATCTCGAAGCGGGCGATTACCGGTGCGTGGTCCGATTCGGGATAGAAGATCTTGGGGGCGAAGACTATGGACTCGTCATGCAATAGCTCGTTATGCACCTCTGAGCCCTTGAAGTAGGCCAGCATCGTCCGGGAGACGAGGATATGGTCGAGCATCTTGCCCTTGCCGTTGTGCAGCAGGGAGTATCGTGCCGGCTCAGGGATGTTCCTCTCCGTGGGCACCATGACCCTCATGGACAGGTCCATGTTCCCGGTATTCTCGACGTCGCCCCGGATGGCTTCGATGGCCACCTCATCAAACTCCTCATTGAAATCCCCGCAGACGGCTATCAGGGCGCAGGGGTCCCTTTCAAAGAGCTGGTCGATGAGAATCCTGGTCTCCAGAGCCTGGCCGATCCTCTTCATGGAGGATATGAAGACCCCCTCCGCCCATCCGGAGGCCGTCTTCCAGGTCCTGTCATTCAGCTTGTGCCCCTGGATGTTGGTCGGCCTTCGGCTCTTGAGATGCAGGTTGATGACATCTACCATCATGTTATTGGGCAGCCGAATCCTGGCATGGAGAATGGGCCTCTCCCAGGAGATCTCCCTGGCTTCGCCCTCCTCAGGAATGGCCGTGACCTTCTTGTAGCGCGGGGAGGGGGCATATTCATGCAGATACTGGTCATGCTGCATGATTTCGTAGCGGCTGAGGATGACCAGGTTGTGATGCTCAAAGACCTCCTGGCCGGAGGCGAAGGGGTCCACGGTTGTGACCCTCTTGTAGCCCTCGTAGGGCGTGCACTCCAGCAGCCGGTTCATGGCTTCCAGACGCCTCTTCTTTCCCCGCTCTCGCTGGCCGCAGACCTCCTGCAGGCAGAGGATATCTGCATCCAGGCGCACGAGCTGGGGGCGGAGGACGGGTATGCGATCCTCGAGGCTGGGCAGCCGGTCCTTCCGGTCGTCCAGGCTCATGAGATTGAATGTGGCAATGCGAAGCCTGATGGGCATGTTATGTAAATTATGTCTATCTGGGACATTATCTTTGCGGTGATCGATCGGCTGGTGTCAAACGGAGGTACTCGGTATTTTGTATTGGTAACGAAGTGGTTCTTTGTCTCTGTGTCTCTCTCGCCTCTGTGGTTGGCCAGGCTGAAAATTAAGCCTACTGATACTGAACAAAACCACAGAGACACAGAGGCTCAGAGATGAGATTGACAACTGAAAGACAGAGTGGTTCAAGTTAAGGGGCCTTCCAGTAGCAACCTGTAGTGGATCAATCCCCTCTTGAGGGATGATGTTACTGAAGGCCCCTGCGGGATCAAAGAATCGGTCCTCTAGCTTTCAGGCTGGACTGAAATGATGCCGCCACCAGGGGATTGGCCATAAATTGAGGCAGGCCCAGGCGGCCCAGAACTGACTGGCAGATCTGCATGGGCCCGGCTGTCGGATCTGCCTCTGCTGCGGCCAGAACGCTGCTGTTGATGTCCTCCAGGTATTGCAGGGCCTGATCCATTATGCCGTAAGCTTCGTCTCCCGTCCGGGGCCGGTCCCAGGCTGCCAGGAGGTGCTCGATTCCGGAGAGGGCGGCCAGCCTCTTTACGGAACTCACAGATGCGGAATAGTCCTGATAGATGGGCATGTCTCCTTTGACGGGAATGGCATCCGCGGAAAAGAGTGCGCCCTCTCCTGCCATCCAGAGGGAGATGGAGCCGGAGGAGTGTCCCGGCGTGTGCAAAACCTGCACGGACAGGCCATCCTGCCTTCCATCCTGGTGCAGAATTTCTCCATCCTGAACAGTTCTATCCACCGAGACGGATCCTCTCACCAGAGAGCCGAAGCCCGGCACCGGTCGCTCCTCTGCCTGCAAGTCCACATCCTCTATCCAGCCTCTTTCGGCTTCATGGGCCAGCACAGCGCAGCCGGACAACCTCTGAACAGCCGCTGCAGCTCCGATATGATCGGGATGGGAGTGGGTGAGAATCAGAGTGGAGATCTCCTGCATGCTCCTTCCCTCGGCTTCAAGGTAGTCTGCAATCGTCTCTTCGGATCCGGCCACACCGCTGTCGATAAGCCATATCTCCCTACCGAAAATCAGATGGCAATAAACGAATCTGGGGATCTTTCCGCCTGCCGGGAAGTCTACGGAAAAGGGTATCTTGAGGGAGTGAATGTCATCTGTGATCTGCATCTTCCGGTCATTGTATTCCTGAAGTTATCTTCTTTTTGCTGGATGAGCTGGAGGAGCAGCAGGTCAGGAGAGCCGACCGCAGAGCCTCGATCCTGGTGGGCTTGCTGATGTAGCCGTCCATGCCCGCCGCCAGGCACATCTCCCTGTCACCTTTGAGGGCGGAGGCGGTCATGGCTATGATCTTGATCTTCGGCCCCTCCTCCCAGATTTTCCTGATGGCCCTGGTGGCCTCCAGGCCGTCCATCTCCGGCATCTGCACATCCATGAAGACCAGGTCGTAATGGCGGCGCTCCAGGGCTTTGATGACCTCAATGCCGTTGGCAGCCACGTCCGCCCGATATCCCAGCTTATCGAGCATTCTCATGGTCACCATCTGATTTACGGCATTGTCTTCCGCCAGCAAAATGCTCAGATCGTGATTTTGAATCTGATTATGATCCTGTTCCTGAGGATCGGCTCCAAGCTGGCCTGCTTTCGATGGGCTCCCTTCAGCCAATTCGCTGCCCAGGGTGCCCCGGGGGCTGCCTAGGGGGCTTGCCGCCGGCATTGCCGCCGCCGTTTCAAGGGCATCGGATGGCATCTGATTGGTTGACCTGACAGGGATGGTGAAGGAGAATGTCGATCCTCTGCCCACCTCGCTCTCCACCCAGATCCTTCCCCCCATCATCTCCACCAATTTCTTGCAGATGGCCAGGCCCAGCCCGGTTCCGCCGTACCTCCTCGCCGTGGAGGCATCAACCTGGGAAAAGGACTGAAACAGCCGGCCCGCCTTCTCTCCGGCAATGCCGATTCCCGTGTCTGAAACAGCAAAGCAAATGTCATATCGGCCGTCGCCGTTTCCGTTATTGCAGGCATCGATCCTCCGGCCTGATACCAAGAGTTGGACCTCACCGGCATTGGTGAACTTGACAGCGTTGTGCAGCAAGTTGATCAATATCTGGCATAGCCGGGTGGTATCGCTTAAAATGAATTGTGGAATGCCTTCTTCTATCCGGCAGGACATCTTCAGCCCTTTATCGGCAGCGTTTGCTGCCATCAGGTCCATGCAGGACCCGATGCAGCCCTTGAGCTCTATGGGCCGGCTCTCCAGTTCAATCATGTTGGCTTCGATCTTGGTCAGGTCCAGGATGTTATTGATGATTGCCAGGAGAGTATCTCCACTGCTTTTTATGATCTCCACATATTCCTTCTGTCTTGCCGTAAGATTTTCGTCCAGGAGCAGGTCGGTCAGGCCGATTACGGCATTCATGGGGGTTCTGATCTCGTGGCTCATGTTGGCCAGGAACTCTGATTTGGCGCGGGTGGCCAGTATAGCCTCCTCCTTAGACTTCTTCAGCTCCTCTTCATCGCGCTTTCTGTCGGTTATATCCCGTATGGATTCGATAGCCCCCCAGTAGTCGCCCTCCGAATCGTAGAGAGCGGAGGCGCTGGCCAGCAGATATGCGCCGTCTCGCAGCTCGGGCGTGTAGGATTCTGCGACAAGCGCTCCGTCTTCCATTTTTTTTATGGCATAATAGTTATATTTCTTTTCGAAAGACTGATCGTAATTGGCAGCCATGTCTATGAGGATCGGCCTTCTCTCGCCGTAAAAAGGCAGGGAGTATTCGTAGTCACCCTTGCCCAGCATCTGCTCAGCCATTATCCCTGTCAGCTTCTCAATGGCATGGTTCCAGGCTATCACCTTCCCCTCCTTATTGATGACCAGGGTGGCATCGGGCAGAAAGCCGATGATCTTTGCCAGCCGGCGCTCTGACTCGCTCAAAGCGCTCTCGGCGCTCTTGCGCTCTTCGATTTCGGACAGGGTCATGTTGAGCAATTGATTTCTCTCGTCGAAAGCCACCTTCTGCCGCATGAACATCAGGACTATGATCAGACCGACGGCAGCCGCCAGCGTGGAATAATTGGCCAGGTGGGAGTATTCGTGCCCCCAGATGAGCAAAAAGAAAGCTGCCGCTATTCCCATGTAGGGCAAAAATTGCACCCATTCGTTCTTCTTGGCGCTGAGCAGATCGAAATCATCAGCACGGCTGTTAGTCCTTGATTTTATCTGGAGCACTCCTGCCAATGCCACCAGCAGATAGGCTGCAACCCAGCCGGTATCCAGCATGCTGCCGGATATGAAGGTGCCCTGCTTTACCTGGACGGTGAAGATGGCATCTGTGGTCATAAACGCGATCATGCTTGCTGCCAGGAGGAGGGCGGGATAGTGGCCCAGCGACTCCAGCTTTCTGAATATCAATTGGATCAGGGCGAGGAACAGGAGCAGGTCCATGATGGGATAGGCCGCGGAGAAGGCCATGTAATGATCGATCTCCTGGCTGGATGCGACAATGGGGGCGATGAGGAACACCCAGAATATCAGCAAAGCCGTGACGATGACAATCGCCACATCCAGGAGAATCTTCTGTCTCTCTCGGGAGGATAGGGGCATCGAAGGCAGGAGGAGGATGCCCAGAGCGAAGAGGGGATAGAGGGCCAGATATCCGAAGTCGGCGACGGAGGGATAGGGATTGCCGCGGAATATGATCTCTATTGCCGCCCAGCCGGCCTCTCCCAGAGTATTAAATGCCATGGCTATCGCCAAAAATGTCCAGGCTTTTTTCGACCTGCCCTGAGAGCGGCGAGCTACGAGCAACATGATGTAGGCTGCCAGGCCGCTGGTAGCAATCGCTATGCTGTCAACAATGGGAAGGAGGATGTCTCTATCCTCGACGCGGACAATAATTGTCACAAAGGCGGCCAATATGAAGACGGCTGCAATGACTGCCGTGCGGAAAGACGGGACCATCCCATCTTTTGCAGGATCAATTGTCTTGATCTGATCCCCCCGTATTAACAATCAATCATTATGTATCTGGTGGTATAACTAAAAAGCTTTTGGTAGTTTAAATCAGATGTAAAGATACTGATAAATGATTAATAAAATACTGAATCAAAAGAAATAATAAATTATATAAATGTCCCTCTCACTCCTTCTTGCGCTCAGGCTGCTGGTGGCTATGCGAGCCGATATGCCCATGTTGGTGCTCTCCATTTTCATGCTCTTCGTGAACATGCTCTCCGTGTTCATGCTTCTCATGAGCGTGCCCGTGTACATGCAGGTGCTCGTGCACCAGCTTTCCATGCAGGTGGGTGTGCTCATGCACCAGGTTGGATGACAGCAGAAGCTCATAATCGCTGAGCACGGCTTCAGCGACACCATCTGTTTTAACCCGGTGGTCCTCTCCCATGACAATGGCCCTTCTGCTGATCTGGTCGATTATCTCCAGGTCGTGGGTGGCTGTGATCACCGTCTTGCCGGCTTCGCCCAACTCCTGGAGCAGTTCAATCAGCCAGAGCTGGGTTCTGGGGTCAAGGCCGGCAGACGGCTCGTCCAGCAGCAGGACATCGGGATTGTTGACCAGCACTGTGGCTATGCACACCTTCTTCTTTTCGCCTCCGGAGAGGGTGTGGGGAGATCGATCCCTCAATTTTCCGATCTGCAGCATTCCCATGACCTCTTCCACCCGGCTTTTGACCTCCGAGGGCGTCAGCCCGAGCTGCATGGGGCCGAAGGCAATCTCTTCGAAGACGGTGGGCGAAAAGAGCTGCACATCTGAGTTCTGGAATACGAATCCCACTTTGGTTCTGAAGTATGTTCTGAATTCGTTATCGGCAATGGCGTCAAACGCCTCTTCGGAGATCAGATTATCGAAAGCATAAAATTCGCCGGATGTGGGATAGACCAGGCCGTCCAAAATGGCCAGCAGAGTGGACTTGCCGCTGCCATTGGAGCCTATGATGGTCACCTGCTCTCCTCTATTTATCTTGAGGGTAACGTCCTTCAGGGCGTCGATCTTTCCCACATAGGAGTAAGAGACATTTCTCAAATCAAATATTGCTTCCATCATGATCTCCAATTTTCTTTTTTGAATTTATTTTTTTTTTTCGTATTTAAATGATATTCTCTGAGAGCAGCACCAGCAGAAAGCTCAGACTCAGGGCTGCCGCACCGGCCAGCCAGTCCCGGCCCTTCATCTCAAACTCCTGCATGATATGAACCTCGCCGTTGAATCCCCGGGACATCATGGCCATGTGCACCTTTTCGCTCATGGACAGAGACCTCACCATTGTGTATCCTATGCGGCCTCCCACCCATTTCTGCTCGTCGAGCATCCCCGCCGACCTGATGGTCCGGGCCTTCCTGGCCACATACATCTCCCGGATGAGGTCCATGAGCAGAAATATGTAACGATAGGCCATCTGCAGTGTCAGGACATACAGCTTGGGGACACCTACCGAGCGCAGCGACTTGAAGAGGATCTGCTGGGGAGTCGTCAGGAAGAGCAGGACCACAGCCGAGACGCAGGCTGCCACTCGCATGGTGAAAATGATTGCGGCTGCCGTCCCCTGTCTGGTGATGTAGATGCTCTCCGGCAGTTGCAGCGGCCCCAGGTGGGCCCCCGGACCCAGGACGGCCACCATGTAGAGCGGATCGCCGGGGATGAAGACATTGAAGATCATGGGAACGGCAATGATGCCTGCAAAGAGGGGGATGAAGAGCCATACCCGCTTAATGAAGAACCAGACCTCGATTTTGCTGGCGGCGGCCAGGAGGACGGTCAGGGCGTAAACCAGGATCAATAATCTCAGGTCTGATACCAGGCTGGTGGCGAAGATCACCGCCAAAATCGAGATCATCTTGGCTCTGGGGTCCAGGCTCTGCAAGAGGCCGGGTCTTCCTGAGAAGCTCTCTGAGATGAAGGCCTCCTGCAAAAAGCCCAGGATACCCTCAATGGTCTTGCCGATGAAGCCCTTCTTGCCTTTTGCCGTCGCCTTGAAGCGGCAGGGGCCACTGTCCACGTCCCTCATCCAGTCCGGTATCATCCAAATTCGGTGTGTAAAAAGGTGGTGCAGATAAAAAGTTAGCGCTGCTCTCTGAGCCTGTTCTATGGATCGTCTGATGAATCCTTCGATGGACCTTCGATGGATCGTTCGATGGAGCGATCAGTCCCTGGCTATCCTCTTTCCGATTAGATAGAGCAGCCCCGCACATACCACAACTCCGATCACCGCCGACAGGATATAAGCTGCCGCGGCTGCTGTCGTGGAGTCTCCACCTCCGGGCAAGGCATAATCGGGGAGCGGAGCGCTCCAAAGCGAAGAGAGCCTCTCCAGCCCTGGCGGCACAAATCCGAGCTTCTCTTTTATCTCTTCCGAACCCCATTCACCGAAGGTCTCTCCCACGGCCAGAAGGCCCAGGGGCGTGAAGACGACCAGTACCAGAAGGCCGATGAATAATTTCTTGATAGTTCTGTCCATGATCATCCCTCAGACTGCAACTGCTTTTTTGTCCCGGCTCCTTTTAGATGCGAGGTTTTCCTCGTATAAAAGCGATGTGTCGGTTCTCTGAATGTATGCGAAGATCAGGGCCGTAACCAGTGCTTCAAGCAAGGAGAACCCAAAGATATGCTCCAACAGCATGGCGGGAAGGGCCACGTTCAGGCCGTAGGGCATGTAAAGGGGGATGCCCTCCGGGCTGTTGTGCAGGAGCGGCTGCAGGCCGAACATCAGGCCGGTAGAGGCTGCGGCTATTGTCAAGGAAACGTAGCCGGCAATGGCCGCGGCCAGTGTCCTCCGGGAGGAGGTGATGTCTGTGCTGCCGCTTACGAATTTGTAGATGTAAAACGCGGCAAACGGCATGACCACTGCCATGTTGAAGCAGTTGGCGGCAATGGCTGTAATGCCCCCGTCTCCGAACATCAGGGCCTGGAGGACAAGTGCTACAGATATGGCAATGACCGCCGCCCAGGGCCCCAGGACTATTCCCACTATGGCTCCGCCCACGGCATGCCCCGTGCTGCCCCAGGGAACGGGGATATTGAACATCATAATCACAAATGAGAAGGCTGCAGCCAATGCCAGAAGTGGGACCTGCTTTGACCGCAGCTCCCTGCCGAGTTTGTGTCCTGCATAGTACCAGATAGGGATCATGATGATCCACATGGCGATGTAGGTATAGGGTCCGAGATAGCCGTCGGGAATATGCATTATCTCACCAAGCAAGGGAAATCACCTTTAATTATAAAAAGATATCGGACACACATACTTAGTGTGAATATCATCTGTTTTTTATGTCGTTAAGGAAACAGGAATGCAAATAATCCAGCACCAGGTATATAAGGAACAAATCCATTTATGCTTATCAGGTGATCTCTTGAACAGGATTATTCTATTGATTTCCGCCGTCTTTTTGACAGCTCTCGCAGGCGTGTCTCTGGCTCAGGACGGGGCCGGAGAAGGAAATGCGACCATGAATGTCTTATCTCATGACAGCGGAGCCAATATATCTCAGATGAACACTACATTATACTCCGCGGTAGACGATTGGGGCATCTATGCCTACAGCATCGGTGAAACTGTAAAATTCACTGCTCCCCGGGACGGGTGGAAATTGCAGCAGATACGCATCCTGGGCCATAACGGCTACAATGGCACTGCCATGCCCATTCCTGAGAATTTCCTCCTCGAGGTCAGAGACGAAGACCTGAAGCTTCTCTATCAGTTTGCCGACACTCAGAATGCCTACTTCTCATTTGAGTCTCCCGTTTTAAGAGCCATAGACATTCCGGCACTGCCGCTCCAGGGTGACTTCTACATAATCTTCTACGATCGCGGCACGATGGAGATTGGAATGGAGGCGGAGAAGGGAACCGGAAACTCCTTCTTCTATAACAGCCTCAACGGCGAGCTGATCCCGGCAGAGTTCAAGATCGAGAACAGCGAGGCGACCAAAGTCAACTGGGTGATAAGAGCCGTGGGTGAATAAAGCCAATCCTCACGCATCTTTTTTTAGCTCCTCGCTATTTTGTGTGGGCAATGAAGTGTTACTTTGTCTCTGTGTCTCTGCGCCTCTGTGGTTTAGTTGGCGAGTCGCTGAAAATTGAGCGTACTGCTACTCAACAAAAACACAGAGACACAGAGGCACAGAGATGAGATTGACAACTTAAAACAGAGTAGATCAAGTTATGCCATATGTAATAGCGAAGAGCTAATTTTTTTCCCATTTTGTTTCTGCTACATCTGGTCCTGCTACCGTTAGCCTGGGTGAAGTCAAGCAGCTTGGGCTGCTCTCTGCTCCCGTTGCCGGGCTGAAAGTATTGCCCGCTTTCAGCTCGGCAACATGGCAACAGAATCTTTATATGCATCAAAATTCAACCGAGCCCCTGGGGTGACAAATTGAAGAGCATGCTATTTACAGCAACTGTTTTATGTCTGGCTCTGTCTCTCGCAGGACTATCTGCAGCGGCGGATGGAGTTGCCAGCGAGAATCAAATCATAAATTCGTATGAGGGAAATTTATCGGAAAAGAAGATCGTTCCCGTTGATTTGCTATCATTCTATGGAGAGCCTGCCTTTTTCTTTGCTGAATCTGTAAAATTCGAAGCGCCTAAACCCGGATGGAAGTTGAATGCAGTGCAGTTGTACGGTTGGGACGGCTACAACGGCAGTGCCGAATCTGCCCCCTCGGAAAGGGTATTGGGCCTGGAGATCAGGGACAAGGACCTGAATCTGCTCTATAAATTCGCCGATTCCCAGATTCCCTACAGCAATTTTGCCCGCAATGCCACAGGCATCTATCCCATTACCATCGAGGTGCCATCCGTTCCCGTCAGCGATGAATTCTATGTCTGCTTCTACGACCGGGGAGCTGTTGCTGTGGCCTCTGAGCGCTTAAATGAGACGTCCAACAACTCCTTTATCTATGTGGCCGACGGATTGCCGTCTGCAGAGAAGCTGCTGCCTGCAAAGCTCAATGTAAATGAAAGCACAGTGCTGCCCATCAACTGGATCATGACCGTTGTGGGGCGCTGAACTTACCTTTTTTTGATTTCAATCAAGGTATATATTTTTGATCATAGTCTTTATATGCAATAAGTTATCAAACGTATCCAAAGGTGACTATTCGATGAATACTATAATGAAGCTCTCCAGCCTGTGCTGCCTGGCGCTCTGCTTTATCGCCATTGCGGCGGAGGCTGCTGAAAAGCCGGAATTGACGGCTCTCCGGCAGGACAGCAATATCAATTACTCGCAGATGAATTTCTCTCTGTTCTCCTCGCTATACAATTTGGGCATACTCAATGGCGGAATGGCCGTGAAATTTTCGGCTCCCAAAGCTGGCTGGAAGCTGCAGGCCGTGCGCGCCGTCGGCTGGAGCGGATACAATGAGTCCACCCAGTCTTATCCTGGAGACGGAGTCTTTTTGCTGGAGGTAAGAGACAGCGACATGAATCTGCTCTACAAGTTTGCCGATGTCCAGAATAACTACTTCCTCTCCGAAAGCGGGCCGGTGCTGGGAGAGATCGAGATTCCGGCGGTAGCTGTGACCGGCGACTTCTATGTGATCCTCTATGATCGCGGGACCGCCCGTATCGGCATGGAGAATAATAACGGCACAGGAAACTCGTTTATCTACCTGGGCGGCGATTTGGTCCCTGCCGAGAGGGTGGACCCGAAGACCAACGAGACCATTGGGGTCAACTGGATGATCGAGGCAGCCGGCAATTAATTGGCGAAAGTATGTTATATCAGCACGCCAACTGAAGAACGATGTTTGAGTCTCGAGTAATCTGCATTTGCGGCTTGCCGGGGATCGGAAGCGTGGGCAAGGTGGCAGCCGATTACCTGTCAGTAGCCCTGGAATGCAGTACCATAAAGCCTTTTTTTTCGAATAGTTTTCCGCCTCAGGTGATGGTCTCCAGGGGCCTGGCCAAGCTGCTGCACGGGGAACTGATGCGCCCCAAGGAGAGAGAGAACATGTACATCCTCTCTGGCGACGCCCAGCCTCTGGATGTGCTGGGCATGTACCGGCTTGCCGGAGAGATGCTAGAGGCCATCGCCGGGCAGGGTGTGACAGATGTGATAACCCTGGCGGCCTATGTGGGCGAGACGGACGAAAAGATAATGGGTGCCGCTACAGATATCGACTCTGCGGCTGCTCTGGGGCAGTGTAATATCCCCAAGCTCTGCAGCGGGGCCATCGGAGGATTAAACGGCCTGCTGGCAGGGCTCGCGCCCCTTTACGGCCTGCGCGGCTTCTGCCTGCTCTCCACCAGCTCCGGAAATGATCCCGTGGACATTCCGGCGGCTTGCAGCCTTCTGGAAGCCATTAATGAGCTTTTCCACCTGGATATCGAGATCTCCCTCCTGGGGCCGCCGGCAGAGGAGCCGTCTATTCCCGTCGCCTCTGAAGTGGATATGAATTACAGGTAGGCCGTACTGAAGCAGGCTATACTGAAGCAGGCTTGATTAAAGCTGGCAGGATTACTGCCAGGCAGGATTGCTGCCAGGCAGGATCAGATGGATTTGGCGACCAGAGTGCCCCTGGGAACGCCGATCCTGTCGGCCACCGGCTGGCATTTTGCCCTGAGGATGTAGACCAGCCGGCCTTTCAGCCTGTCTTCATACTCGGAGATGGTCTCATAATTGCCCATGCCCTTGGCCAGTATCAGCCAGGAGGGATCAAAGAGCAGAGAGTGGGCCCGGGGCGCGAGATCCTCCAGGGCAGTTCCCACTACTTCTCCTGTCGGCGTGACATCAACTGCTTTCTCCTCGTGACCCAGGGAATCGGCGAGAAGGCTCATCTCCTTAGCCGTCACATCATTAAGTATGGGCGCTGACTTGGAGCCTATCACAATCTGCTTTCCCGTATCCGCCAGCTTTTTCATCACAAAGATGTCGAATACGGCCTCACCGCAATTGTCTGTGAGATAAAATATATTTGAGAATCTTTGCAGGCGGCTTTTGACCTCCTCCAGGTCGCCGTGCAGATTCTCGCGGAGGGTTTGAGAGAATACCGCCCCAAATGCGGAGTTATCAAAGTCATGCCCTTTGACGCCGAATTCCATGGAGTTGGCGGCAGCAGCTATGCGGACCAGGGCCTCAATCTTGTCTTCCATGCCCTCATAGAACTGTCCCGCCAGGCTGAGCAGGCCGGCTGCCACGCGGTTACTCTCCTCCTTCAGCTCCCGGTATGGATCGAAATTGCCGCTGCGCCTTTTGATGATCATCTCCCTCTCCGTGCCCACCAGGGCGGGAACGCCTCCCTTGTGGCTGGCCATGTAGTCCAGCAGCTCCTCCACCGCCGCCCTCCTTTCCACCTCTGCCAGCTCCGCCAGGTCGGCCTCGAAGAGGGAGCGGTCCATGATGCAGGAATAGCATTGCGAAGCCATTCTCAATCCGGCCACCTCCCCGCCAGAACGGATATCACATCCGGTATAACCCTCTCTGCCACATGCACACATGAGCCGCCGCTCAGCACAAAGACCAGCCCCCTCTCCCCCACGGCATCAGCTATCAACTGCGCCATCCTGGGATAGGCCTCGAACGTCAGGTCGAAGCCTCCATAATCATCCTGATGGGAGTCATGGCCGAATATGACAAAGGCCATCTGGAAATCGAAGTCCCTGGCAAGCTCCAGCGCTCCCTTGAGGGCAGAGAGGAACCTCTCATTGCTCCCCCCGAAGGTAAGTCCGATGTCGTAATTGTTCCTCCGGGCATCATGCTCTTCCCCGGTTCCGCTGTGCATGTTGATGTGGTATACATCGGCATCATCCCCGAAAAAGTCGCGCGTCCCGTCTCCGAAATGGGGGTCCACATCGACGATGAGAAAGCGCTGCAGCCCTTTCTCCCTCAGGCGGAGGATGGAGATGGCCACATCATTGAAGTAGCAGAATCCCCAGCAACTGCCCCGCGAGGCATGGTGCCCGGCTGTTCCGGTGTAGGCGAAGGCCCTTTTGGCCAGGCCGTCCGCCACCATCTCCGCCGCCATCATCACACTGCCCGCCGAGAGCAGGGCCACCTGGCGATAGGAATCATGCAACATGTTGGCCATATGGGCCTCAGTATGAGCCTGGGCCGCCAGGTAGAGGGGAGCCGGGACAGGTCGGAAGACCTGCACATCCTCTCCGTCCACCAGGCCGGACTCCATCAGCTTTTCAAATGAAGGCCGGATTCGATCCTTCAGAACGCTGAATCCATGCTTTCCAAAGTCCTCGTGATATGTTATTGCTACCTGCATTGTCCATGCCTCTTTTTCTGCGCCCCGATTGCTACATCTTCAGCTTCATCTTCATCTACAGCTAAAGCTACAGCTCAGTGATCCTGGGGTACCTCTCCAGGAGCATTCCTTCCACCACGATCGGCATCTGCCTCTTGGCATCTTTAACGGCGCTCTCCAGCTCCCAGTCGGAGCTTGAGCAGATGGTGATCAGAGGCTCTCCTTTCTTCACCCTCTCACCCATCTTCTTGTGGATTATGACCCCCGCCTTTTTGTCGGCAGGTGCGCCCGCCATTCGGGACAGCTCCACCAGACGCTTGTTGTAGAAGGCCACTATGTAGCCTCCTGCCGGAGCCAAAATGTCCTCGCAGTTCTCCCCTATGGCAATATCCTCGCTTTTGACCGCCGGATTTCCGCCCTGGGCCTCAATTATATCCATAAGTTTCTTATGGGCTTTTCCGCTGGTGAGGATGTCTTCGGCAGCCTTATAGCCATCTCCGCGTCCGGCGACGCCTCCCATCTCCAGCAGAATGCCGGCCAATGACAGGCTCTTCTCCTTGAGGCTGTTGGGGCCCTCCCTGTTCTCCAGCACAGAGAGGGCTTCGCGCACCTCCACCGCCGGACCAATGGTTCGGCCCACCGGCGATCCGCCGAAGGTCATGGCGCATTCCACGCGAATGCCCAGCCGCTCTCCCAGGTCGATCAGGTCCTTAGCCAGGGTACGGCCTGATTCTGGTGTGGAAAGCTTTGTTCCCGGTCCCACCGGCATGTCCACCACAACGGCATCTGCGCCGACTGCACCCTTCTTGGCCATGATGGAGGCGAGCATCTGGCTGTAGGGGTCGATGGACAGGGCATATTCCGCTTTAATCAGCTTGTCGTCGGCAGGAGCGATATTTGTGGCCCCGCCCCAGACGATGACGCCCCCCACCTTCTCGGTGATCTCCTTGATCTCGTCTGCCTTGAATTCAACAGGTGCTAAAATCTCCATCAGGTCTGCCGTCCCTCCGGCTCCGGTGATAGCCCGAGAGCTGGTTTTGGGAATGAGCAGGCCCGCTGCTGCTACGATGGGCACCACGAGCAGCGAGACCTTGTTTCCGGGAACGCCCCCTATGCTGTGTTTGTCCATGACAGGGTGGGTGTCGAAATGAATCCTCTCGCCGGTGTCTATCATGGCCTTGGTCAAAAAGAATACGCCCTCGGAATCCATGTTATGGATGTAGGAGGCGGTTACGTAAGCTGAAAGCTCGATATCGCTGAGGTTATTGTCCACGATGTCCTGCACTATGGTCCGGATCTGTTCCTCAGTCAGCCTCTGCTTATCCATCATGTTCTTGATGTAGCAGAGGGAGGCGGGTTTGGGAGCGGGCAGGACATCCACCTGGGTGGGAGTCTTCAGGTCCTTCATGGCCTCGGTGAATATGCCGATCTCACCCGCCGCTACCATCTGCAGGGTGGTGTCCAGGATGGCTGTTGTGGCAGCTCCTTTTGTCCTCACCCGCACCCGGTCGCCGGCGTTCAGGCCCCTCTCCCGGGCATCCACTACGTTGAGCATTACTTTGTGCTGACCTATCTCGATATCAAAGGGACGAACTTGCAGCATGAAAAACAACCTCCTTGCTATGACGATCTTTCGTTTCAGCTTCTCGTTTCAGCTCTCCAGCAGGGAGAGCGATCTGATCCATTCTCCCCGGGCCTCACGGGTGGTTCCCACCACCATTCGAAGGCCGCCGGGTATCTCTTCCAGCATTCCTTTGGCCTCGATGGTCTCTCCGGGAAGGGCCTGGCCGGCATAAGTATGCGAGAAGCAGAATATCTCCTTTACCTCAGGATGGTCCAGGCCGAAGATGGCGGGGCTATCAAAGGAGAAATCGGCATTTACCACGCGGGCCTCGATTGTGGCTATTCCGGCGGGCTTTCCGGCCGGATGCGGTCGTATCTGGCTCCAGTCGCGGGTGAAGAGCAGGTCGAAGTAGGTGCCGTCCACCATGCCCCGGTTTCCTTTCCTCCTCTCGTGCCGGACGAACTCTTCAAAGACTATCTCCGGTTTTCGTTTCCGGTAGATCTTCCTCCAGGTCTCATCATCCAGGTCATCGATTGTGCCCTGGGCCTTGGCTTGGCTTAAAATATCCCTGGCCAGCCACCAGTGGGGGCCGTAGACCACGAAATCGATGTCCGAGGAGGGGCCGTGCAGGCCGATGAGCATGGAGCCGGTGATGCCCATTTGATCCCTGGGCACTCCGCCCTGCTCAATGATCGAGGCGATCCTGGCGACCCTCCTATCTGAAGACGCGACGGCCGGCAGAACCTCAGCAGGCTGGTAGAGGCGGACGACCTCACTCTCCGGTACGGTGTGCAGGTCGAGGGCCCATTCCGGCCGTTCGCGACGCAGGAAGGCGAAGGAGTCATCGAAGTCCATCTTTCGGTAGCGTATGCCCTCCGCCTGCCTCTCTCCGGCGGGATCGGGTATATAGCGCAGCAGTGAGCGCAGGCCATGAGGATGGTGGTAGTCGGCCACTGCGAATATCCAGCCCTGGCGGGTCATGAAGAAGTCTCTGATTCTGCTCCTCAATGTATCCCTCAATATACCGCCTCAGTCCCGGCTCTCCGATATGGCTTTCATGGCTCTGTCCAGCCCTGCCCCCGGCCGGACGATCTCCTTCTTTTGCAGGTCCAGGAGGGTGGAAGGCTGACCAAACTTGCATTTTCCGCCGTCAACTACCTCGTCCACCCGATCCTTTATCTCCGGGGAGACGGTCTCGGCGCTGATGGGCGGCGGCGAGCCGGTGCGGTTGGCGCTGGTCGATGTGATGGGGCCGGCCAGGTCGATGATGCGCAGCGCCGTCTCGTGATCCGGGTATCTGATGCCCACGATAGGCGAGCCGGCGGTGAGGATATCGGGCACAATGCTCTTCTTTTTTACCAGCACCGAGACCGGGCCGGGAAAGAGCTGCTCCAGGATTGCCATATCCTCTCTTCCGATATCAGCCACCTTTTTCAGCATTTCAAAGTTGGAGACGGCTAAAAAGATGGGCTGGGAGAGGGGCCTTTTTTTGATCTGAAAGACTCTCATGACCGCCTGCTCGTCCAGAGCATTGGCGCCCAGGCCGTAGACGGTTTCGGTGGGGTAGACGATGACTCCCCCGCCGATGACATAGCGGGCGGAATTGGCGATCATTTCTCAGGTTTCCGTTTGATGCTGGCGATGTCTCCCAGGGTCAGCCCGCGACCGGCCAGGCCGGACTTGACGCGCGCTTCTGCAGCCTGATCGGTGAGCCTGATCCTCAGCTCTCTCTCGAGCTTTGCCCGGATCTCGTCCTCAGGGGAGATCTCCTCGCGCTCGATCTTCTTGAGGAGGGGGGCCTTCTCTTTGATCCGGGCTGCCAGTTCCTCCACAGACAGGCCCTGCTGCTCCCGTGCCTCCCTTATCCTGCGCCCGAAGTCCGGAATCAACTCCACCAAGTCCTTGAAGTGGTCGCGGGGTCTGGGCCTTTTTACGGTAAAGGCCCGCTCCACTGGAACCATCTTCTTTGGGACGGGAGACCATTTATCCTCCGGTTTACCAAAGCGCGCACAGCCCTTGCATACCTCCAGCGCCGATCCGTCGATCACTATCCTCTGTGGTGCTCCGGAGATCTCAGCGCCGCAAATCTCGCATTGCTTCTCGGTCATTTCGGAAACCTTTATAGGGGTCGGAGTTTAATAATCTTTGTAATTATGGACAGTGGAGAAGGAACGAAGGAGTCCCAGGCAGGTGCGGATTTCTCCCGCTACATCCTGGACCGCATGCGCCAGCTTGAGGAGCGCAATTTGGCGCTTCGAGAGCAGAAGGACCGCGTAGAAGGCGAAAAGAGGCTGATAGAGAACCAGAAGCTCAAGTTCGAGAGGGAGGCCAGGAAGCTGAGAAGCGAGCTGGAGCGCCTGCGCGTGGGTCCCATGATAGTGGGAACCATCGTCGATGTGCTGGACGAGAACCGGGTGATCGTCAAGAGCAGTACAGGTCCCCGGTTTGTGGTTAACCTCTCTCAGTTCATAGAGGGGGAGATCAAGCCGGGAATTCAGGTAGGCCTCAATCAGCAGTCCTTTGCAGTGATGTGCATTCTGCCCTCACCTCGCGATCCGGCGGTATTCGGCATGGAGATCGAGGAGGCACCGGATGTGCACTTCTCCCAGATCGGAGGGCTGGACACCCAGATATCCGAGATCAGGGAGATTGTGGAGCTGCCCCTCAAGAGGCCCGACCTGTTCACGGCTGTGGGCATCGAGCCGCCCAAAGGCGTCCTGCTGCACGGGCCGCCCGGCACCGGCAAGACCATCCTGGCCAAGGCGGTAGCCCAGAGCACCGATGCCACGTTCCTGAGGGTCGTCGGCTCGGAGTTTGTGCAAAAGTACATCGGAGAGGGGGCGCGGCTGGTGAGGGAGCTGTTCGAGCTGGCCAAGAGCAAGTCCCCGGCCATCATATTCATTGACGAGCTGGATGCCATCGGAGCGCGGCGCATGGATGGAGCGACGAGCGGAGACCGCGAGGTGCAGAGGACTCTCATGCAGATACTGGCGGAGATGGATGGATTTGATGCGCGAGGCGAGGTCAAGCTCATCGCGGCCACAAACCGGCTGGATATGCTCGACCCGGCTCTTCTGCGGCCCGGTCGCTTCGACAGGGTCATTGAGATCCCCATGCCCAGTCGCGAGGCACGGGAGTCCATACTCAGGATCCATACGGGAGGCATGAGCCTGGATGGGGATGTCAACCTCAAGCAGATCGCCGACCTGGCGGAGGGATCTAGCGGAGCAGACCTCAAGGCTCTCTCCACCGAGGCGGGAATGTACGCCATTCGCGAAGAGAGGACGACCGTCTATCAGAGCGACTTCGAGAACGCTGCCACCAAGATCCTTCACAAAGAGAGAAGCCAGCTTAGCGAGCCGGAGGGGCTCGTGCAGCAGTACATTTGATCCGGGCAGGCAGCCGGGCGGGCCGAATTCGCTTCGGCCCGGAGTATTATTTTTTGACTAATTGTTTTTTTGGGGTTTTATGTACATTTCCACTTCTGCGGACTGTTCATTTAATTTGAGTAGATTGACCAATCAATGATTGACTTTTAATGAATTAATTTTTACAGTTGATCTCGGACAAATCTTGCATGTTCTCCCTTTTCTTTTGATCATAAATGGGTATGACATGCTATAGCATGTTGAATCTCATGCATAAATTATAAATAGATATACCTGACGTAGAATATTACTATTAAACTTTAGTTAAGAGATTGTTCAGACTGCTTTGGCGGAGGTCGGTATAAATGAGGAGGAAGATTTACAGAATATTCATCCTGTCGGTATGGCTGTTGACTGTATGGTCGATGGTGGGGGCGGCATCTGCTGATCTATTTTCAATCTACGCATACGACTCCAACGGAAATACAGCATGCGATGCTCACATAACCGTCTATCAGGGTACAACCTACATCAAAGACGGATATGCAAACGATAACTGCAGATGGAGAACAGATTTGAATCTGTACACGTCGTATCGCATCACAGCGAGCTGGGGCGGACAGTATGGTGATTGGAAATCGTCGCTGGACGGTTCGGAGAGCAGGATCTCTATTTACATGCATTAGCAATCCTCAGTTTTTGCTTTAGGGACCTAATTTCCGGAAATTTAACTTACAATTGGAGTGATCCATCATGACAGATATGCCTCAAGTATGTGAAAATTGCGGCTTTTCCCTGGCAGAGGGGGATAAATTCTGTCCGATGTGCAAAACACCGGCGGAGCATGCGGCTGGAGGATTTGCGCCTCTTAAGCGCATAAAGAGGGTAAGGCCGGCTGTCCTCCTGGCTTCAGGCGTTTTGCTGGGCTTTATCATGGTAGCATCTGCTATTTATTTGCCTCAATATGTGGAGGACTGGAATCAGAAAGGAAACGATGCACTGAATCGCAGCGATTTTAAGAGTTCCGTGGAGTATTTCAGCAAGGCTTTAGAGTTGGATCCCTCTTCGGATGAAGCTCTGATTGGGCTTGGCAATACCTACTCCATTATAATTCAAGACAACGAGGAAAGCTATGATTTGCCATTGAGCTACTACGAAGAAGCCAATAAAAGCAATAAAATGGGCGGCTCAGCCTATGCCCTAAAGAAGATGGGGTTGATCCATATATCAATAGGCGATTATAGCACCGCTCAGAAGGAATTCCAGAAGATCATCGATCTTAACACTGCTCAGAATAACATTGATTCATTGGATCTGGCAAGTGCATGGTATTACAAAGGGTCAGCTTTGATGTATCAAAACAATTACAACAGTGCAATGGAGTGCTTCAATAATTCCATGTCGATTTCTGGAGGGGAGGTCGCAGGCCGTAGGCTGCATCAGATGGCAATGGCCTCCTTGGGCGAGGCCTTCATGAAGGAAAACAAATCCCAGGAAGCCGAAAACTTCTACAAGAGCGCATTGGATGTAAGTACGGATTGCGAGAACTGCGATGCGGTATGTCATGATCTGATAAAGATATATGAGAAATCCAATCGCATTGATGATGCAAGGGAGTATGAGGAGAAATGCTACGGCAAAGCCATGGCATAAGTAGATCGTGAAGTGATCTTTAAGTTTTGAACAAATTTTTCCAGATTAGGGAGATTCGAACAGAGAGGAGCGGAGGAAGTATGTCAGAGAGTCCGATTAGAATGAAGCTGTTGATCGACGCCGGCCCTGAGGCCGATTTGGAGAGGGTGGAGAGGCTGACCCACGAGCTGAAAAGAGAGCTGCTGGATCAGGATGTCGATCTGGTTGAGATCCCCGAGATTGATGAAAAGCCGCCTGTCGGCGCTAAGGCGGGAGGAATTGCGGGAGTGGGGTCCCTCCTGGTCACCCTTGCCCCAAGCGTGCTTCCCAACATCATTGGCTGCATTGGAAGCTTTGCGTCCAGCAGAAACTCAGGGGAGATAATGATCGACCTGAACGGCAACAAGCTGCAATTGAAGGGCATGCCCAGCTCTGAGATGCAGAAGATGGTCAATGATTTTATCAAGGTTGCCGGGCAAAGGCCGGTCGGAGGATGAGGCAGGTGAGGGATGTATGGATGAAAAACCAAAGGATGTCTCCCTTCCGGCCAACCGCTTTGCCCTGATCATCGCCAACTATGACTTCATGGACCCGGATATAAGCAGCCTGGCTGCCCCCCAAAACGATGCCGAGGCGTTCTGCGAAGTCCTCTCCGATCCGAGTATCGGGGGCTTCAAGGCCGAGAAGCTCATAAACGAGGACTCGACTGCAATCAAGAAGGCAGTGTTCTCCTTTTTCAGCAGAGAGAGGCGGAAGGATGATACTCTGCTCTTCTATTACACGGGGCACGGCATGAAGGGAGACGATGGAAAATTTTACTTCGTGGCCAGCGATACGGAGAGAAAGTTCCTGTCGGCAACAGGCGTTCCTGCCGGATTTGTGAAGGATAGAATGGAAGAGAGTTCATCCAAAAAGCAGGTTTTGATATTGGACTGCTGCTACGGCGGGGCTTTCATGAGGGAATGGGACCGAAAGGCTGACAGGAGCGTATGCGCCCATGACCTCTTCGGAGGAGAGGGCAGGGTGGTTCTGACGGCCTCCGATTCCATGCAGTATTCCTTCGAGGGGGACCGCAGGGTGGGCGAGCCCGTCAGCTCCATCTACACCGCCAAGCTGGTGGAGGGCCTGAAGACGGGAGCGGCAGATTGGGATAAAGACGGATATGTGACCCATAACGATCTACAGGAATACATGTACAGGACGGTGAGGGAGATCACCCCTTCCATGACCCCTCAAATAGACTCCATGGGACTGAAAGGGGAGATTGTCATTGCCAGCAATCCCCACCCTGAGCCTGCTGAGCTATCTGAGGAGATAAGGTCATTTCTGGCGGGCTCACCCCGACTGAGAGAGGCAGCGGTGGGCATGCTGGAGGACATCCTCTCCAATAGCGACAGCGACAGAAGGCTGGTCCTGGCAGCTCGCCTGGAGCTGGAGAAGCTCGCGAAAGACGATAGCAGGAGAATCTCCGAGTTAGCCGGGAAAGCTTTAGCAGACCATGCCAGGCCTGACAGCCCTGATGCGCCAGACACTGTGATTGGCGTAACGGTCCCGCCTGTCAGTAGCAGGATGCTGTGTCCGGCCTGCGGGAAGACGCATTCCTCTCTGCTAAAATTCTGTCCGGAGACGGGCAAAGCCGTGGGACGGAAATGCCCGACCTGTCAGTATCTGACCATCGCCGGGGCCAGGTATTGCGGGAAATGCGGACATGACCTCAATGAGGGGGCGAGAAATTCTCAAATGAGCTGATTTTTCGCTCAATAATTTTCTTCATTTGCATCTCTCCGCTGGCAGGCACAATCCCCTTGGGCAATCCAACTGAAAGCGACATCCCGGCGGAGACTATTGATCCGCCGATCTCAATTGCGGAAATTTTCCCTGTAGATCTAATGCCTCTCCAGAGGAACCGGAGAATGCAAATTTTATCATTTGCCCAGGACTTTCTCCAAAGCCGCCTTTCTGGCCGCCAGGGCGGCTAGCTTTTCCTGTAGTTCCTTCATCTCTTTCGTGATCTTCTTCAGCTCTGTCCTGCCCGTGGCATTGATGAGGTATGTCTCACCCAGCTCGGCTTTGATGTAATCCTCGAGCTGTCGCCGCAAAAGCCTGATGAAGGGATTTCCCCATACCGAAGAGTAGCGGTATTCGAGCTTCTTTGCCTCTATGCCCTTGATGATGAACTCCTGATCGATCCTGTACTCTTTTCTTGCCGTCTTGTCGCTGAGCGTTGCCCCTTTTCGACTCCATTCGCCATACTCTGCCATACAAAGCCTCTTGATATGCCTGATCGGTTATCCTGGAAATTTAAGATCTTCTGGCTCCAATTCAAGCGAGCTATCTTCAAAAAGCTGTCCGCCAGACCAAAGAGGCAGATCTGCGTCATCAAATTGGCCTGTATCGATCTGGCGGATTTCAGCGGATTTTGAGGCTTTATGGGCAGCCTCAGCACCGCCATTTGGATTCGCTTATATCATTTCTGATGGGTAGGGGTCAAATCCGTAGTCTGCACTGTCAATCAGAATTCCACCCCACTCTGAGTATGGATCATAGGGGTCATAAGGATCATAGCCACCGGGACCATAGCCTTCCTCATAGCCGCCAGGACCATAGCCTCCCTCATAGCCACCAGGACCATAGCCACCCTGTCCCTGCCCCTGGCCAAGACCGCTCTGACCCTGCCCCTGGCCATAACCGCTCTGGCCTGATGAGAGGACGTCCACCATAATAGAATTGCTCTTCTGGCCGTTGATGTAGAATGTTATGGTATGGCGCCCCACAGCATCCGCCCAGAAGACAAACTGGGTATATCCGGGATAGAATTGATATGTCTTTACCAATTCATAGCCGCTGGGATAAACCTCAACCACTGTAGCCATGCCGCCCTGTGTGAAGGCCAGCAATTTGAATCTGGCATTGTACGGGCACTGCATGTATTGCGTCCATCGAGATGTGCCCTGAATCCATAGAGAATTATATTGCACATAGCTGGGATTGTAAGGTTGGTTTTGTCCGTTTATTATCAAATAGCTGGGCTCAGCCCCATTGAAATTGAACTGCACTGCCCCTGTTTCCGATGATCCCTGCGTCCCTTGATCGAAATAATAGAATTCTTGATATTCATCCAGCCCAAGAGCCGGCACAATCGCCAGCGACATTATGAGCAGAATCAATATAGCTTTTCTCGCCCACATACAATCACCACTTGATATGAGGGATTTGTTAATAATTAATGTTTGCCCTCGTCAGGCAGAGGTATCATCAAAGCTGATCTTCTTCTGGGTCTGGAAGGAACCGGAGTACTGCTCTTTGCTTCTGTTCATCCTCAAGGACCAGCCTCTCATATTCTTGATGTTCCAGAGCCCTTCAAAGGCCAGTGATGTGTTATAATCCATGGTGTTATTGAAGCGGCTCATAGACCTGATGACGCTGGACTCGCTCTTGTCCACGTGGCTGAGATTGAACCTCTCGGCTACAGCCGCCCCAATGCCCTTTTCAAATAGCGGCAGATTAAGGCTCTTTCTATTCTTGAGCAGTCCTCCGTCAAAGACCAGGTCGGACTTCTGGGTGAAATCGACCTTTTTGCCCACCTTATTCAAATTTCTCAGGGACTCGAAGCTGATTGAGCCGGAGCCCTTCATCCAGCCTTTAGAATCCACGGAAGTATCATGAAATGAGCCCTTGATGGAAACATCACCGGAGCCCCTTACCACAGAGGACTCGTCAAAGAGAAATCCCCTGCTGGCATAAGCTGCTGACTGTGCCGGGCAGAGCAAGCTCACAGCCAGAGCTATGGCGAGAGCGGCGATCGCGACCAGAGTGAGTAGATTGCCTTTCACTAAAAATTGCTGATGGCCGGATGAGGTAATTAATCTTTTGGGTGCGCAGCCAGGGCTTCACGACAACTGCATGACTTCAAATCGAATCAAAATGATTATCATGTAAGAGAGACAGACTAAGAGATGGAACAGGTTATGCCCACGACCGGGAATGGGGATGAGTTCAATGCAAAAGAGCAGCATTAAAGGCTTTTCGGCAATTGTCTCAAAGCCGCGATTTGGGTGATCCTGATTGCGGCAACTGCAGAGGCCGACTGGCTGGAGGGAGGATATGTCGGCAGCGGTGGAAGCAGCGATATGGCAGCATATTTCACAGATCCCATTTTCACATCACCCGCCGGCAGCTACCAATCCTCCGATCCGGCCATAAGCGAGATGCAGTCGTCATTGGACCGACCGCTGGCATTGGGTTACACCTCATCAAGGACGAGTAGCCAGAGGACACTGACAGCGCCTCCGGCCATATCTACACCGGCAGCCACTGCAAACGCCAACGCTTCCGGCCGCTGGAGCCTGACGCTGTCCGAAGGCAGGACGATTGAACTGCAGCTCTACCAGTCCGGGTCAAGGGTCTTCGGTGCGGGAAGCATCATCCAGGGCGTCACCCAGGGCAGTGCTCAAAACAGCGCTCATGACAATGCCCGGAGCCGGACGGCGGCAACCTACACTGCTCTGGCCAGCGGCACCATCTCCGGAGACGCTCTGCAACTGGACGTAGTCATCCAGAGCGGCACGGAGTTGTATTCGATGACGATCGATCTCAGCAGGCTGCATCTGTCACCTGAATACCTCATTTACAGGGTGGGAGCCCAGCCGGCATCAGGGACGGTAAAGGCCATAAGGATGCCTTGATGGCAAGAATGCAGAAGGCAGAATGCAGGATATTATAGCGACTTGATTGAGGCGCGAGGGAGGAAGGCATGTTTGTCCCCACAGGCACCGAGGAGATCATACCGCGGCGGAAGTTCCCGTATGTGACTGCGGCAATAGTGGCCTTGAACAGCCTGGTTTTTATCTACGAGCTGTTCATCCTGATCACCGGTGGATCTGGGGGCCTGAACGCCTTCTTTGAAACCTTCGGCATGGTCCCATCTGAGCTATTTGCAGGTCAGAGCAATCCGCTGGCCCTGCCCTTCTATGTCACATTGATCACTTCCATGTTCGTGCACGGCGGCCTGCTGCACGTCGCGTCCAATATGCTCTACCTATCGGTCTTCGGCGATAATGTGGAGGAAATGATGGGGCCGGGATTCTATATCGTCTTCTATCTGCTCTGCGGCCTGGCGGCCTCCTTCGCCCAGATCGCCGCCGATCCGGGGTCGCAGGTCCCCAATGTGGGGGCCAGCGGGGCGATAGCCGGCGTGCTGGCCGGATACCTGCTGCTATTGCCCACCGGGACGGTGCGCATATTTGTCTTTCTGGTGCTCTTCAGCCGCATGGCCAGGGTGCCGGCTCTTATCTTCATATCAATGTGGTTTGTACTCCAGCTCCTCAGCGGAGTCAATTCATTGGGCGCCAGGGCAGATTCAGCAGATATGGGCGGTGTGGCCTACTGGGCGCACGTCGGCGGCTTTCTGGCAGGTCTGGTGCTGGCCTTTGTCTACAAGAGATTCATGAGGTGGCGGCTGTACCGGGGTATCTCCTAGCTGCCTCTTCAATCCACGATGTCAATCCCAATAGGCTTTGCACCTAAAGTGCCCTTTTCGCCTGACTTTAGGTGCAGACGAGGGGGTTTAGGTGCAAGTAGCAAAATCCAAATCTTTGAATTGAATGTTGGCATTATTATTTAGTCTATGTATAAGATATCACGAAGTTTAATTCCGTCGATTGTGTACTTATCAGCAATCTTGTTAAATAGTAGCTTCTGTTTTTCTAGCGTATCATAACCGTCTTCGGTCACTATTGAATATAATTCTTCGCTCGATTTTGCAATAGAGTTAAGTTTTGACCTAAATAATTTTTGATATTTTCGCCATTTTTCTATGGCAGCCGCGTCTTTTACTGAATCCCACCTTAACAACTGGTTTGTGTAAAAGAAAATGTGAAGCAGCCTGATAATATCATTTTCAGGCCCCTGCTGAAACCCACTCACTTCCGTAATACAATCCCGCAGTTCGATTTCGGCATAATGATATGCAGGATTGAAATCATAGACATCCTGTAAGCGTGAATTTATAAGCGGGTCATCGAGCATGCTACCGAAATTTTCTGCAAGTTTTTTTGTTTCAAAAGTCGAGGATCGCGAGACTATGTGCAACCGTAATCTGTTGTATTTCCTCAAAATATGCCCCAACTCATGCGCGACTAAAAAGGCATCGTTTGGGGTCACGGGTTCCCATTCAAGACAAATATAATTATTTCCAGTCCTCTTACCCACGCCTTGAAGGGCATAATCCCGAAAAGTATTCCATAGATCTGGGAATACATACCAATCAACTGAGAACTTCTTCTTGATTGGCTCATACTCTTTAAAGTAAAAATTCTGGAATTCTCTAAAGCACATTGCGCCTTTTAATATATACGCTTCGTCATCATATTTATAGTAGGCTGCGGCCATGATTTAGAATTGCACTGAGGGCATTTGAAATTATCGCAAATATGTTTGAACTTGGCGATCCGCTCTTCGGTCGGGAAGGATGAAAAAGAAGAAATTTCATGTTCTTCTCCGCAGATCGTACATTTTACAGGGATTGAGGGGGGCATGCT
>Ga0116171_10000603_pt1 | contig 37999 bp, 44 predicted proteins | sample AD_JPNHW2_MetaG_FD_89798 | JGI IMG/M metagenome (GOLD analysis project Ga0116171, IMG submission 89798) | Active sludge microbial communities of municipal wastewater-treating anaerobic digesters from Japan - AD_JPNHW2_MetaG | ecosystem: Engineered > Bioreactor > Anaerobic > Digestate | place... | reverse complement strand
GACCGAGGCCGCCAGCCCCTCCAAAGTCTGCTGCACTATCCTGCTGCTCAAAACCCATCCCCTCTTTCACAAAGAAACATCGATCGTCCTCTCGCAAATCAACCTATCAGTGTTTTATTTCATCCCATGTTTATTGGCTTTGCGCCCCGAACTTATCTAAAATCTTTCTATAGGTATATCTCTTCAGGGTAATAAACTGATCGGCGACATGACCGCACACAATGACCACAAACAATGATAGATGCCTGCCGGATGAATAAGACTGCGCCATGCAGGGCGAAAGTGATTGAAATGCATTCGCCTTTGAGATCTGATCAATCATGAGGGAGATAAACTGAAAAAATATACAGAGATGGAAATCGCTTTACTTTATTATGGCCTCCAGCCTGCGGCCCACTTCATCCCAGTTCACAATGCTCCAGAAGGCTTCCACGAACTTGGGCCGTTCATTCTTGTAGTCCAGGTAGTAGGCGTGCTCCCAGACGTCCAGCACCATGAGTATGCGAAACATGGGATAGACGTTCACATTGTGCTTTTCGATCTGCATGATGATAGGCCGACCGGTCATGCCGCACCAGGAGAGGGCCGCCCAGCCCGATCCCTCCGTGCTGACTGCCGCTGCCGTAAACTCCTTCTTGAAGCGCTCAAACGATCCAAACTCCTTTAAGAGCACCTCCGCGAGTGCTCCCACCGGCTCCTTGCCGGCCTTGGCCGCAGGAGCCAGATTACCCCAGAAGAGGCTGTGCAGAACATGGCCGCCCGCCTGGAAGGATAGCTCTTTTAGAGTGGCCTTCATATCCACGTCTGAGCCGGCCCGGCGGGCCTTCTCCAGCCGGTCCAGCAGGGCATTGGCGCCGTTTACGTAGGCGGCGTGATGCTTGTCATGGTGCAGGCGAATCTGAGCCTCGGACATGTTCGGCTCCAAGGCATTGTAGGCATAGGGCAGTTCCGGCAGGGAGTATAATTTCTTGTCAGTCATTTGCTTTCACCTCAACAATCCAGTTTCTCACCTTAAGAATATCTGCTGATATTTGGCATGACAGCTATTTATCTCCTCGCATGCCGTCCCGGCCGGCCTTCATGCTCCGGGCATAGAAAATCAGCTCTGAGAGAAGCCTCTCTGCCTGACCGTGCTGCGATCTTCCCAAAGATAGTCCCTCACATCGAGTACCTCGCTCTCCAGACCTGCATCCAGCGCCTTTTGCAGCATGAAGCGGGCAGCCTTCTCCGACGGGCGGCCCTCTCTGGCCGTTCCCAGTATCACCGGGATGAACAAACTTACCTCCTGATATGTCTGGGAAATTTCAGGGATTTGGCTCCGCAATCCAGCGGTTGGCATCATCTCTTACACCCAGCCTCACCACAGCACGATGTACACCGCATCTCCTTCCTTTCTTCCCTTGAGAAGCTGGCAGTGGCGCAGTATGGCAAATTCGTTCTCAAGCTCTGTAGCCGGCAGCCTGAACCTCTCCGCCAGCTCCGCCCTGGTGGCCTTACCCTTCTCCTGGATGAACTCGTAGATCTGCTTTTGCAGGTCGGTCAGCCCATCAGTCCCCTGAAGGCCGTGGCTGTCCCGGAATATCTTCTTGGACCTCTCCGCCCAGGGGTCGCAGACGCGAATCCTGTGGCCTGCATCGATATAGCAGTCCTCGCAGAGGGTCTTGCCCCCCGTAGAGAATACCTCTTCTTCCGCGATCTCCTTGCCGCAGCTCTGACACCTTATGCCTTCTGACATTGCCTTCCACCAGCAACATCATTAGGTGCTTCCTGTTCTTTAGCTTTTTCGCGGGATAAATATTTTTATAATTTGTAGCAATATGCACTTTCTTAGGAATATTAATGAAAAAGTTCTAATAGAAAGAGCATATTACAGGAAACTTATGAAGGCATGCTTGGTTGTCTTACTGATACCAATTCTGATCCTGGGCTATGCCACCGCTGCCAGGATCTCTGTGGGACCGAAGGATGCAGACTACCCTCAAATTCAGCAGGCTCTGGACAATGCCAGCGAGGGGGATATCATTGAAGTGCAAAGCGGCATTTACCACGAGAATGTCTACATCTTCAAGACCGTTGAACTCATGGGAATCGATACGGGTAAAGGGATGCCCCTGGTGGACGCGGGCGGATCGGGAAGCGTCGTCAGCATCATGTCCAACGGCTCGACTGTTCAGGGCTTCAACGTCACCGGATCAGGCCATTGCGGATGCGGAAATGCCGGCATACTTGTCGACTCCAGCAATAACTCCATAAAAGGCAATATAATTCATAATAATAAGTACGGCATCTATGTCCGCTCCGGCAATTCCAACAACACATTCACCTCCAATGACCTCCTTGACAACAACATAACCGCGAACGACGATGGGAACAGCACCTGGAATGTCTCCGTCAAATTGGCAGGCATGAAGGCGATCGTGGGCCTTCTCACCGGAAAGGGGGAGCAGAACTTCGGCAACCATTACAGCGATTATGATGAGCCATCGGAGGGCTGTGAAGATGCCGACGGCAATGGCCTGTGCGACATGCCCAGGAAGATCAGAGCCGGAAGCAGCGTGGACGGCTTCGCCTCAGTAGCCCGCGTCAATAAATGAGCGCCATGGAGTATATCATTGAGCCTATCACGGAGGACGACGGCAAAGCGGTAATAGATATATTTAATCATTATATAAAAAGTAGCTTTGCCGCTTATCCCGAAGAAGAAGTGCCATACGAATTTTTTAATTTCTTTTTGAATATGTCCAGAGGGTACCCCTTTCTGGCGGCAAGAGACGGGCAGGGCAGGATTTTGGGCTTTGCCCTGCTCCGCCCTTACAGCCCCATCCCTGCATTCTCCAAGACTGCGGAGATCACATGCTTCATTGCTCCAGAATACATCGGCATGGGGCTCGGAAGTGCTCTACAGGAGCGTCTTTTAAGCCATGCCAAAGGGATGGGCCTCACCTCCATCCTGGCCGGCATATCGTCACTCAATTCGGCAAGTTTGGCCTTTCACCAAAAACGCGGCTTTACGGAGTGCGGTCGCTTTCACGCCGTGGGGCGGAAATGGGGTCAGGACTTTGATGTTGTCTGGATGCAGAAGAGGATATAAGCTCCAATCGCATAATCCTGCATTGTTATGGCAGAGGAGATCTGCAAGAGTGGCTGCAAGGGCTGCTGGCCGGCGGTCCGCGCCAGCATCAAATACTCCGGCACTGAGGGCCTTGAGAACGGATGGGCAGAGCAGAGAAAGATCGAATTTGTGAGAGACATCCGCCTCTTCCTGGATCGATTGCAGGAGAGCGCCTCGCATTTGCCGGAGAGGGAAGCTGCCAGGTGCGGACAGGACGGAGTTGTTGCGGAGATATTTCTGCAGATAGACCTCTCGAAGGGCCAGGTCGTGCTCGATAAGCTCTTCAAATACTGCGAGATGGACTTTCACCTCTTTACCGGCCTATTGGAGATACTGGAGCGCCATTTCCCGGACTGTGACCTTTCGGTCCCGTCGCTACAGGGCTACGATCTGGCCCGAGAAATTTGTCGCTTTTTAGGGGTGCCGGCCATCGAGTGCCTGTATCTCAAGGCAGACACTGGTGAGAGGCTGCTCATGGGCGGCTCGCCGCTCAGGCCGGTGAGCTTTGAAGGCATAATGGAGGATACGGCCAGACACTACCAGAAGAGAGGGGGAGTGGAGAAGAGGCGGCAGGAGCTGGCCCCCGGAACCGAGATCTCCATGTTCTTCCAGGGGCCTGAGGGAGAAGAAGAGGTGCTCTGGATGGCTGTTCGAGCCCCGCTTTCGCCGAGATAGATCTTCACATCACAGCAAACGGTTTTTCTCCGGCGGCCTCATCGATCACCCGGCCTGCTTTCTCCATCTCCTCTTCCCCGCCCCAAACCGCCAGCCGCACTGCTCCCTCCGCCCCGCCCACTCCTCCCCCGGCCACCAGTTCCGCCTCAGCGCCGCAGAGAAGCCGGATGGCATCGATCTCCGTGAAGGGCTCGCCCGGCAGGGGCAGAAGGCGCGGACCGCTGGCCTGGGGATCATTGAGCAGGCCGGCGATTCTCATCAGGTCGCCAAAGATCCGCTTTTCCAGGCCCACGGGAAGTATGAGGCGCACACGTCGGCCCACTGCCGCCGAGAGAGCTGCCAGGGCCGTTCCCCCCTGAGGATGGCCGATGAGCACAGCCGCCCTTCTCAGAGGGTCCAATGCATTGGCACCTTTGAGTATGACATCGCCTTCCTTCAGATCTCCGGCCACATCGAAAATTGTCAGGCCCCTCTTCCAGATTCCCTTGACTATCACCACGTCTCCGGGAAAGCCGCTGTCATCCGGCAGCCGCCCATCCTCACGAGTTCTGCCGGGAGGCAGAACGATGCCCCGAAAGAACCTGTCCCTCTTGAAGCCCTCCGCCTGGCCCAATCCGTTCAATATCTCCTCGGCCACGTAGCCGTTGGTGGTGCCGGCAACTATGACCAGGGTGGCCGAGCCGAGGGCCTCTTTGACGGCAGGATGGACTGCCAGGGCTTTGCCGATCAGGCGCTTGCCTGCGGCGGGGGTGAGGACGAACTGCATCATTCTCATGCCTTAGCGAAGAATTTTTGATGCAGATAAATGCAATGGTGACTCATGGATCGGGACAAGAACAGGGATAACAACAATGACACGGCTGTTTTGGAGCGGCTGCGCCAGGAGCTATTGCAGGGCGCAGACGAGAAGATCCGGGAGAGCGGCCAGCGCTTCTTCAAGGAGCCGGTCAGGATGTACGGCCTGAAGAGCGCCGATGTCAAGAAGATGGCGGCCAGGCACTTCCGTGATATCAAAGGGCGGGATAAAAGCGAGATATTCTCCCTCTGCGAGGAGCTGCTGCGATCGAGCTACAGCGAGGAGGCCTTCATAGCCTTCGAGTGGTCCTACAGCCTCCGAAAGAAGTTCCTGCCGGAGGACTTTGCAGTGTTTGAGCGCTGGGTGGACAGGTATGTGGACAACTGGGCCAAGTGCGACACCCTCTGCAATCACACCCTGGGATGCTTTGTAGAGATGTACCCCCAGTTCATAGAGAATCTGCGCGGCTGGGCCGGGGCAGAGAACAGGTGGCTACGCAGGGCCGCGGCGGTGACGCTCATCCTGCCCGCCCGAAAGGGGCTGTTTTTAAAAGAGGTCTTCGAGATATCCGATATCCTGCTGCGGGATGGAGACGACATGGTGCAGAAGGGCTACGGCTGGATGCTCAAGGAGGCGAGCAAACCCCACCAGGCGGAGGTCTTCGACTATGTGATGGCCAGGAGGGCTGCATTGCCCAGAACGGCCCTGAGGTATGCCATAGAGAAGATGCCGGCGGAGATGAGAAAGAGGGCGATGGCGAAGTAATTTATTATGGATTTGTCCAAATTCTTCAGGTCGTGGGCCACAGATGATTTGTACTCAATCCTGCTAAGCCAAGCAGTTCCCTCATCTCCCCGGAAGATATTGCTCTGTCGTTTATGTCGTTCAATCCTGAGCAATCAGGTAATCGGAGTAATTCTCCAGATACTCCTGCAATGCTCTATTTTCCCCCGCCGCCCTCATCTTCCCGACCCCCATTCGCGCCGTTCAGGTCTCCGATATACCTTCCGCAGTGCGGGCATCTCTGATTTCCCCGGCTATTTTCCTCTTTTCTCCTGGCCAGCACCTCGGAGAAACCAGAGGCCAAAACGCCCGTGGGCAGGGCGAACAGCCCGATTCCCAGTATCACCACTATCGAGCCTATGAACCGGCCCCAGTCGGTCACAGGATAAACATCTCCATAGCCCACTGTAGCCAGGGTCACTATCCCCCACCACATGGCGGCGGGGATGCTGGCGAAGGCCTTGGGCTGGGCCTCATGCTCCGCCTCGTACATGAGGCTGGAGGAGATGACCAGCAGGATGATGATGGCAAAGAACATGAGGAGCAGCTCCTCCTTCTTCAGCCGCAGCACATCGAGGAAGGTCTGAAGGGACTCGGAGTAGCGGGCCAGCTTCAGTATCCGAAAGAGCCGGAAGAGGCGCAGAGCTCTCATGAACCTCATGTCCAGGTAGACAAAAGGCAGATAGAAGGGCAGTATGGCCAGAAGGTCGACCAGGGCCATGGGGGTGATGAGATATCTCAGCCTGCCGGTAACCGGACGCGCAAATCGCGGATTTTCCGTGCAGGACCAGGCGCGCAGAATGTACTCGACTGTGAAAACCGCCACTGAGAACACATCGAAGGCGCGAAAAAGAGCGGCATGGTCGGCGTAGATCCAGTCCACCGTCTCCAGCACCACCGCCAGGACGTTCAATGCGATCAGGCTCATGATGAAGGGGTCAAAGTGCTTGCTGTCCTCATCCCCCGGCTCCAGCATGCCGTAGATGCGTGCTTTAAGGTCCTGGCTCATGGCTCTGCCTCAGAACTGCCGGTTCGGATATAAATTTCACGGCCTGGGCCCACACCCCAATGGTCCAGATTAATATATTCGAACATCCCCTATTTTGTTATGCTAGCCGCCTGCCTGCAGCAGCAGGTTGATCCCTGCAGACCTGAGGACAACCTCTCCCGTGCCCTGGGCCTGGCATGCGCCGCCCTGGCCGGGGGAGCAGAGGTGCTGATATTCCCTGAGCTATTCCTGACGGGCTTTTGCTACCAGCCGTCTTTGCAGTCGTCTCCCTCCGCCGAGGACAGGCCGCCCTATCCATCCCTCGATCCCCTGCGCGTCCTGGCTGGCGAGCACGATTGCCTCTTCCTGGGCTCAATTAGGGACGGCCGGCAAAACCTGGGCTTCGCCCTGGATCGCGAAGGGCTGCAAATCCGCCCCAAGATCCATCCCTTCGGGGCCGAAAAGGAGCACTTCGATGGCGGAAAGGCCATCAAGCCCATAATGAGCCGCCGGGGAAAGATCGGCCTGCTGATCTGCTATGACCTGCGCTTTCCCGAGGTCGCCCGCACCCTGGCATTGCAGGGCGCGGATTTCCTGGTTACGGTGGCCGAATTTCCCGCCATGCGGCGCGAGCAATGGAGGACGCTATGCCTGGCCAGGGCTATCGAGAACCAGATGCCCCACCTGGCCTGCAACTGGGCGAGTGGCGGCGGCTCGCTCATTTGCAGTGCGCGAGGGCAGATCCTGGCCGGGGCGGATGCGGGCGAGCAGATCATCTACGGCGAGCTGGACCGGGAAGGTCACGATTCCTTCCGCCGGGAGTTTGACTGCCTGGCCGACCGACGGCCGGAGTGCTATCTGATGGATCCGATGGATAGGGGCTGAGAGCATCAATGCCCTGACGCTAAACCTTTTGGTCAGCCGGTTTCGCGGCTATTACCTGGAGGCCTCCCTCGAGGCCCCGCCGGATCTGCCTTCCCGGGAGTGGGGCTTTCTATTCTTCGACGAAGGGGGCATGAGGCGGCACCGCTCCTTCTTCTCGCGAGGTGAGCTTGTGGACTATGTGCGCAGCATGGTGCCCCGCCATGTCTACCACTCCGCGGCTTACTACCAGCGCCCCGCCGCTCCTACCATGAAGGAGAAGGCCTGGCAGGGGGCGGACCTGATCTTCGATCTGGACGCCGACCACCTGAAAAATGCGCCGAAAAGCTACGGAGAGATGCTCTCCCTGGTGAAAGCCGAGACGCAAAAGCTGCTGGGGTTTTTGGCCTCCGACTTCGGATTCAGCGAGAGCCGGATGAGCGTGGTCTTCTCCGGCGGACGGGGCTATCATATTCACGTCAGAGATCCGCGCGTCTTTCCCCTGGGCGGCGACGAGCGCCGGGAGATAGTGGACTACCTGGCCGGCAGGGGGCTGGCAATAGACCGATTCATCCACATGGCCCCCCTGGAGGGAGGCATTGGCCAGGAGAGGATATTGCAGATGCGTGCGCCGCAGGCGGGAGCGCCGGGCTGGGGCAGCAGGATCAACCGGGCCCTGATCTCCTTTGTCCAGGGTCTGCGCCGCCTCGATGAGGCCGAAGCCATCTCTGCCCTCTCCCGCATAAAAGGGATCGGCCCCAAGAAGGCCACCAGCTTCTACAGAAGCCTGCAAGGGGAGGATATACTGGAGAAGATCCGCCGGGGAGATCTCGACCTCTTCCGGGGCAGCGCCGGCATCTGGAAGCTTCTCCTCGCGGATTTTCTGGATAGCGAGAGCGTGTTGGTTGGCGGCGCGGGCCGAGGGGGTGAAGCAGGCGGAGTTGGCATAAGCCTGGACCGGGAACGGGGCGAGACCGACGAGCCCGTAACCGCAGACGTGCGCCGGCTGATCCGCTGCCCAGGGAGCCTGCACGGCGGATCGGGGCTGCGGGTGACCTCTCTATCCCTGCGCGACCTGGAGGACTTTGATCCCCTGCATGATGCCGTGGTCTTCGGCGGCGAGCCCCTGCCCGTTCAGATGCTCCGCCCCTTTAAAACCGAGATGAAAGGGGAGAGATACGATCTGGCGGAGGGTGCGGAGGAGCTGCCGGCCTGCGTGGCCATATTTCTCATGGCCCGGGGCGCGGCCTTAGCGCGGGCAAAATGATCGCGCAAAGTGATAAATCTATATATTATTTGATCGCAGAGATTTAGAGCCCGCGTAAAGAGGCATAAGGTGAGATAACTGGATCTGGCCAACGCACTCCGGGAGGAGCGCAAATCTGCGGAGCTTCAGCATCTGGACAGGGACTTCTACCAGCAGGTGGGTGTCTATCTGGCCGCCCTGGCGCAGGAGCTCTCATCCGTAGAGGACGCCTTCAGCGTAGAGGCTCAGATCCTGCAAGACACCCTGAAGAGCGAGAAGAACAGCGTCAGCAAGCTCCTCGACCAGAGAGTGAAAAAAATCGTCCGCCGGGCTCTGCGAAGCGCCCGCTCCGCGTCCCGGGAGGAGACGCTGCCCGGCATGACCGAGGAGGAGGAGGAGATCTACCGGAAGATGCTCTCCGCCATAGCCTCCGGCCGCGAGGCCATATTGGCCCGCGTGTCTCAAACCGAAAGGCCTTTAATGGGCAAGAAAGATATAGACCGGGAATACGAAGTTGTGCGGCTGCTGGATAGTGTTCCTGTGTTTGTGGGAGTTGACGGGCGAAATTACCTTCTCGGCAAGGATGATGTGGCCGTGCTCCCCGCCGTCCACGCCAGAAATCTGCGCAATAAAAATCTAGCGTCTGAAGTGAAGATTGAGAGATGATAAGAAGTGAAGATGCCAAAAAAGCTTAACGCTTACTGTCCGTTCTGCAAAAAACACACCCCCCAGACAGTGGAGCGGGTGAGAAAAGGCCGGGCTTCCACTCTGACTCATATCACGAGGCAGAAGAAGCGTGCCAATGGAATAGGAAATCAGGGCAAGTTCTCCAAGGTGCCGGGCGGAGACAAGCCGGTGAAGAGATTGAACCTGCGCTACCGCTGCAACACCTGCAAGAAGGCCCATAACCGGGCGGGCTTCAGGGCCGGCAAGTTCGATCTGGTGGAGGGATGAATCTGTCTGCCAAATTCGTCAAGGTAAAGTGCAACGACTGCGAGAACGAGCAGGTTATATTCGCTCATGCCTCCACGGTCGTCAAATGCCTGGTCTGCGGCCGCACTCTTGCAGAGCCGACCGGCGGCAAGGCTGAGATCAAGACCGCAGTAGTTGAAGTCTTAGAGTGATCTGTAATGCAACGTGAGGGCTGGCCAGAGCCCGGATCTCTAGTCGTCTGCACCGTGACTCAGGTAGTGGACTTCGGAGCCTTTGTCTCTTTGGACGAGTATTCCGGCAAGCAGGGCCTGATTCACATCTCGGAGGTGGCCAGCGGATGGATCAAGTACATTCGCGACCACGTGCGAGAGGGGCAGAAGATCGTCTGCAAGGTATTGAATGTAGACACGTCCCGCCATCACATCGACCTATCCCTAAAGGATGTCAATGAGCATCAGAGGCGGGAGAAGATTCAGGAGTGGAAGGCGGATCAGAAGGCCTGGAAATGGCTGGAGATGGCTTACAAGGACCGACCCGAAGATGTCAAGCGCGTAGCTGACGCCCTGGTCACAGCTTATGACAGCCTCTACCTGGCCATGGAGGAGGCAGCCGTGAGCGGAGCCGCCGCCCTGGCAGAAGCAGCCCTCACCGAAGAGGATGTGGGCATACTGGAGAGCCTCTCCAGGGAAAACGTCAAGATACCGACGGTTGACATCAGCGGCTACGTAGACATAACATCGCCTGCGCCTGATGGGGTGGAGATCATCAAGAAGGCCCTCAAACAGGCCAAGCGCATAAAAGACAAGGATGCCACACTCACCATCACCTATATCGGAGCGCCGCGCTATCGCCTTCACATAACAGCGCCCGATTACAAGCATGCAGAGTCTGTTCTCAAGAAGTCTGCCCAGGCCGTGGTCAAATACATAGAACAGCATGGCGGAGAAGGCACTTTCCTTAGGGAAGCATGAGGTCCAAGATCCTGAGGTGTAGGGCCTGCGGCCGCTACACCCTGAAGGATATCTGCCCCGCATGCGGGGGCCAGACAGCGAATACCAAGCCGGCCAGATTCTCTCCCGACGATCCCTACGGGAAATACCGGAGAGCTCTCGGCCAAGAGGCAAAATGAAAGAGACCCTTGTTTCCCGCATCAAAGAAACAACCCTCAAAGACCCCATTTTAGTCGAGGGTCTGCCGGGTGTGGGCCACGTCGGAAAGCTGGTGGCCGATCATATGGTAGAAGAGCTGCATGCTGAGAAGATCATGGAGATCTACTCGCCTCATTTTCCGCCCCAGGTCATGGTCCGGGAGGACGGGACCATCAAACAGGTGCGAAATGAGATCTATGCCTATCACGGCAAAGACGGTGAGCCCGACCTGCTCATCCTCATCGGCGACTATCAGAGCGCCACCAATGAAGGGCATTATGAGCTGTGCAATATCTTTCTGGACATAGCGGAAAGCTTCCATGTGAAGAGGATATATGCCCTGGGCGGCTACGGCACCGGCCAGTTTGTGGACAAGCCCACTGTGATGGGAGCCGCCACCAGCGAGGCTCTTGTAGAGGAGATGAAAGAGCGGGGCGTGGTCTTCCATGAAAACGAGCCGGGCGGAGGCATCATCGGCGTCTCCGGGCTGCTTTTGGGTCTGGGTGCTCTGCGGGGGATGGATGCCGTGTGCCTCATGGGCGTTACCAGCGGCTACCTGGTCGATCCCAAGGCAGCCTCCGAAGTCTTGCGCATGCTCTCCTCCATTCTGGGAATCGAAGTCGGCATGCAGGCTCTTCAGGATAGGGCCAAGGAGATGGAGAAGATCATAGGCAAGCTCCAGGAGATGGAGAGAGCCCAGGCTCCTTACGAGGCGGGCGGAGATGAAGACCTCAGATACATCGGATAGCCCGGACGTCAATAGCTCGGACATCAGCGTTGAAAGGGTCTGCGACATTGCTTCCCTGATGGAAACGGGGAGGCGGCTTTTAGCGCTGGCTATCGAGCAGGGCGCAAAGCAAGCAGAAGTCTACGGCATGATGGGCCGGTCCGTGGATGTGGAGCTACGCCGGGACAAGGTGGAGATGGCCAGCGAGAGCTTTCACCAGGGGCTGGGGCTAAGAGCAGTTGTGGCAGGGGCTGTGGGCTTTTCCAGTACCAGTGACCTGTCGCTCCTGGAGTTTGTGGCCAAGAGCGCCGTGCAGTCGGCCCGGGCCCGGGGCGGGGATGAGTCCTGGCGATCCCTTCCCCGACCGGAGAGGATGGAAGCGCCGCAGGGCGTGTTCGACCCGCGCATCGCCCGGATGGAGCCTGAGCTGTGCCTGGATATGGCCGGGGCCATGCTCTCCGGCTGCCTGGCGGTGGCCGGGGCCGAACCGATATCCGGTGGGGTTACAGCAATCTTTGGAAGCGACTTCGTCATAAACTCCCTGGGGGTGGAGGCGACGGAGACCGGCACCCTCATGAATGCCTCCATGGAGGCCATTGCCAGGGGCGAGGGCGTGGCCACAGGAAGCGAGTTCTTCAATTCGCGATCCCTTCCGGCCTCAATCGATGAGGCCCTGGCGGGCGTGGGGCGGAGGGCGGCAGATATGGCAGTGTCATCTCTGGGCGGCATGAAGGCGGAGAGCGGAACGGCGGATGTGCTGCTGCGGCCTCTCGCCGTTGCGGAGCTTTTGGAGTACACCATCCTGCCCGCCCTGGCGGCAGACAATGTGCAGAAGGGCAGGTCGTCTCTCCTGGGCCGATTGGGCGAAGCCATCGCCGCCCCCCATCTGACCATAGTGGACGATGGCCTTTTGGCCGGCGGGATTGACAGCTCGGCCTTCGACGGAGAGGGCGTTCCCTCAGGCAGGACGGTGCTCATCGAAGAGGGGGCTCTTTTGGGCTTCATCTATGACTCTTACACCGCCGGAAAGGAGAGCCCGGAGAAGAGGTCGACGGGCAACGCCGTACGCTCCGGGTATTCCGATGTGCCGCGGGTGGGGAACCGAAATATCGTAGTCGGCTCGAAGAGCACATCCGACCTGCTGGCTGAGACCCGGGGCTTTCTCGTGTCCGGTCTCATCGGCGCCCACACCGCCAATCCCATCTCAGGTGACTTCTCAGTCGAGGCGAGAAATGCCTATCTCATTGCTCCGGGCGGGGAGGCAAAGCCGGTTCGATCCCTGATGATGGCCGGAAACATCTTCGAGCTCATAAAGGAGATCGAGATTGGCCGGGATGTAAGGTCCGTGGGCTCAATCGTCACGCCCACGGTGAAATTGAGAATGAAGGTAGTAGGAAGCTAATTTAAGGGTGATTTTGCATGATTATCGGCGGTCCTGCCTCCCAGCTTTTAGCCGGGCGGGTGGCATCTATTTTAAATGAAACTCTGGCTCTGTGCGACTACAAGACATTTCCCGATGGCGAGTCCTATTCGCAGGTCGTCTCTCCTCTGGAGGATGAGATCACCATAATCCAGTCCACCCCTACCGACAGGGACCTGGTCTATCTGCTGCAACTGCTGGACATCTGCCGGGGCAGGAAGGTCTCCCTGGTCATGCCCTACTTCGGCTATGCCCGGCAGGACAAGATCTTCAAGGAGGGCGAGCCCATGACCGCCCGCGCCGTGGCGGCGGCTCTGAATCCCTTCCTGGAGAACGGGCGGGTCCACCTGGTCAACATCCATGCTCCCTCCATCATGTCCCACTTCCGCTGCCCTGCGAGCAGCCTTGATGCTACGCCCCTATTGGCCGAGCGCATAGGCAGCATGGGGCTGGTCGATACCGTGGTCATCTCCCCGGACAAGGGGGCCATGAACATGGCCAAAACTGCTGCCGCCTCTTTGGGCTGCGAATGCGATTTCCTGCAGAAGACCCGCCTGTCCGGAACCGAGGTCTCCATGGCCCCCAAAGAGGTGGCCGTCAAGGGCCGGGATGTGGTCATATTCGACGACATGATCGCTACAGGGGGAACGATGGCCACGGCCATAACACTGCTGCGCCAGCAAGGAGCCCGGCGGGTCTATCTGGCCGCCGTGCATCCCGTGCTGACCGGATCGGCGATTCTCAAGCTCTATCGCTCCGGAGTGGAGGCGGTGCTGGCCACGGATACCCTGGATAAAGCAGTGAGCACGGTCTCGGTGGCGCCGCTGATTGCCGGGGCGCTGAGGGGGTAAGGAAGAAGGCCCGGCCAGTCTTGCCTCAACCTCCCGCCAGGAGACGGACCGGATGGAGATCCTCTCCAGCGTCTTCGAGGAGCGCACCACAGGAACTCCCAGGCTCCTCGCTATTTTGTGTGGCCATCCTCAGTTCGTTGTGTTGTTAGCTCTCTCTGTGCGTGCTTCTCTGTCCTCTGTGTCTCTGTGGTAAAAAACGTCGTCAGCCACTGGGCTGCAGCCAAATGCCCACGGACTGCCACCACAGAGGCGCCGGAGCTGTGCTGAGAGAGCTTATTAATCAGTTGGTACAAAATTATGCCGATGAAGCCCGAAAGTCGTGAAGTCGCCGGCGGCGAGAAGAGGGAGTGTCTGGAGGACCGCCTGAAGCGAATCGAAAGCGATATTGCCATGCTCAAAGAAAAAGTCAGCATCAGAGATTGATCATGTCCGGCAATTCCTTCGGCACAGTATTTCGCATCACCGCCTGGGGCGAGTCGCACGGCCCGGCGGTGGGGGTGGTGGTGGACGGCTGCCCGGCAGGCCTGGCTCTGGCCGCCGAGCAGATCCAAAAGGACCTGGACAGGAGACGGCCCGGCCAGTCCCGCGCCTCCACCGCCCGCCAGGAGGAGGACCGGGTGGAGATCCTCTCCGGCGTCTTCGAGGGGCGCACCACGGGAACGCCCATCTCCCTGCTGGTACGAAATAAGGACGCCGACTCCTCGGCCTACGACCTGCTGCGGGATCGGCCCAGGCCGGGGCATGCCGACTGCACCTACCTGGCCAAGTATGGAAGACGGGACCACCGGGGCGGGGGGCGGGCCTCCGCCAGGGAGACAGTGGGCCGCGTCGCCGCCGGAGCGGTGGCCAGGCTGCTTTTGCGGGCCGAAGGCATCGAGGTCGCGGCCTATGTGGCAGAGCTGGGCGGGATCTGTGCAGAGGTCGATGCCTCTGGTCTGGCGGCTCTGCGGGCGGCTGCCGAGGCAAACGCCATTCGCTGCCCGGATCCCGCTGCCGCGGAGCGGATGATGCAACGCCTTGAGGCCGTGCGGGCGGAGGGAGACAGCCTGGGTGGGATGGTCGTGGTCGTGGCCGAAGGCGTCCCGGCGGGGCTGGGCGAGCCGGTATTCGACAAGCTGGACGCCGACCTGGCCAAAGGGCTGATGAGTCTCGGGGCGGTCAAGTCGGTGGAGATCGGTGAGGGCCGGGATTGCGCCCGCCTTTTGGGCAGCGAGATGAACGACCCCATCATCCTTGAAGACGGCAAAGTGGCATTTGAAAGCAACCGCGCCGGGGGCATTTTGGGAGGCATCTCCACCGGCGCGCCCATAATCTGCAAAATAGCCGTCAAGCCCACCCCCTCCATCGCCCGGCGGCAGAGGACTGTGGACATCTCTCGCGGGGAGGCGGCGGAGATCGAGATAAAAGGCAGGCACGACCCGGCCATTCCCCCCAGGATTGTGCCCGTGGCCGAGGCCATGATGGCCCTGGTTCTGGCCGACCACCTGCTGCGGCAGAGGGCGGCGAGGCTGTAATTTTTCTCAGCTCTGTTTTCTGTGAACAAAGGATGAAAGCCCCCTGGCATAAAAGTTATATTCAAATAGTTCTCCATTAAATTGACATCAAGGTGTCGGAGACTTACATGACGGCGAATATCCAGGTGTTTGAATCTGTGGTGGCTTTTTCGTTGGTGGTAGTCTCCTGCATGATCATGAAAAGAAAGTCCATTGTGAAGGAAGAGGACGCCACACTGTGTGCAAGGCTGCTCACACAGGCGGCGCTTCCCGCCTTTATCTTCTTTCAGCTTTCGACACATCCTGTATCGAGCCGCCAATTTCTGATGGTATTGGCCATGATAGTGACGGGCCTGCTTTCCATGAGTGCTGCCTGGCTCGCGGGCAGAAGCCTCCGACTCGATAGACCAAAGATAGGCGCTCTGATGCTCACCTCCTCCTTCGGATCCACAGCGTTGATCGGCTATCCTCTCATTCAATTTTCTTTTCCGAATAATCCCACAGCACTTACGGATGCAATCCTCCTCAGCGAGCTTGGCGTAGGACTTCCGATATTTATTCTTGGGCCGGCAGTAGCAATGCATTTCGGAGAGGACTTTGAAAAAAATATCGGAAATCGGCGAAATGTATTGCTTGAATATTTTCGATCACCGATTTTTTTCGCAACTGTGCTCGGCCTCCTGATCGCGCCTTTTCAGCTTCCCGTCAATAGCTGGCTGCTGGCACCAATATACGAAGCATTGAGCGTCATCGGAGACTCTGTGGCAGTGCTTGCCTGCCTTATTCTTGGACTTCAGCTCAAAACGAAATCGCTGAAGGGGATCTGGACGCTATTTCTGGTTTCTGCATTGATCCAGATGATCTTTCAGCCCTGGGTTGCCCACACCCAGGCAAACCTCTATCATCTCAGCGTGGAGCAGGGTCAGGTGCTGACGCTCGTAAGTTCCTTGCCAGCCGCAGTTTTGGGGTCTGTCTTTGCCACCCATTACAAATGTGCAAGTGATACGACATCAGCGCTCATCATGATGCACCTTCTCCTTGCCATTGTCGCGGTTCCACTTACCTTTGCAGTGCTCAATACGACATGAATGCCAGCAATCATTTCCTCAATCTGCAAATGATCAAGGGCACAGCCATGATTATCATAGTCCCCCCCATCATGAAGAGTACATATTGCCACTTGTCTATGCCAGCAAACGATATCTGGCTCGGTGGTAACATTGACAAGGTCAACAAGAAGGCCATTGCCAAAAACCCCCATCCGCCCACCAGCCATATTCCGGCTTTTCCACCAGGTATGAGAAACGCTCTTTTCACCTCAGGATGACTGTATCTGAGCTTAATCGCAGCGGCATACATGAAAAAGTACATCACAATATACACCATCGACGTTAGCGCCAGCAGCATCCAGTAGGAACTGTTTGTGTCGCATGGCAGGATTGTGTAGACCGCCGCCCAAAAGGTGAAGAAAATCGCTTGTAGAATCATTAGATTTACCGGCATGCCTGCCGTATTGGTTTTTTGCAGCACCGGCGGCAGGTTGCCATCGTTGGCAGTGGACGCCAGACCTCTTACCGGGCCCAATATCCAGGTTGAGGCTTCTCCGATCGATCCGACCACTATCAATATTGCAATGAAGGATGCAACCCAATGACTTCCCGCAAAGATTGTTTCAAATGCCTGCATGATGCCGGCAAGAAGGTCCAGGTTATCCGCAGGCACAAGCAGAAAGACTATGATTGATCCTATAACACTCACAACTGCCATCACCGCTCCGGCAATCAATATCGCCAGCGGATAATTAGTCTTAACATTTTTTATATCGTTTGCGTGGGTGGCAGTCATTTCGATACCAATAAAAAGAAACACGAAGGTCAGCAGAAGGACCATGCTATCGATATTATTGAAATCGGGTATCAGATCGCCTAACACAGGATGCAAAGTGGACTGGACGGCATTGCCCTCGATAATATACCAGATGCCGCCAAAGATCAGCAATGCCGCAGGAATCAGCATTCCGATGATGAGGAATATCCAGCTTATGCGGGCATAGGTTTTAAGTCCCCGGAAATTCAGGAATGTCATGCCCCACCAGACGGAAACACTGATGATGAATTGGAATATCTTGTTGTCTGCGAGTGATGGAATGAACGGATATGCAAGTGTAGCTGCAATAAAGGTCATGGCTGATACAAAACCGATGGTCATTTGGAACCACTGCAGCCAGATGGCCACAAATCCCCACTGCTGGCCAAATGCCTCTTTTACCCAGACATAGACCCCACCAACTTGAGGCCAGCCGGTTGAAAGCTCTGCGGATATCAATGAGGCAGGTATGAGATAGAGGAGAATAGCAAGAATACAGAAAGAAATTAGCTGCCACTGCGTCTCTGCCATATTTGGATATTTCCGAATATTGAATAATGCTGCCAAGGTAACCAGGGTGAATACCACCAAACCCATTTTGAAAGCCATATTTTGTCAGCAGCGTCCCTAAATTGCTTGCATTTCGCTAAACGCCCTGCCTCCACACAATCAATAGTCATCCTCCATCGATAGATGCCTTTTGCCTGTAATCCGTCGCAAATCAGTGAGTGCTTTTATAGAGCGCCGTAAAATGTATCCGTCATGCCCAAGGAGTTTCGCAGCCTCATCTCCCTGGAGGAGGCCCTGTCCACAGTCTTCGACCACCTGCCCCGCGCCCGCACGAAAAACGTGCCGCTCTCCCAGGCAGCGGGCTACATATTAGCGGAGAGAATCGTCTCCTCAGTCGACGTGCCCGGCTTCTCCCGCGCCGCCATGGACGGCTTTGCCGTTGTGGCAGGAGATACCCTGGAGGCCAGGGAGGACCGGCCCGTCCGACTGCAACTGGCCGGGCGGGTTCCCATGGGCATGGAGCCCGACCTGAAGGTGGCCGGAGGAGAGGCGGCAGAGGTCTCCACCGGCTCCATGATGCCCGCCGGGGCCGATGCCGTGGTCATGATCGAATACTCCCAGGCGGAAGGGGACTATGTGCTCGTCCGAAGGCCGGTCTACGCCGGCGAGAACATCCAGGCGGCGGGAAGCGACATCTCCTTCGGCGAGACGGTGCTCTTCTCCGGCACAGCCATCGCCGCCCGGGAGCTGGGAGTGCTGGCGGCCCTGGGCAGAACGGAGGTGCCCGTGCGCACTCTCTCCGTTGCCGTCGCCTCCACCGGAAATGAGCTTGTCCCTCCCGGCCAGCCCCTCCCGGCGGGCAGGATCTACGACATCAACACCTACACCATCGCCTCCGCCGTGCAGGACTGCGGGGCCGCGGCCCAGACATTTGGCATCCTGCCTGATGATGAGGAGGCGATGGAAAAAGCCCTGCTGAAGATGGCGGATTGCTCCGACATGGTCATCGTCAGCGGCAGCACCTCCGCTGGGGCGGGGGACATGGTCTACCGGGTGCTGGAGGAGGCAGGCGAGCTGATCTTTCACGGCGTCAACCTCAAGCCCGGCAAACCAACCATCTTCGGCCTGATGGGCGAAAAGCCCTTCCTGGGCCTGCCCGGCTATCCCACCAGTGCTCTGTCCGTCTTCTCCCTGCTGGGCGCTCCCGCCATCCGCGCCTCCCTGGGAACGCAGGGCCGGGCGAAGAAGGCATCTGGAAGGCTCAGCGGCCCGCTGCGCCTGGAAGGCCGCCGCCAGATGCTGGCCGTGGCCCTCTCCAAAAGCCTTGTCTATCCCGTGGACAAGGGCAGCGGCTCCATCACCACCCTGGCCGGCGCGGACGGCATCATCGATATTCCTGCCGGCGTCGAGTACCTGGAACGGGGAGCAGAGGTAGAGGTGCAGCTCTTCGCCGATGCCGGCCCGGCGGAGCTGGTGGTGGCCGGTGAAAACAGCCTGCTGCTGGAGGAGCTGGCCGGTGAGGCTAAGAGAGTCAGGCTGGTGAGCTGCGGCTCGCAGCGTGGGCTGATGCTGCTGGAGGACGGCGTCGCCGACCTCGCCGCCGTACTGGCCGGCGGCCCCGCCCTGCCGGAAGGCGTGACGGTTTTAGCCAGCCTCGACCTGGAGCTGGGGCTCGCCTTTAGGAGCGGCCTCAAGAGGCAGGACCTATCCCAATGCCGCCTGGTGGGCTGGCAGAGGGACTCGGCCCTCAGGGCTCTATGGGAGAAGGCTCTGCTCGACCTGGGGCTTGCAAAACCCCAATTTGTCCGCCTGGCGCGCAGCCATTCGGCAGTTGCGGCAGCCATCGCCTCCGGCCGGGCGGATGCCGGCCTTGCCGAACGGCAGGCCGCCCGGCAGGCAGGCCTGAACTTTACGCCGCTGATTCATGAAAAATTGCTTGTCCTGGGCAGAGCCGGAGAGGACAGGCCGGTCGTCAGGTCCCTTCTTTCCGATCTGTCTTCTCGGAGGCGGCCATCTCCCGATCAGCCGCAGGCAGGGGCTTGAAGCCGGCCATCTTCACCCTCCGCTCGTAGTAGCTCAGAGGATGGCGAATCCTTTTGCACAGGTCGTCCTCTCCGGGGCAGTTGCCGTAGGTGGCCATGGTGGCACAGGCGGGCGGCTTGTACTTCGTCCCCGTGGCCCCGGCAATGTGCTCGACCTGATAGCGCGTCCTCTCCGGGTCGAAGTCCGGGCTGGTGTTGAATATGGAGACCACCTGCTCCGGGCTCATGTTGATCTGCAGCAGGAAGCTGACCAGAGCGAAACGGGCGCTGTGCGCCAGGTTTATGCCCCGGGCCACCTCCGCGAGCATCTTTCTGATGCAGGGCGGATAGGCCCCCTCCTCGACCCGACCCAGGTCCACCCTCTGTCGAGCGACGAGCCTCTCCAGCTCGGCCTTGAGCGGCCCCAGATACTCCTGTAGCGAAGCGCAGATCTTCTCGTCCACTGCCAGGGGCAGCCCCCTGTAGACTCTCTCCCTCACCGCCTCTTCGAGCAGCCTCTTCAGCTCCTCCCCGGTGACGGTGAGATAGCCATCGGCGAGGTCCCGGTTGACCAGCTTCCACTTGGCGCTCTTCATGCCGTGCGCCGCACGGATGTACTCAGAGAAATGAATCTTCCAGGTTTCCGCCCCGCCCGCTCCCCAGCCGGCGCTCCGGGGGTGCAGGCCCAGGTCCTCGGCCAGTGCCGCCAACCCCCCCGTCTCCTCCTCCGCCTGCATGCGCCGATAGGCGAGCTTGGCCTCCGCCAGGGCATAGCGACGCAGCAGGATGCTGTCTCCCAGGCAGGAGACCATAACCCTGGCTAAAGGGTAGGACAATAGCTCCGCGATAAGCTCGGCATCGCTGCCGGCCGGGCTCTCGGAAATGCTTCCCGCTATGGCCCCGGCCACACGCTCCGCCGCCCGGCCCCGCACCGTCTTAAAAGAGGTTTTGCCGAGAAGGCCCTCTAAAGAGTAGCCGCAGCTTCTAACCCTTTCGGCAGCCTCCTCTGTAAAAGGATAGTCCGAGACCCTCATTCCTGCTCAATTCTGGGAGCGAGGAGGTAATTGATCTCCACCGACTGCCCCAGCTTGAAATGCACCCTGAGAGGATAGTCGATGCCCATCTCCAGCGTGACCTCGCCGGCCTTGCCGATGGACTTGGACATGTCCTCCAGATAGTCCAATGAAAAGAGGCTCCGAGCCTCTCCCGGCTTCATGCCCAGTAGCTCCGTGCTGGGGATCTTGAGCTTCAGAGAATCGATATCTCCCTTGGCTTCCATGTAGAAGCCCTCGTCGGACACGCCCAGTATGACATGGTCGCTGACCTTCTCCGCCGCTTTGACCGCCCGGCGCAGTTCCACGCCCAGCAGGATCACATGAGCAGGCAGGTCCAACTCCGGTATGCGCGGCTCCTTTCGAATGGCCGTGGGATCTATCAGGCTTAAGGTGTAGGAGAGGGACCCCACCCCGATCTTGAGCTTGTGGCTCTCCTCTTCCAGCTCCAGTTGCACGTTCTCTCCCTTGTCGGCCATGCTCAAAACATCGCCCAGCCGCACGAGATCAATGCCTATCTCGCAGGCATCGGCTTTGAAGTACTCAAATGCCTCCTTGCCGATCTTTAAAGAGACCATGGCCACATTGGCCGGATCAACGGCCTTCAATTCCAGGCCGGCATCGGTTATGGAGAACTTGACCTCATCCACCAGAGAAGAGACTGAATCGATTGCATCGCGCAGAGATTCCGCGTTGATTACTGCCTTGAACATTCCTTGAGCCTCCTCGGTAAGAATCATTTAATATTTAATATAGTTGATGCCCAGTCGCGCTCTGCTCAATCCTATCCGCGTTTCAGTCATACTCCCGCCAGGTCCTGCTGCATTTGGTGCAGCGGAAGAAACGGACCTCGCTCTCATCAGCCGAGCGCAGTTGGCGAAGCCACCAGTATGCCACATTGTTACCGCAGTCCGGACAGCGGGCAGATGTGGTGGGCAGGCCCGCCGACTCCTGCTCCAGCACAGGGACCACCCGATCCAGTTGCTTGGTCTTGCTGACCATCGATTCGCCTGCGGCTTTGGGCACCTTGTGGCCGCACTTTCTGCAGACCATCATGCCGCCTTTGGGCATCATCATGCTTTTACATTGGGGACAGAAATCCATTGGAAGGCAGTTTGATCACTCGTCATATTAAAGTTTGCCAGTCTCCTTGGGAGAGGTGAGGCGAGGTATGAGTACAGCCATAAATGTGATCTGTCTGGACCGGCCGGGCATGCTGCGCGACATTGCCGGAGCCGTGGCCCAGAGGGGCGGAAATATCGTCTACACTCAGCAGTTCGTGGTGGAGAGGGGCGTCAACCGGGGCAAGGCATCGGTATATATGGAGGTCGACGGCCCGGCAGAAGATGTGGAGAAGGTGGTGGAGGACCTCACTGCCTTCGACTCCATATTCGAGGTCTCGGTTCACAAGCCCTTTGAGAAGATCTACGGGTCGCGAGTGATCATCATGGGCGGCGGAGCCCAGGTGGCCCAGGTGGCCGTCGGTGCCGTGAGCGAAGCCGACAGGCACAACCTGCGAGGCGAACGCATCAGCGTAGACACCATCCCCCTGGTGGGCGAAGACGCCATTGCCGATGCCGTGAGCGCTGTGAGCCGGCTGCCCCGCGCCTCCATACTGGTGCTGGCCGGGGCCCTCATGGGCGGGCGAATCACCGAAGAGGTCAGAAAGCTCCAGGCAGAGGGCATTCCCGTCATAGCCCTTAAAATGGCAGGATCGGTCCCGGAGCAGGCGGACATGGTGGTGACCGACCCCATCCAGGCCGGAACCTTTGCAGTAATGCATGTGGCCAGCACCGCTGTCTTTGATATCAGCCGCGTGAGGGGCCGGGAGTTCTAGACCTTTAAAATTACCTTGAGGTCGCCAAGCGCCTCACCGGTGAATAGGTCTTCGACAGTGTAGAATCTCTCTTCCACCTGGAGCACGGGGGCGGAGAGGGTGAACACTCCGTTGACGCGTAGCTCAGTCAAAGCCTGCGGCGTGCTCATATCCTCCTCGGAGAAGGCAATGCCTCCCTTTTGCAGAGCCGCCTTGAGCTGCTGGCATTTGGGGCAGGCCTTTGTGGTGTAGACGGTGTATTTCATGAAAAAAACGCCACCTAACGCAGGATCATAGGGTAGGACTTCTCCGCCCAGGCGGCATAACCGCTTTTGACCGCCTTTTCGGCGCATTCGCTGCAGCAGGAGAAGTTGGCCAGATACTCCCCGCCGTCTATCTCGTGCTCGAAGACATTGCTACAGGAGAAGCCCGATGTGCGCCTGAAATCAAAGCCCTTTCCGAATTCGTCATGCTCCGCAGCAGCGGGGCGCTCCAGCATCACCCAGTCCCTGGGCAGAAGTATGGGCAGAGTGGCCAGGTTCATACCGCATCCGCACGGCCCGTACACGTCCTCCAAATCTTTGTAAATGATCGCCTTACAGATATGCTCGCTCATCATCCGTGCCTCTTTCCAATCCATGAGTCCGGCAACCTAAATAACATTTCCCGTCCTCCCCCGAATATTTCCCCGAATCAAGCTTTATATTTCAAAACGGCAGGAAATTGGGATTGGATTGGCGCATTTCCGCTCATTTCCATCTGCATTCGCCTAACAAAAAATTATATATGGAATTGAGTTAGATCAGGTTCAAATTCGGGCTTGCGGCAAAGGAAGGACGGAATTAATGCTCCGCCTGCTGCAAAGCGCCGATTGATGAGGTGTATTAAAGATGCCGATACTTCCCGTGGCTCCGGTGAGCAGGCTCATACGCAAGGCGGGGGCTGACAGGGTTAGCGAGGGCGCAAGGGATGCGCTGGCTGAGGTTTTGGAAAGCTACGGCCTGGAGGTGGCCCGGGAGGCAGTCGGCTGGGCCAGCCATGCCAAGAGAAAGACGGTCAAGTCCGAGGACATCAGAGAAGCTGTCAAAAGAGTTAAACCCCCCGTGCTCTCTGAAAGGTAGATCGATGGCAAACCTAGTTGACTCTCCCGGCCAGGACTATCGCTCTTTGGGCCTGATATGCGGAATCGAGATCCACCAGCAGCTTGATTCGGCCTGCAAGCTCTTCTGCGGCTGCCCCACCCGGCACCGGGAGGCAGATGAATCCAATTTTGAGTTCTACAGGTATCTGCGACCATCGAGAAGCGAGCTGGGCGAGATCGACCGCGCCGCCCTCGAGGAGGTGCTGGTCTCGCGCAGGTTCATCTACAAATCCTACGACAGCACCTGCCTGGTGGAGGCCGATGAGGAGCCGCCCCGGACTGTCAACGCCGAGGCTTTGCAGATTTCCCTGGTCATAGCCAGGCTGCTGTCCATGAAGATCGTGGATGAGCTGCAGACCATGAGGAAGATGGTGATCGACGGCTCCAATACCTCCGGCTTTCAGCGCACGGCCTATGTGGGCTCGGACGGCAGCATCGAGACCTCTCTCGGGCCGGTGGGAATAGGCATACTCTGCCTGGAGGAGGAGGCGGCCAGGATCGTCGAGGACCGGGGTGACAGCGTGGTCTACTCTTTAGACCGGCTGGGCATCCCCCTGGTGGAGATAGGGACGGCACCGGACATCGTCTCCCCGGCCCACGCCCGGGAGGTGGCCTCCTACCTGGGCATGATCCTGCGCTCCACGCAAAAGGTGAAGAGGGGGCTGGGGACCATCCGCCAGGATGTCAATGTCTCCATCCGGGGAGGGGCGCGGGTGGAGATCAAGGGCGTTCAGGCCTTGAACCTGGTCGACAAGGTGGTCGAATTCGAGGCCCTGCGCCAGGTGCGACTCCTCCAGATCAAAGAGGAGCTGGCCGCACGCTCGGCGCACGTGGACCCTGAGGTCAAGGAGGTCACCGGCCTCTTCGCGGCCACGGCATCCAAAGTTTTAGCCCGTTCCATCAAGAACGGCGGAGTGGTCCTGGCCTGCCGGCTGCCCGGATTTGCCGGCCTGGTCGGCCGGGAGATTCAGCCCGACCGCAGGCTGGGCTCGGAGATGTCGGACCGGGCCAAGAGGGCAGGCGTGGGCGGCATATTCCATACCGATGAGCTTCCCGCCTACGGCGTCACCGCCGAGGAGGTAGCATGCGTGCGCCGGGCCTTTGCTGCCCAGGAAGGCGACGCTCTGGTCATGGTCACCGGCCCGAAGGAGAGGGCGGAGAAAGCCATAGCCGCCGTTTTAGTGCGGGCCGGCGAGGCTCTCGTCTGCGTTCCTGAGGAGACGCGCCGGGCTCTGCCCGACGGCTGCTCGGAGTATATGCGGCCTCTGCCCGGATCGGCCCGCATGTACCCGGAGACAGATGTGCCCTCCGTGGCCATCACCCCGGAGATGCTGGACTCTCTGGTGCTTCCTGAACTGTTCGCTGCCAGAGCGGAACGCTTCGTCCGCCAGTATGGCCTGTCAGCCGAGCAGGCACATGTCATGGCCGCCTCGCCGGCCTATCCCCTCTTCGAGGAGATCGTCAGGGAATCTTCCCCATCCCCATCCGTGGCCGTTCGGGCTCTGGAGACCATCCCCATCGAACTGGCCCGGGAGGGAGTGCCTGTGGCTAACCTGACGGAAAGGCACTTCCGGGAGAGCCTGGCCCTGGCCTCCCAGGGACGGGTCGCCAAAGAGGGACTCGCCCAGCTCCTGCGCGCCCTGGCCGAGCAGCCGGAGATGACGGCAGAGCAGGCCGCAGCGTCTGCGGGCCTGGCTGGGGTGGCCGAGGACGACGTGCAAAAAGCGGTGGCTGCCATAGTCTCCGCCAAGGCCGACCTGGTGCGCTCCAAGGGGGAGAGGGCTATAGGGCCACTCATGGGCCTGGTCATGAAGGAGCTGCGGGGACGGGCGGACGGGGGGCTGGTGAGCGCCGTCCTCAAGAAGGAGATCGAAAAAATATTGAGATAGAAAAAGATGCCTGATACCAAAAAGCCGGATATGCTCCTCTGGGAGGAGACGATATTTCGAGATAGGGATATGTTCGAGCTAGATCACCTGCCCGAACACTTCCTGCACCGCGAGTCTCAGATGAACAGCCTCAAGTTCTGCATCCGCCCCGCTTTGCAGGGGGGCCGTCCCGTCAACGCCCTCTGCCTGGGACCGCCCGGCACGGGCAAGACCACGGCTCTGCTCAAGCTCTTCGCCGAGATCGAAGCCCATTCTTCGCAGGTAGTACCGGTGCATGTCAACTGCCAGATGGACTCCACCCGTTACTCCGTATTCTATCAGATCTACAAAAAGCTCTTCGACCATGCACCGCCCTCAAGCGGCATATCCTTCAAGCGCATATTCGAAAAGGTGGCCGAGGCCACTGTCGAACAGGACCGGGTGCTGGTGGTGGCCCTGGACGACATCAATTACCTCTTCCACGAAAAGGAGATAGACCACGTCCTCTACTCCCTGCTGCGGGCGCACGAGACCTGCCCCGGTGCCAGGATGGGAGTGATAGGGGTCATGAGCGAGCTGTCCCTCAATTACGTCCTCGACCCCCGCGTGGTCTCCGTCTTCCAGCCGGAGGAGGTGCTCTTTCCCCTCTACAGCCGCGCCGAGATCGCAGACATCCTGGGCCGCCGGGCGCAGATGGGCTACTATCCGGGCGTCATGAGCGAGGCGGTGCTCGATGCCGTGGTTGACGGAGCAGAGAAGGCAGGAGACCTGCGGGTGGGAATCGACCTGCTCAAGAGGGCGGGGCTCGCTGCCGAGAAGAGGGCCTCTCGAGCCATATCCCCGGAGGACGTCGCCGCCTCCATGGACCGATCCCGTCTGGTTCACCTCAGCTTTGCCATCAAGTCCCTGAAGGAGGACGAGATGGTGGTGCTGCGCCTGGCCGCAGAGAATCCCAGCCAGCGCTCCGGAGAGATCTATGCTCGCTTTCAGGAGGAGACCGGCGCCGGATACACCCGCTTTCATGAGATATTGAACAAGCTTGACTCGGTGAGGCTCATCAATTCGGATTTCACCGGAGCGGGGGAGAGGGGCAGAAGCCGCATCATCAGCGTGCGTTATGATCCCGATGAGATCCTGAAGAGGATTAAACCCTGATATTTTTAAAAGATGGCAATATACTACTATTGTCTTGTACTATGGCTATATAGATAATATAGACAAGGGCTTTAACCGCCGGTGTATTCTCTCCTTCCGTATGGACCGGCCCAAAATAAAGATGCCCCGCAAATACGGCGAGATGCTCGTGCAGTCTCTGCTTTTCATATCTGCCATCACCTCCATCCTCATCATGCTTCTCATCTTCTATTTTCTCATCCACGAAAGCCTTCCCGCCTTCCGCGATCTCGGCATTCCCTCCCTTCTTTTTGGAATGAAGTGGCATCCGTCCGGTGACATCTACGGCTTTCTGCCCCTCATCACCGCCTCGCTCACCATCACCCTGCTGGCGCTGTTCATCAACATCATCATCGGCTTTTCTCTGGCCATCTACCTGGCTGAACTGGCCGGGCCGAAGAGCAAGGCCTTCCTCAAGCCGGCCATTGAGCTGTTGGCGGGCGTGCCCTCCATAGTCTATGGTTTCTTGGGAGTGATCATACTCGTCTCCTATTTGCAGGACAGCTTCGACATGCTCACCGGCCGATCGATCCTCGCGGGGTCGATTCTACTCGGCGTCATGTTCATACCCTACCTCACCACCATCTGCGAGGATGCCCTGCGGGCCGTGCCCGGTGAATACAAGGAGGGATCGCTGGCTCTGGGGGCCAACCGCTGGCAGACGATGAGAAACGTCACCATCCCGGCGGCATCTTCCGGAATTACGGCGGCAGTGCTGCTCAACATCGGCAGCATCATCGGCGAGACCATGGCCGTGCTGCTGGTGGTGGGCAATGTTGCCAGGCTGGCTTCGCCACCTTACGACATATTCGATCAGGGGGCCACATTCACCTCTGTCATCGCCGGGGAGATGGGTGAGGTGGCCAGAGGCTCAATGCACTACCATGTCCTCTTTGCCGTAGGATTCGTACTGCTCATAGTGGTCTCCATCCTCAGCCTGGTGGCAGACTACGCCCGGGCCCGCATCAGGCGCAAGTTCGGAGGGTACTGAAATGAAGATCATGCCCGCAGTTGCGGCCTCTTTCGTCGTATCCGGCTTCTTATTTGTGACATCCGTCGCCTGTCTGATTCTTCAGCCGGACCTCTCCGACCTGGCGGCCATCTGGCAGGCCTGCCTGCTGGCCTGTCCTTTGCTGATCCTCGCCTCCTATTTGACATCCGGGAGGGCTTCGCTCAAAACCGCCCACTTCCTGATCCTGGATGCCCTCATCTGTGCAGGCATATTCTCTCTAACTTACTGGGGAATACTGCACGCCGGATTTATCGTCCGCCGGCCAATGGGAGTGGGCGCGTCCTTCGACTACGCCTTCATACTTCCCCTGCTCGTCTTCATCGCCAGCCTGCTCTGCATCAAGGATGCCCTGAACATCCTGCACGGATACAGCGCCCGCGGGAGGGAGGCGCTGGTCTTTTTGGCGGTCAGGCTCTCTGCCGTGCTCTCTCTGCTCCTGCTGGGGGCCATACTCTTCACAATAGTATACAAAGGCATCTGGGTCATCAATTGGGAGTTTTTGACCATGCCTCATCGCCGCCTGGGCCAGGCAGGAGGCATCAGCACGGCCATCATGGGCTCTCTCTGGATGGTTTTGGGAGCCATGATCGTCTCCTCGCCCCTGGGAATCGGCGCGGCCATTTACCTTCATGAGTACTCCAAGAGCCTCCGGCTCAATCGGCTCATCACCATAGCCGTCAGTTGCCTAAACGGGGTGCCGTCAGTGGTCTTCGGCCTCTTCGGCCTGGCCTTTCTGGTGAGGTTCTTTGGCGTATCCCTGCTCTCCGGCTCCATAATCCTGGGGCTGATAAACATCCCCACCATCATCCTGACCAGCCAGGAGGCGCTCAAGAGCGTCCCCAACTCTCTGCGAGAGGGCAGCCTCGCCCTGGGCGCGACCAAGTGGCAGACCATCCGCAAGGTGGTCCTGCCCTCGGCCATGCCCGGCATCCTGACCGGCGTGATCATGGGCGTGGCCAAGGCCTCCGGAGAGACCGCGCCGATAATGTGGACAGCGGTGACATTCACGGCAACACCGGTGCAGATGATCTACGGCATAATCCCCGACCTGCTCCAGCCGGTGAACAACCTCGATTACCATCTCCTGAATTTGATATACTTCCTGGGGGCCTGGGACGTGGAGGCCCGCGCCTGGGGCACGGCTCTGGTGCTCATCGCCCTGGTGCTGGGGACCAATATGCTGGCCATCGTGGTGAGAAACCACTATCGGAAGAAGATATCCTGGTAGGCGGCAGAAAGCTTATCTGAAATAAGATCTTCATCTTCTGCATTGTTTATACCCACAAAGGTACATTAAACATACCTGCAAAAATTTGCCGGATGGGAAGGGATTTCCATTAATAAAACGATCTGTCCTGCTCAAATAACCTTTTGTCTGATGATATTGTGTATGTTTATATCCCCAGCATCAGGAAGCTGGGTGGTTCAGGGCATCAGCCAGGAGGCGATCGAGAGCGAAGCTTTTGGCATGCAGGAGAGCATCCAATTGGCAAGCGCATCATCCAGCGACATATTCATAGTGCAGCATATCGAGCAGACGGCCGGCCTTGACAATATAATGTATACGGCGGTGGTCGATCACGACGATCCGGTCTTTGTGGAGGGCAACATTCCCATAGATGTCCAGGATTTGCTGGATGTTCTGGAGGACAACTTCTATGATCTTCCCGTCGTCCCCTGCAAGATCTCCTTTCCCCGGATCACCATCAAAAGCAGCAGCGATCAGAGGTCGGAACTCCCGGAGAGACCCCAATTCCTCAACGATTCCAAGTTCTATAATTATATCGTGGTGCTGGTGGAGGGGCAATGGGACTTCGGAGATGATCCGGAAAGCTATCGCACCCTTCTGGCCGAGGATGGTGCCCGCCATGTCATTGTTCCCGGCTACTACCTGGGCAGGAAGATCGATGCCGAAGCAGACGGCTTTCCAGGGTATGATGCTGCCGGCGACAATCACAACGACAGCGACGATGAGGACGGTGTGGCATTTCTCTCGCCCCTGGTGAGGGGGGCTGTAGCTAACGTCAATGTGACTGCCTCCGCTCCGGGGGTCCTCAATGCCTGGCTGGACTTTGACATCGATGGCGAATGGAATGACACGGAAGAGGAGGTCATATCCAACCGGGAGCTGTCTGCCGGAGACAATTACCTCAGCTTCGAGATCCCGGAGAGTGCCACGGCAGGCAAAACCTATCTGCGTTTTCGCTATAGCAGCGGCGAAGGGCTTCGTCCCTACGGAGCAGCACTGGATGGTGAGGTTGAGGACTATTGCATCGATATACGCTAGCATGTGACTTAAGATATTGCAAAATTATACCACGTTATTGTAATGAATAGCTCCTTCAACAATAACATTAATATCCCTTTTCAGCATCGAATTGCCGTTATGTCTATTCACTGGGCTGACGTCATCGCTGAGAAGCTGGAGAAAAACGGCCCTCACACCATCGCCACGGGCATCACCCCTTCGGGGCCCGTTCATATCGGAAATATGCGCGAGGTCATGACTGCGGAGGCCGTCTACCGCGCCCTGTTGGACCGGGGAGTCGAGGCTCGTCTCATCTACATCGCCGACACCTACGACCGCCTGCGAAGGCTCTATCCCTTCCTGCCGGAGAGCTTCAATGAGCATATCGGCAAGCCGCTCTCGGAGATACCCTGCCCCAAGGGCTGCTGCGGCTCCTATGCCGACCATTTCTTGATGCCCTTCCTGCAGAGCATGGAGCGGCTGGGAATCAGGCCGGAGGTCTACCGGGCCGATGTGCTCTACAAAGAGGGAAAGTACAATGAGGCCATCAAGACGGCCCTGCGGCGTCGGGACGACATCGCCCGGATTCTCAAGGAGGTATCCGGGCGGGACGTGCCGGAGGGCTGGAGCCCATTTGACGCCATCTGCTCCGCCTGCGGTCGGACGAACACCACCCGGATCACCGGCTTTGACCTCGATGCTGAAACGGTGGACTACACCTGCTCCTGCGGCTCGCAGGGAAAAGTCTCCATGAGCGGCGGGGGAAAGCTGGTCTGGAGGGTGGACTGGCCGGCCCGCTGGCCGATCTTTAAAGTGACTGTCGAGCCCTTCGGGAAAGACCACGCCACAGCAGGCGGCTCCTACGATACCGGCAAGAGGATCAGCGAGGAGATCTACAATTATCCCGCCCCCTTCCCCATGGTCTACGAGTGGATCCACCTCAAGGGCGTGGGCGCCATGCACAGCTCCACGGGAATCGTGGTCACCATCCAGGAGATGCTGGACGTCGTCCCGCCGGAGGTCCTGCGCTACCTGATCATCAGGAACAAGCCGGAGAAGCACATCGAGTTCGACCCCGCCCTGCCGCTTCTCTCTCTGGTGGACGAGTACGACCAGAGAAAGGGAGAGGAGAGGGCCATAATTCTCTCCAACATCAGCAAGAGCGGGCCATTCGAGATACCCTTCCGCCACATGGTCACTGCCGTGCAGATCGCCAGGGGCGACGAAGAGAGGCTCTTTGCCGCCCTGAAGAGGTCGGGCTACGATGTGGTCACCCGCCGAGAGGAGATCGTGGGCCGGGCCAGGAACGTGCAGACGTGGCTGGACAAGTACGCTCCCGCCTACGTCAAGTTCCAGGTCCAGGAGAGCCTGCCCTCTGCCGTCCAGAACCTCACGGCAGAAGAGAGGCGAGCGCTGGGCGTACTGGCCGATCAGGTGGGAGACAAGCCCGCCGGCGAGATTCACGATGCCGTCTATGCCGTGGCCAAACAGGAGGGCCTGGACTCCAAGAAGTTCTTCCAGGCCATCTACCTCGCCTTCCTGGGCGACCGGCAGGGCCCCAAGGTGGGCTGGTTCCTCTCCAGCCTGGAGAGGGACTTTGTCCTGTCCCGACTCAGACAAGCAGCAACGGCATGATTGAAGTGGCGAAGATAAGCGGGGCTTGTCGGGATTGTCCAGGTGGGGCTATGGCGCTGAAAATCTACCTCTCCGGACCGCTCTTCTCCCGGGGAGAGATCGCCTGGGGCGAGCGCGTCAAAACATTTTTAGAGGAACGGCTGGACGGCCTACAGGTCATCTGGCCCCATGAACTATCCTCCTGCCGGGATGGGCCGCAGCAGATCTTCCAGGCGAACCTGGAGGCCCTGAATGATGCCGACCTCATGGTGGCCATGCTGGACGGCCCTCAGGTGGATGACGGCACCGCCTGGGAGATAGGCTACTTCTTTTCTGCCCATAAGAGGGTCTTCGGCCTTCGCACGGACGGCCGGCGGGCGGGGGAGACGGACTCTTCCCGCGTCAACCTCATGATCGAATGCTCCTGCTGCTGCGCCGTGGCCGGCAGCCTGGAGGAGCTGCTGACAGATCTGAAGAGCCTGTGATGCCCTTTTCTTGGGGTGATGCGGCAGGGATTGTGAATTGACATCGCTCACTCCGGTATTCGGCGCGCCCCTCCTCCTGGCCGAGGGAAGAGAGCGGGTGCTGGTGGCAGCCGATATCCACCTCGGCATCGAGCACGAGCTGTGGCTGGGAGGAGTCTCCATCCCCAGCCAGACCGGCAAAACGCTGAAGCGGCTGCTGGGCTATGTGGATGAGATAAAGCCGGACCGGCTGCTGCTCTTAGGGGACGTCAAGCACAATGTGCCCAGGACATCCTGGCAGGAGAAGAGAGAGGTTCCCGACTTCCTGAGCCGCCTGGCCGCCGAGGTCAGGGTGGATATTGTGCCCGGCAACCACGACAGCAACCTGGCGGACCTCGCACCTGCGGGCGTGCGCATGCGTCCCGCCACCGGCTATGTGCTGGACGGCGTGGGCTACTTTCACGGCCACACCTGGCCGGAGGAGAGGGTCATGGGCGCGAGCAGCCTGGTGGCAGCCCACCTGCATCCCGCGGTGAGGCTCTTCGACCGGATAGGCACCAGCCCGTCGAGCCCCGTCTGGGCGAGAGCGCACCTGCGGGCGGAGGCGGTGCAGGAGCATTACGGGCATCCAGCTCAGCCGGAGATCATAGTCGCTCCGGCTTTCAATCCCCTCTGCGGCGGCCTGCCCTTGAACGAGCCGGTGGAGGATATGCGCGGCCCCCTGCTGGCCATGGCCGACTTTGATGCCGCCCGCCTCTATCTGCTGGACGGAACCGACCTGGGCCTGCTGGGGGAGATAAAGGCGGCGGGGGAGAGGGCGGCGCGAAGATGATCTGTGTCCAACAGAGGCAGAGAGACGATCCTTACAACCTGAAATAGATAGAGAGAAAATTGAAAAGCGAAGAACCTCAAATATCGATCGCGAAAAGATCACATGAAAGAGGGCGATTTAGATTGAATGATAAAGAGAGGCTATTGGAGCTGCTCCGGGAGAGGTCCCTGGAGATCAGGCCGGTCGTCCTGTCATCAGGCAAGGCCAGCGACTACTACATGGACTGCAAACGGGTCACGCTAAGCCCAGAGGGCGCATATCTGACCGCCCGGCTGATGCTGGACATGATACGCCCGGACGTATCCGCCGTGGGCGGCCTCACATTGGGAGCGGATCCCATTGTGTCGGCGATATCAGTTTTGAGCCATCTGGAGAAGAGGGATCTCTCCGCCCTGATTGTGAGAAAGGAGCCCAAAAAGCACGGCACCATGAGCTATGTCGAGGGCCCGGCCCTGGAGAGAGGCGCAATGGTGGCGGTGGTGGAGGACGTGGTCACATCGGGAGCGTCGCTTCTCAAAGCCGTAGATCGCATTGCTGCCGCAGGCTACATTCCCGTGCAGGCTCTGACCATTTTAGACCGCCAGGAGGGCGGACGGCAGGCCGTGGAAGAGAGGGGTCTGCCGCTGAAGGCGCTCTTTACCCGCCAGGATCTGGGAATAGATAAAAAATAAAACAACTTTTAATGTTTTTCTGGATATTGATCTGGATATGGATCGGTATCAGGGTCTACGGCTCAACCTGGGAGCCGTCCTCCCCTCCGGGCATATGTTCCATGCCCCTGCCGCGCGACATATCCCCCGGATAGTCCCCCGCCATTTCGCCGTCCTGCTGCTGCGTATCATTATAAGGCCCGGGCGGCATTATCCTGCCTTCCGGATAGCCCTGCGGCTCCCCGGCGGGAATGGCCGGTGGAGCCGCAAATGGATCCGATCCCAGGGGATCGCTGCCGTTAGGCCCTGAGGATGCTCCTGCACCGGGTACGCTGCCCTGCGGCAGTGCTCCCGCGCCGGTATCAACACCTATCGCTGTGAAAGGCGCTTCCAGACGGAGGCTGCGCCAGGTTCCGTCTTCCGCCCAGGAGATGTCGGATACAATCCAGTAGCTCCCGCTCTGCTGCGCTGTGAGAGGATAGCTGATCTGCTGGGTGACGCCCGGATAAAGCTCTGCGCTCTGCCCGCCGCTATTCGCGACCACGCCGAAGGGAAGGCTCGGTGTCACCACTGCCTGCGTCGCACTGTCGCCCTTGTAGGTCAGGCTGACTGTCACCATCACCGTCTGGCCTACATTGGCTGAAGACGCCAGATTCTGGTAGGCGGTAAGCTCAGCCGCCGCCGGCCAGACCAATAGCCCAATTAGCACGAGCATAAGAATATGCACGGGCTGCAAATGCATTGCTTGCAATTGCTTCATCGAAGCCATATCTTCGGGCAGGCGGATTTAAAGATACCTGTCATACGAGGTTGATATGAGGCCATATCCATACATAAAATACTTATTTGGCCCTGAGGTATGGTCATCTGATGGACGTCTCGTTCTCTGCCTGGAGGCATTCGCGAGAAGAGAGCTTGCAGCTCAAGGGAGATAGCTTCTCTTTTCTATTCGATAGGCGCTACACCAACAGGCTCAATCGCATGAGCCGGGTCTTCTTCGAGGCCTATGTGGCAGCCACCAAAGAGCTGGCCGCGCAGGAGGATCGCTTCCCCAGCCTCAGCGAGATCGATGCCAAGATGGAGAGCGGAGCTGTCTACGCCTTCAAGGACCGGCTGATGAAGAACACCGAGTTCTTTGAAGAGGTCAAGATCTCCGGAGTCTCCTACCTGGTCCCTCGCGCACTGAAGTACGTGGACGTCACCGGCACCTACACCGATCTGATATTGAACTTCGAGGAGGGGACGGTGGTGCTGCCCACCCGCAGGAAGACTCCTCTGCCCGTGGAAAGCCCGGCGAGCCTGCCGGAGAAGAATGAGCAGGCGGCAGAGGCGGAGCAGGCCCATGAAGACGAGCCCCAAGAGCAGCCTGTTGCCGCAGATCATGTGCAAGCCCCATCGCCTCCGCCCCAGGAGACAATAGCCGCCAATATCCCCCGGCATGAGGACGAGCCCTTTGCCGAAATGGAGAAGCCTGCCCCTGGAGAGGAGAGATCTGCCCCTCCGGCGGATGCCGCCCAGAGGGAGCCTGAGAAGACAGCGCCCGCTTTGAGGATGAAGTCCGCGACGGCGATCGTCAGCCCTCCCGCCAGGGCAGCAGAGCAGGCGAAGAGGATATTGGGGGTGCAGCCGAAGCTCCTGGCCGCCCTGGGCTTTGCCCTCTTGCTGGCCGTGGTCATTGCCCTGGGATTTCTGGCAAATCCGCCTCCTGCCAACCCGCCCGTGCTGGTGGAGTACTCCGCCCGCCTCTCCAACTCCAGCAACGACAGCTTTCTGGCCCTGGAGATCGTCAACTCCGGAATGATGACCAACAATATGGAGATGGCACTTCCCCCTGACATCGACCGGAGCATCAGCGCCAGAGGGGGCATCGTCACCATCTCTCACGGCAATTTTACGATGGTTCGCATGAATTCGAGTAGCGATGCCAGCGTCAAGATATATTTGAAGGGCAACTGGACATCTGTGCCCCTGGGCCTAAGCTTTGCCACGCCCACCGGGTACGATACCAGCCTCCTGGTCCACGAAGAAGACTACCTCGTCACCCGCAAGAATGATACGCTGGTCTTGTTGCTCAACCTGACCGGGCAAGAGGTAAAGTTTGAACAGAGCTACACCAAGAGGGATTGAGGTCGATCTGGCGGCAAGAGTGCGCCGGGAAGATGCCTCATCTGCCCTGGAGGCCATAATCTCCCTGGGAGCCCTGGACAAAGGGCGAAAGGTCAAAAAAAGCGAGGGCGTGGTGGAGATCCCCATCACCAGGCCCATTGCTGGCTGGGAGACGGTCCGGCAAGAGTCTCCCGCTTACTATCGAAGGCTCCCTGACCTATCCGTTGCTCTGGAGGGCGAGCTCTCCGAAGATCTGCTGGCCCTCCTCCCCCGCGGCTGGTTTCTCCTGGGGGAGGTGATCGTGGTCAGCATTCACCCTCTTCTGGCGTCGCATGAGAAGAGGATTGCTCAGGCTCTTTTGGATTTCTATCCTCGCTGCCATACCGTTTTGGCAGATGAGGGCATATCCGGCCCCCTGCGGGAGCCCAGGCGACGGGTTATCGCCGGCACCCGAACGGAGACGGTTCACCGGGAGAACGGGGTATCTTTCCACCTGGATGCATCGAAGATCATGTTCTCTCCGGGAAACCTCAGGGAGAGGATGAGGATGAGCCGGCTGGGAAAAGGAGAAGATGTGGTGGACATGTTTGCCGGCATCGGATACTTCACCATCCCCATGGCCGTCCACTCCCCACCGAAGAGCATCCTGGCCATCGAGCTCAATCCCAATGCCTATCGGTATCTATGCCGAAATATTCGGGAAAACCGGGTGGAAGAGACTGTCGAGCCTGTCCTGGGGGACTGCGCGAAGCTGACCCCCCAGGGCGTCGCGGACAGGGTGATTATGGGCATGGTCCAGGTGACGGACAGATATCTGGAGAAGGGAGTCTCAGCTCTTAAGCCGGGCGGCATCCTCCACTACCACCAGACGGTTCCCACCCACCTCTTTCCGGAAGCGGCGGTGAGGGATATTCAGGACGCTGCGGCGGGCCTGGGCCGGAGGGCGGAGATCCAAAATTGCATTCGCGTCAAAAAGTTTTCTCCGGGCGTGGTCCATGCGGTGATCGATGCCCGGATCGACTGACGAAGCGACCTGCGGATCGAAGGTGATTTTTAGCTATTATGCCCTTAATTCTACTATGATAGTCAAATGGCTCGGACATAGCTGTTTCCTTCTCAAGGGCGACGGCGAAGAGGGGCTGGCCATACTCATGGATCCTTTCAACGAGGAGGCGGTGGGCTATCCCCTGCCCCATCTCGAAGCGAATATCGTCACAATCAGCCACGACCACGATGACCACAACAATGTTCCGGCGGCGGGAGACTATGCCGACGTCCTCATCGGAGAGGCCCAATTCATAAGCTTTGGGATGGACGTCTTCGGCATCAAGTCCTATCACGATTCCGAAAAGGGGCGCAAGCGCGGCGAGAACACCATATTCTTCTTCGAGCTGGATGGTGTGAGGGTCTGCCACCTGGGCGATCTGGGGCACAAATTGAGCAAATCCCAGATCAAGGAGATAGGACGGGTGGACCTGCTCTTCGTCCCCGTTGGTGGAGGCTACACAATAGATGCCGCCGGCGCGGATAAGGTTATAGATGCGCTTCATCCGGCCATTGCCGTGCCCATGCACTTCCAGACGGCAGCCCTGAATTTCCCCCTGGCACCCTTGGACGATTTTCTCAAGGGAAAGCAGTATACCGGTCCCCTGGAAGAGCTGGATATCCGCGGGGAGGATCTGCCGGCTGCTCTTGCCTTGGATGAAAAGACGGGGGCTGCCACTCGCAGCACGGAGATAGTGCTCCTCTCCTGCCCGGCTGCCGAGGGCAGAGGCCGATCGATAGATTAATAACTACCTGCTGTAAGGTAAGTGGCGAAGCCCGGTAGTGTAGCGGTCAATCACAGGAGGCTCTGGACCTCCCTACCTAGGTTCGAATCCTGGCCGGGCTACTATCTTTTAATCTCTTCCCAGCGCACAATACCCGGTTCCGAGCTATTTTGTGTGGCTATCCTCAGGGCTCAATGCGGTCTCTCTTCAGCTCCTCTATAGCTCCGGCGGTGAGGCGGATCTCGGCCATCTGAATTGCGCCCATAGAAGAGACCATCCTGTTTAAGAGGTCGGATACGGAGCGTCCCAGATCCTCGTCTTTGCTGGAGAGGGCCAGGGCCAGGGCGCACCGGAGGTTATACGCCGTCCAGCCGGCATAGGTGAAGTGGACTATGAGGTCCTCCATCCCGCCCTCTATCCAGGGGCCCTCTGAGTCGGGCCAGATCACCCTGGACCTGATATTCGTCAGGCTGATGATCTCGGCCTCAAATGAAACCAGGCTATCGGTCATAGATTGACGTTATATTCTCTCCTTACTGGCTATTGAATGTTGCCGTATTCATCCAGGCAAAAAATTTATATCCTATCACTATCCTAAGGTTAGTATGTCAAAGTAACCATCAGGTGAGATGAAATGTGGGACAAGAGATATCCATCTATATTCGATATATTCGAGAGCTTTGCCAGGGGATTTCCCTTCGATAAGAAGGAGAAGTTTGAGGAGAACTGGTTCAAGGAGCCCTTCGAGGATATGATCAAGAGGTTTGAAGAGAGCATGCCCTCCGAGTTTCGCTCCTTTGTGCGCGAAGAGGCCACCCCCAGCG